>ERZ1740055.608-NODE-608-length-10479-cov-7.917402_pt1 | contig 10479 bp, 7 predicted proteins | sample MGYA00581747_ERZ1740055 | MGnify/ENA primary metagenome ERZ1740055 (study PRJEB43018, sample SAMN04849739) | marine metagenome | isolation source: floating plastic debris | place: Pacific Ocean | collected 2008-08-28 | study: EMG produced TPA metagenomics assembly...
TGGTCAAATGACAACTCTGAATGCCATCTTTCATGTGGTGGTGTCATTTTATCGAATGGTTAAAATTTGAAACTCGCCCCAGTTCCCTGCGCAACTTTAGAATGGCCAATATAAAAACTTTGCCTGCTCCGGCAGCCTCGTTTACAAGTTTTACTTTCAAAATTAAAAGCACCGTTACCAAAAACGAGGCTCTTGAGCGGAAATCTAAAAATATCCTAAATTATGCTACAGATATAAATTATATTAACTCAGATTTAGATATGGCGGACAAATTGTGTCAGATATATCTTTAACAGGAACTGTGTTTACAAATAAAGAGCTAGGACACCAGTAAGTTATTGTATACATTTTATTGTCAATTGATGGTTAAATGTGATGACTTTTTTAAAATGCCAATGGTTTGTTGTAATTTCAGACGGTTGCACCAAATGCCACAAGAATTCAACTTCAAGTACAATAGTTTTACGTGAAGAGCGATACGTCAATACTGGACAATACGTCAACTACAAGTAGTTCTTTTGTAGCGAATAACTACGACACAAGTCAATGACAATGTCTTTGGATGTTAAGGACACTGAACATTAATTACCGGATCAGCCAATTTTCCAGGTTTCTAGAGCACTGAATCAAGTTTAGCCATTCTGTCAACACATTTCGCCGTTGATGCCAAGATAAACTGCATGTCTTTTAAGAACAGGTTTAGAATGACTATAAAAAATGAGGAGAAAGGAATACAGTTTTTTCTATTTTGTTCTCTAGTTTTTATATTGAGTTTTGCTAATCCACTAACTGCTTATAATTCGACCTTATTGGAAGAAGACTTATTAAGAGACCTTGGATTTAAGTCAGAGGACAGTTCAGATTACAATGATGAAATGTCGCATTATGACAATTTGACCGAGATGGGTTCCCACGAGGGTGTGTTGTTTGATGATGCTCTCTTGACATGCGGTTACTCTCAAGAAGCAAAGCGTGTAAACCTTCAACAGTTTCTACAGAAAGTACAAGACAAATATTTTGAGCTTCGTCCTCAAGAGCTCGTTTACAAGTCCGGTGTGTCTGAGATTGAATTCAGGGAGAAGTTTCGATTATATGATCCTTCGCCGATGCACATCCGATTGGAAACGATGGAGTCGCGACGGCTTTTCTCAGAATTTCAACAAATGAACATTAATTTAAATCTCCTCACTCCTCGCGAAGAGAAAGCTGTGGCACAAGTTGAACACTTCTTAAAACATGTGTTTGGTATGTCCTTTCACGGAGACTATTTCACTGGAGACTTTCTATTAGGGCCCGATTACTTTTGCTGGCAGCCAATCTGCGACACGCGTTATAACATTTTCCACGGCTTAAGGCGTTTTGAATCATCTTCTCGACAGGAGACTGAGCGACTCTTTCAAATGGTTGGAACACTGTTTCAGCAGTACAAACTAAATATGAAATATGGTGTGCGGGCTGGCATGGTACATTCAGTAGAAGTATGTTTGGCGAGTTTTAATGCATTGAAGGCAGAATACCTCAACATTGCAATTCATGGACCAAAAGGTTATCTTTCTGTCTATAATCCCTATTGAAAACTGGCGGCGATTTTAATGTTCTTTTGTTTACATTCACATTTGCCCTCGTTCCTGAGTTAAACTTTCAAAATAATATGGTACCCAAAACGAGGCTAGTAGGACTAATTTGAATGTATGAGACAAAAGAATGTTAAAATCGCCGCCATTTTTAAATACTTAGGGTCTATGTTTTTCTAAGTCAAAAGAGATAGTATAGTTATAGCTAAGTGTTGGTAACAAATTGAAAATATTATCGAAATTTAAATTTTGTGCTATTGAAAGAGACTTAAAACTTTATTATTACAAATTTGCTCCTTCTATTTTTCGATAAAAATGTGAGACTGAGAAATGACCTTAGATTTAAGAACATGCTAAGAATATATCCGAGAGTCAAATCAAAGGCATCCTAAGGTGACCTCGGGTAGAATGATGGGTACTAATATAACTTTAACTAACCCATTTGTAAAATTTGTAAGAAATGTTCGCAAACTACGAAATTTTCGCAGGTTTCCCGATGAAACTGCTGAATGGCTGCTGCGTTGGTGATTGGCTGCAATTCAATGCCTTTTGTTTACACCACTTTTACCCTACGTGATTGGCAACAAACAATGCCTTTTGTTAACATCATTTTGCTCCTCTACAACCATTCTAATACCTCATTACCCTCGGTAAAAATAGGCGATGACCTTTTTTTAATCTTGTGCAGGGCAAAAAAATTTACGAAAGTAATTTTTCTCGGCTAATAATTGCCAGTCAACTAAAAAAAGTGAAGATTTTTAAGTTAAAAGTTGCATTTCAAATTAGGGACAAACTCTATACTTTTTCTAAAGAAACATTAGCCAATGTCCGTGCTGCATGTAGAGAGAACTCCAGTTGTATATCATGTTGATAAAGGAAATCTTTTGTTCATGTTGGCAAGCAATCTTAAAGGGGTCTACAAATGCCAGGCTTATTATATAATTTGCACGGTAAAAGGACGTGTCATTTATTTCGTTGATCTTTTATCTTCCTAGGTGTATTTTCGGAATGGTGGGCGAAGCCTCTTCTTAAAGTTCCTTTTAGTTCCGAAGATTTCATGATCAAGTACATAGGCCAACCAATTTATGACTTGCTATGGTAAATGAAAATAGGTTTTTTCAAGTGCCTCGACGGCGATACAACTAAACTTCGGAGACGTTTCAAGCGTTATAGTCCTTCGTAAGAACAACTTTAATTTAGACAATTATAGGTATAATGTTTCGATCATCACTGCAATAATGTAAGCTGACGTTTCGAAAGTTAGTCCTTGCATGGTAAAAGCAATAGTAATTTAGACAACTCAAAGTTAAAATGTTTTGACCTTTACCGTATAAGTACTTTAAGAAGCGAACGTTTTTAGCGTTAGTCCTTCGTCAGAGCAACTGTTATTAATTTTTACAACTCGAATGAGGTTGAAATGTTTTGACCATCGCCTTAAGTAGTGTAAGAAACTGACGTTTCGAGTTTAAGTCCTTCGTTAGAGCAACTGTAATTTAGGCAACTCAAGGTTAAAATATTTTGATCACCGTAAGTAGTTTAAGAAGCTGACGTATTGAGCGTTAGTCCATCCTCAGAGCAACTGTAATTTAGACAACACAAGGTTTGAAATGTTTTTTTCATCACCGTACGTAACTGACATTTGTGGGTGAACCCTTTGTTATCCTTAGTAATATGGATTTTATACAACAATGCTAATATTGACAATGATGTTGGGAGAGAAATGAAAGGGTGACCACTTTGTGCCTTACCCGATCTTTTCCTTTTTAAGAACATAACATTTAACTCCAGCTGCGAAATCTTTACATGCACATGCTCATTGTTTTTCTAGCTATATAAAAACAGAACACATCAGGCACTGCGTTCCTAGTGAAATTGCTAGCGGTCTTGCTTCATTACCGTTGGACTATGTGTATTTTGACGGATGGCCGACGAACGAACGAACATTGAAAGTGCTTCCTACTGGCGAACCAATCAGAAACGGGAAAGCTTACAAATACCTTTTGTCTCATTCAACAACAACAGCCATCTCTCCTGAGGAAGTTTATGAACTAGGAAGGAAAAAGCTCAATGAACTATATCCACAGGTATCTTGTATTCGTCCATTAACCTCAAATTCATTCATTCAATTGTTCACTCGTCCATTCACTAGTTAAATACTAGCCGTCTACGCATGTGCAATCTATACTTAATTTCTATCATTCTAGCCACATCCCACAAGCATTACGTTTTCATTTTTGCTAATGTCCTGTGTGATCCTGAGCATATTTGTTAGTTGTGCTGTGCTGATGAGGACCAAAAAGGATGAAAAGGTTGCTTACACAAGGTTTCGCCAAGGCAGCTAGCCCGTTCAGGGGTAAAACCTAGCGTTATTCTACACCGGAATAGCTGCTTATACAAGGTCTAGCCAAGGCACTTAGCTCTTTCAGTGGTAAGCCCTCGCGTTCTACTACTCAAAACAGTTGCTTATAGTATCTATCCGAGGCAGCTAGCTCGTTCAAGGGAAGCCCTGGCGTTCTACTACTCAAAACAGTTGCTTATTATATCTAGTAAGGCAGCTATAGCTCGTTCAAAGGTAAGCCCTGGCGTTCTGCTTCACCTAAACAGCTGCTTATAATATCTAGCCGAAGCAGCTAGACCGTTCAGGGGTAAGCCCCGGTGTTTTACTACACCGCCGTTAGGCGTTACAGCTGATTATAAGATCTAGCCGAAGCAGCTAGACCGTTCAGGGGTAAGCTCTGGTGTTCTGCTACACCTAAACAGCTGCTGTGATAAGATTTAATCAAAGCAGCTAGTCCGTTGAGGGGTTAGCCCTGTTGTATTTACGTTCTACTACACCGAAACAGCTGCTTTAAAGATCTAGCCATGGCAACTAGACCACGCTCAAAATTATAAGCCCTGGCGTTCTACTACAGCAAAACAACTGCTTGAAATTGTCAGATCCATCAGTGGTAGTTTACCCGTTCAGGGCAAATTAAACTACGCCGAGTATAATAAAAATAAAAAATAAAAAAAAATATCCTTTAGAAAAGTACATTAAGAAACTCTTTTCAAAATCATTTTCACGTAATCCATTAGACATTCATTTACTAGTTCAGTTAGAGCGTATTTTGAGTTTAAAAAGGGATGCAGAGCGTTTGCGGATAAAAACTTTCATTGTCTGTATGCTTAACAGGCTCTTCAAATTGCTAAGGAAGTTACAAGACAGAGCGACCCAGAAAAAGCCAAAGGCCTTTTTATCAAAATGCTAAAGCAGCCTGGTATGTTTTTTGGATCAACCATTCCCCAGGAAGAGTCAACCCCCGCTGCTCATGAACTTTGTAGTGACGAAGAGGGAGCTCAACAACACTGCCCCAAAAGATGGGCTGCCATGCAGGAATGGTTTACTCTCGCTAGACAGGTGAGCTGTAATTATAATAATGACAATAATTGGGATATCAAATCATAATTCTAAACAAATGTTAGTTCATCTGTACTGACCGTGTCCCTCAAACATCTTTTATGCTTACAAAAAGGACTTGTTTTGGACATAAAATACAATTGGTTTATTCCAGGAATCAAGAATGCTATAAATTTAAGCGTTCGCTTTGTTGAACATAGTAATGATTTAAACCTTGCAAAAACAGTTGCTCGCCATCTTAGTTTTTCGGGGCATTCGTTTCTAAATATGCATATCATCGGTTTATCTAAATTCAGTGGTTTTAATGAAACACGCAAAAGAAAGGAGCAGGAATTAACTCTCGTGCGACCAACCTATTTATTGTAATAAATTAACCCAATGGGGAGGGGTGGGGTCATTTGGACCTTTCGCAACGAAAATTAGCAGGTACAATGCTCGACTATTGCAATTTTCTAAAATATTTGTGTTGTGTCAGTTAATTGGTTTTAAGTACAGAAACGACATTTTTGAGTTGACAAACAAGTTTCTGTATTTCTATATGCCATACCTGTCGCGTTCCCAGCGCCACTGACACGGGGTGTAGTGCACTGGAGATCGAGAAGTTTAACCACCGTGCAATAAAAAGGGAGGCCAGAGTGAAAAAGAGCGATTCTTTAATGGCTGAAACAAATACTTTACAACACGTGCGGTAAAAACTTGAAAAAATATACAATGTGCATTTGCTTCAAAAACAAAATTTAACTATTTATTTCAAAATTCATACATAAAAATCAAAAGACAAAATGTTGATAGGTGTAATTCACGTCTGATCTTGACTCTGGGACTTAAAGAAATATATCAGATGAAAAACTGTATAAGACTCCAGTTGAATCCAAAGGAAACTCCGAAAAACTAAGATATACGTGTCAGACGAACACTTTTTCAAAGGTATACATTCTTTAGTAGTGACGCACAGGAAAAATACTAAACCGCACTTAATTTATAAAATCAATAAAACAACTAGACTATTGTACTAAAAAATAAAGATTATATGTTCTTTCACTCATTGTTCTATAGGTGTGACTTGATAACGTAACAATACCAAAACACTTAAATACCGCCACTGTTGTATCACTTGAAAGTTGAAAGTTGAAGTTGAAAGTTGAAAGTTGAAAGTTGAAAGTTGACTTGCATTACGCTGATACAACAGCGACGGTATTTAAGTATGGGAATTATATGCAAATACCGAAACATATTTGTCAAGCTCAAAAATGTAGTATCTGTACTTAAATTTTTCTTTTCCCTGATTGGAACTGTTGTCTCCGCCTGGTCGCCTGAAACGACCTTGCTGCGATGAAAAGTAAAATAAGGAAATTTAAAATGAAATTGTTATGTATCTTTTTTTCTTCAGGCCATGAATATGCTTGAGAGTAAAATTGGGAATTTGTTTCACAATGATGCTGGAAACCCCAAGCGGACGAGTCCCTCGTGTGGTGTACAACTCAAACCCGACTTCAACCCTTCAAGTGCTGCAGCGTCTTACGTCAATAGCGACAAAAGCTGTTCCAAACCAGCTACGTACTTCCTGCCGTTCTTTATGAACAAACCGGGCCCATTCTACGAGGAGTGGACGACTAATGCGCATGAGGCGAGGCCTGGACACCACTATCAGGTTAGTTTGGAAAATATAAATAATCAAAAGTCTCAACGAGACGACTCACGGATAGTGCGCACAAAAAGAACTGCAATTCAAACCAAAACTAGCTTCCTCCACAAGTTGTTCAAGATTCATGTCAAAGAATGAAAGTATATGTTGATTCCCTAGTGAGAAAATTGCAAAAACATTTTTTTAATTTTAAAAACTGGCAACCTGACTCATTGTAGTAATATTGCTACTGAGTGCACATGCGCGTGAGTGCAGAGTGTGTGTGGTCTGCGAGTGGTTCGAACAGTGCGTTGCCAGAAAAAATAAAAAACCGTTCCAGATTTTAAATAAAAATATATTCGTGCTCATTCCTTACGGTTTTCTACTAACCAACCAATGAAATCTTTGTGTGAGAACTAACACTTGTACATTTACAAAACTTCTGAAATCTTCGAATCAATAAGAAATATCTCAATCAGAAAATGTTTCACGGAACCCAAAAATTGCTGCAAATGGGTTCCTGTGAAACGAAGAAACGAAACCCAACAAGAATTTCCCATTGTCTATAATCCTATATGGCTGGAAATATGATATCGAAAGAATAAACACGGTCGACTCTGATGCCTCTATCACGCGAGTTCTCGTATCTGTGGAAATCTCAGATACTTGCATTTTTTTTTGTTTTCATTTCAGGTTCAAGGCAAAGAGGAGTTTTTCTTAGACAAATGCGATGACGTCATAAGCTGGATAGAGTCTCAAAGCTCCTTTACTTCCTACGCAGAAGGCTGGGCTTTGTACGCCGAGAGTCCGCTGATAGGAGAAGATACAGACACATATAATCATCACCCTTTTTTTAAATACGGGATGTTAAAACTTCAGGTATTGCATTACGTATTCTAAAATGATTTGGATAGTACGTGCGTTTTGATTGGTCTACTTGAGCAATAGGTTTGGCTGTCTCCAAGTTGTGAGAATTTACAGTTCCCTGAAAGAAATTAAGGTATGCTTACGCGCTTCGTATATCATCGTCTTCGGAAAATGATAATTTTATAAAAGAAATAAAACATATTCTCTTTGCCGTCATTGCCTAGTGAAAACCTTGGTAAAGTTTGTGAGAATTCTCGAGCAGGAGAAAACTCTCGACTGCGTCTCGGATTTTCATTGATTTGCTCTCGAATTCTTCCAGACGTTCGACTGGGTTTTCATCAGGCTATAAAGGCACGTAGGACATAAATTAAACCGAAATAACATATTTACGCAGGGTGATAAGGATGAGGGTTTTGAGCTCGCATGTAGCCAGGGTAGCAAGGGTTATACGAAATTCTGGACTCACTACATTTTTTTGCTCGCACCATTTCCAGTGCGTCCAAAACTTCGCATGGCGCTTGCTACTGAGGCTAGCTTAGTTTATTATCTAAAAAGGAGAGGCTAAACAAAAAAAAAGGAATCTGAATCTGTCGTTCGTTTGTGGACTAACTGAAGGATTCTAGAAACTTCCCCTTTCTTAGGTTCTGTTTTTAAACTTAGTCTTTAGCGTTTTTTTATTTCGAGTAAGTACATTTTTGTTTAAAATATCATTTTCTAAGTATCCCTTTTCTTGTTATGTATCTCCAAAAGTTTTTTTTTTAATTTCAAGGAAAAGGCCTAGGCCTCATTTTTATTGCACGCTTGCTAGACTGTCTGTATTTTGAGTCCATGCCCAGTTGACAAAATCAATTCTCATATTCGTAGATCTGGAGAGCTTTGCGATTGATGGTCGATGCTGGTCTACATTACAAAGGTTTAAAGAGAGACGAAGCAATAGAACTCTTTAAAAAATATGCTTGGGATGATAGCGACAAAACAGAGAAAGAAATCACTCGTTACCAGGGCGCACCCGGACAAGCTACGGCTTACATGGTTGGACAATTACACTTTAAAAAAGCACGAAACTTTGTGAAATCAAAATTGGGTAAGAGGTTTAACCTGAAAGATTTTCATTTTTATCTTTTGGTTTCGGGGGATGTGCCGCTTGATTACATGAACAGAAGAATGGAAAAATACGCCGCGTGTGTCTTGGAACCTAGCGAAACAGGCTGTCAATCATTGCTGAAACCACCCAAAAATAATAACGTCATTCAAGATAATATGCAGGAGAAGCTGGATTTTCCCGATTACCAGATGCTTGGAAATGACGTATGGGCTACGCCGAGGAGACATTCTCGACCAATACCAGTATAATTGGTGTATAACATGTAATTGTGGTTTCCTACCGTGGCTTGTGTGTGTGGTTTGGAAATTTTTTTAACTTGCAGGTGGTACAGGATTGTAAACAGAGCGCACTGTAGCAGACCTTAGGGAGCTCAGCACTGGCAAGAAAATGGCCGCGTGAGTTTGGGCCCGTCGTTTTGGAGTTAGAGTCAAAAGTGAACAGAAGAGGCTTTTGGATAATACGATAAATAATTTTTTCCTCCTTAGTCACAGATTGTCTTTCTATTTTCAATCAATGTAACTATAAATAATTTTAAAATTTGACGTTTTAGATCTTTCTGTCAATTATTTAAGTTGATAATATGGCTAAAGATTTTCGAAAATTTGAGATAACCTCTGAAGCTTGTCCTGAAACTGGTCATGGTCCTGGGAGATCCTGGAATTTGTGAAATATTTCTTTCTTTATTTCCAAAAATAATATAAATAAACTGTTTTTGTTTTAAAATTGTTTTGATATGACAACGATGTAAAACAAAAACTTTGACTTTGCGAAGCCCGATTTTTGTCCAAAAGCAATCTCTCATTGCTTGTTTGTTTGTCACGATTCAGCCAACTTTACGAGTTAAGAAGCCCATGGAGCCGGTGCTTATCTCCGGTTTATGTAGTGTTAAGCGGACGAGAGTCACTGACTCCCTCTTGACGGGACACTAGTCCATCGCAGGTTAGCTCCCAACAGACACTGGTACTAATTTACCTATCCCGGAAGAATGGAAAGGTGAGTTAGCTTAAGCAGAAAAAAAAGCCACATAAATATTCAAATCTCTGCAGAACCGGGATCGAAATGGGGAACTTGTGATCGGAAAGCAGAGATCTTACCAGCCACCCCCCCTCCCCCCTAACCCAGCTGAGTAAAGCCGAATAATAAAGCTTGATAATATAGTATGTGTTTTGTCGAACTGATTTTTGAAAAAAAAAAACTGTGTAAAGCATTTAGATTTACGTTGATACGGCTAGGGAAGGTATTGGATTTGGTTAAAAAGTCCTGGAAAGTCATGGAAAAGTCCTTAAATTTAACATCTAGTTGGCAACACTGGATATTGCAAACGAGCCAGTCAAACCACGACTTCAGGCTGGCGAAGCAGCAGCTCATAGAGCCGTGTATATGCGGGGCCCGGGTACGAGCTGCAGGAAGAAAAAATCTTGATTTCAGCTTAACAGTTAACAAAAGCCATTCATTTCAAAAACCAAATCATAGTTAAAAACTATCCCCCATACGAGAGGTGGGTGATACATACCGACATGCAAAGCGCTGAGGTATATATCTAGTGCTAAGCACCGACGCTCGGGAGGTTTGTTGTTTTAGTACTTACCAAAATAATGGGATAAAAATGCACTCTATTTTCAAAGGAACAATACCACGGACAATAAAACTTCTGGAAATGAATCAGTGTTTATAATTTACTTATGAAAATGACGTTCGACTGGAGTCCAAAATATTTTTTAAAAGCTTTTACTTATAATTAATTAAGCATGTAGTTAGATTCGTGAGCATTTTTAACTGACATTCAATAAAATATGCAATTTATCAAGATGTATGCAACATTACTATTTAAATCTGTAAATTTCTCGCGACATATTATTCTATTTCGCCTTTTGCGACATATATATATATATATATATATATATATATATAG
>ERZ1740055.609-NODE-609-length-10478-cov-5.807157_pt1 | contig 10478 bp, 6 predicted proteins | sample MGYA00581747_ERZ1740055 | MGnify/ENA primary metagenome ERZ1740055 (study PRJEB43018, sample SAMN04849739) | marine metagenome | isolation source: floating plastic debris | place: Pacific Ocean | collected 2008-08-28 | study: EMG produced TPA metagenomics assembly...
AATTTAAATAGTGAACCTCTAGAAGCTGAGAGTGCGAGTGGCTGCTACGAGCATCTCCATCAACTTTTTGTGACAAAAAACTCAGTTCTTTGCAATGAAGTACAGAAAAATTTCCGCGAGCTAAGTCACGCTTGTCCAGATGCCAAAGATCACATAGCTCAAGAGGACATACCTTTGCCACCGAGATTTCAGAATGTCCATGACACAGCATGGCCTCTGTTTATCAATTCCCGGGACTTCCTTCTGATGCTAGATGCATCATTACCTGTTGAGCCCTATGATGGGCCATTTTTCAAACGTGCAGATGATGGGACTTTGTTACGGCAGATCGAAGGTTGGGGGGAAGAAGACACTAACTTAGCATATATACCATCTGAAGATTCGGATGATGAAAAGGAATTAGAAGATGACATTCACCAGACCAATTTTGCTACCGCAGCTAATAATCCAGACGGAAAATCTAAGTCTACACAAGTAAAGGAAAGCGATACTAGACGTGAAATAACGTACCAAGTTTTTCGAAATGAAATTTGGCCTAAAATGATCAAGAACCGAAAGCTGAACTATCACCCTACTTTAGTGTGGATGGAAATAAGGTCATTTATCAAAGGTTCGGCGGAAGCACTGTTGACCAAAGATGGTTATCTTACTCTTGAAAAATACTTGGAACTTGGCAGGAAAAGGGCGCCCAATTTCTCCGATGAAGACAGGAAAATTGTGTTCGAGCTTTTTCAAATATTCCAACGACATCGCTCATCCAATCGCATGTTTGATGAATCGGATTTAGTTTTCAATCTCCACTGTCGCCTTCAAGAAAGTGGCGCTCCAGAATGGTCCATTCACCGCATTTATGTCGATGAGACACAAGATTTCACACAAGCTGAGTTATCACTCATAATCCGTTGTTGCCGCCACCCAAACGATCTTTTCTTCACAGGGGATACGGCACAAAGCATCATGCGGGGAATAGCTTTTAGATTCAGTGATCTGAAGTCACTATTCTACCATGCAAACAATTCAAGACCACTCGAAACGCGACGCGGACATGTCCATGTTCCTGATAGGCTATACCAATTGATACACAACTATAGGTCTCATGCAGGTATCTTGCGTCTTGCCTCAAGCGTTGTAGATCTATTGCTGCATTTCTTCCCGGAGTCGTTTGACAGATTGGAAAAGGATCAAGGATTGTTTGATGGGCCCAAGCCGGTGATTCTCGAATCGTGCAGTCTCCCTGACCTTGCAATGATTCTGAGAGGAAATCGTAGACAAACGTCACGGATTGAATTTGGCGATGATCAGGTGGTTCTTGTAGCTTCTGAAGAATCACGGGAATCTATCCCAGAGTAGCTAAAACATTGACTGGTCATGACAATCTACGAAGCCAAAGGTCTGGAGTTTGATGACGTTCTTATTTACAATTTCTTCAAAGATTCGCAGGTAGGACTTACATTTGAACATTAAAACCTGGGTTTTAGCAAACTAGTAATAGATTTAAGACTTTTGTTTTGTTTCGGGAAGTTCCATTGCTATCTCCAGTAATTAATGCTAAGGTATTTCGGTAACGGAATGTTAAATTGTTTGTAATCGTCTTTAACTGAAAAAAACCTTTCTTAGTAACATGACCTCATACTTTGAAAACAAGAGCAATTGTGTGTTTAGATTGTTTTAAAAAATAGTGTTTGCTTATTTTCAACTGTGTGTTAAGTTATTTGTGTAAAGGAAACCAACGTACCGTTGCTGAAGATAAAATATTGGTCCGCTGGCTAATATTTGGGTACTTAATGGATACCAACTAATAATATAGTTGAAGAGTTGGTCAAGGGAAATACTTTTCATGTCAGCCTATATTTCATCGTAATGTCAACATAATCGTATCCGTAATACTGCTCGGTTTGTTTTGCCAAGAAATCTTTTATTGCTGCGAGTAAGCGAAGCGAGCGAACAGCAACACTAATTTTAACTTGTGTTCAATTTTGCCGAGTACGGCACAGGTGTATAACCAGTTTTGAACTTGATTTTTTGATGGGCTGGCTGGCTGGCGAACGACTATGGTTTTTTTTAAAATAGGAGTTCAGTGATTAGCAGTAACGGTATCTTTTGGTCATGTTTGTGCTTTTTTCGCGATGAAAGTTTTAACAAGTTTAACATGTTAAACGCTTATTTTTTTTGTTAATGGAAGTATTCATCAAAGTTATTGTCGCTTCAGCGACGTTTCTAGAGGCAGCATTGTGCTTTTATGAATCTTTCAGCTCTGTTATGTGCAAACTCAAGTTGTCTTTCGCAATTCCCGGCGACTCGAACAGTCAATCAAATATTGATAGGAGATGACATGTACCTCGAAGCCTTCAAAAACCATACCATTCTTGATACAGAGACACAGTCGCTGACTTATTTACCTGATCGAGTATGATGGTTTGACATGACAGCTGATCCAACAACGCCAAACCAAAATGCGTTCATAAAAATTAAAAAAATTATTTAGAAAAGTAAAATTGAAATTCACCACGTGCGTTTATCGGTTGCAAATAATCCTTTTGAACATTCCGGCGCTTTATAGATACGAACATGATGCATCTTTGATTACAAAGTTTTTCATTATCAGTTACGGTAATGCTATTGATTCTTTAAAATCAAATTTCTTTCGAACATGAATTGCCTAACGGATCTCGAAGCCAATTCAAGTGTAGCTGTCACAGAATTACAGCTCCAACAGGTTAATTTATTGTCTAAAACATCAAAAGTTTGTTGTAACACTACCCCTATAAACCTGGAGTAGAAGAACATTTGCAGCTCCTTGGTGTATTTTTCAAAGCTTTGTTGCGACCGGTAACAACCAATCATTCATTGTTTTTTATTGCCGGCATTGATCTCTACACGACAGAGCTAGCGTTCTTTTGATGACAGCTAGACAGTGACGAAATGACTGTTATTGAACAATTAAACAACGCAAACGGAAAATAGCCACGAAAATATGTGAAATGCGGAAAAGATGCCAATTTGTGCAAGCAAAACATAAGTTTTCATATAGGCGCATGGCAAAATTTTTCGTATGGGCGCACGATGTTAGTTTTCATACAGGCGGTTAGCGCTTAAACTTAAAGTACAGTGATAGGAGTTTTGAATTGAATTTAAATAAACGCAAAATAACTAAAAATAAAAGAAAGTGGTAAATAACTAGAATGAACAAAGGCGAAACCGGACCAGCATGAAACAACGAGACGTGTTTTTTTGCGCGTTTCATTTTTATTCACCTTATTAATCCCCTCCCCCTCCTCCAAAGGTACTTCTCTTGTTTGACAATTTTCCCGCGCCGGTACTTTGGTTGGGTGAAAATTGCCCTTGCTGATATCACACAACCTAACGAAATTGAACTAAAACAAACGAAGACTGTGTAAACCCAAACCCTTATGAATCTCCTATTGTCCAGCTGCCTTTTGTTTCACTTACGTTCATTAACATCTGAAAAATCCAACCAGAACAATAGAAAAAGCTTGGTACGTATTAGAAAATGTATTACGTATAAATTATATACGTATTATCATGACATTACACGTAACATTTCAATTATTTGTACTCAAATGTATGAAAGCATACAGACTGTATTAACTCTTTGAAAATCAGCTCAAACTAGCTTAGAATTGCTAAAAAATGTTTTTGTACTGGAGCGATATATGACCTGTAAAAAAAGTTGGAATTTAGTAAAATGTGTAGAAAAATACAACGTTTAGCAGCTCTGAGAATTAGGTCAAATTAGCTTACAATTGCTATGAATTATATTTACACTCATAATCTGTTAAATCTAGTTTTCTTTGGATCGAATTTCAGCACAATAAATGACTCGACAACGTTTCCGCAGCCACATGACCATACAAGTTTTAAATTACATTTGCAAATTCCGAACATTAAAGCAGGATTAATTCTAAAGAAGTACAAAGGTCAATGCCTTATTTCATCTGCCATTTATCTCACTGTCTCATATTGATAATCTAACACATTTGCTTCAGCTAGCGGCATTCACTATCTATATATTAGAAACAACTAGTCAAAGGACGCAAGAGGAGCAGTGGTTGCCTTCTTAGCATTTCTGTTTGCTACAATTTATCTTAGCGAAGCTATTGTTGTCACATGATGAGTTAATTATTCAACTACTGAATAGTTTACAAGTTTTAAAATTTTGTCTGCGTTTTGATTTAATATTCTAGGCACGAAAGGAATGGCGGGTTGTTTCTGGTTATGTCAACAAGCTTGAGGACAGCCACAGATCAAGACCTCCAGGATTGATAGAGATCAAGGAGGATGAACTAATCAGTACAAGTCGCCCTTTAGATTTTAACTGTGACAAACATAAAGTTCTTAACTCGGAGTTCAAGTTTCTCTACACTGCTATTACTCGTGCTCGAGTAAATGTGTGGTTCTTTGACGAAGATCAAGAGGCACGTTCACCCATGTTTGAGTACTTTCAAAAGATGGATCTTGTGAAGGTCGAATCTTTCAAGGAGGATGATGAAAGCACAAAACCTTTGACTTCCATGTTTGCTGAAAGATCAACAAAAGAAGAGTGGTTCGAGCGAGGTCAATATTTCTACAAGAAAAGGCTTTGGAAGGTTGCTGCAAAATGCTTTGCAATTGCTGGAGCAGAATGTATGATGCAGAGAAGCAATGCTCATCAACAAGCTGAAGACGCAAACAGACTCCGCGGACAACCTCGTGAAATGAAAGAAGAATTTCTTAAAGCAGCCTTGCAGTTTTTGAAATGTAACATGGTAGAAGAAGCAGAAATCTGTCTGCACAACGCAAAGCAACGTTGCCTACTAGCTACCTTGCTCAAAAGAACGAGAAAGGTTAGTTTTAGTTTTCGTTATAGACCGATCAACAGACAACTATCAAAGACTACTCTTTCAAAACTATTTTTGTGTTCTGAGAACTATTAATGTTTTTGCTAGTTCGTAGATCATACGGGGTTAGCAAGTAGAGACTAACCTAGATTTTGTTTATTCATTATTTTTCCCTAGTTCAAGGAAGCTGCGAAACTGTTCAAAAAGGAAAAATATTTCGTTCAAGCAAGTGAATGCTGTGAGATGATCTATGACTACAAGCAAGCAATTGAGATCCTTTGTCAGGCAAATGAGTTTGACAAAGCAATAGACGTATTGGAAAGATACAACTCCCTTACTTTTGATGAGTCACAGTTGAACGAAATTGTCATCCCTCCGAAGGCAACGCGAACTATTGACAGACTTTGTTTCGATTTAGCTAAAGAACACTATAAGAACAATAAATTTTCAGACATGGAAGATGTGCTCGGACGTTTGCCAAAAGCCCAGGATCGCATTGAATTTTTGAAAAACCGTGGGTTTTACGATAAAGTAGCAAAGGCTTTGGAGGAGAGTGGGAAACCCGAAGAAGCTGCTCAGCTACTGATGGAGTATGGAAAATTTAAAGAAGCTTCTCAACTTTCGAGTGAGCCAAAGTTTGTTGCAGACTGTTTTATGGCACTTGCAAGAACAGTTCTTTTGGAAACCCCGAATGACTCAGAAATTGCTCTTGAACACCTTGAAGTAGCTCGGATGAAGTACGAAGAGGCTGGAGACAACCATGGTTTAGGAGATGCTCTACTTCAAACTGGGAAAGTACAAAAAAATGTAGACGTTGTAAAGAACGCTGGTCGGGTGTTTAACAAAGCTAGAAACGATGTCGGAGAAGCAGAAACAGTGGAGACCCTTTTTGAAATAACAAATGACAAGGATCCTAATTTGCAACCTTGGATTCTTGTAAGAACTGTTCAGAGACTCCTTGTTTTGATCCTCACTCTAGCGAAACAAGACAAGCTAAGATCGGAGGAATACAAGATGATAGCCACCTGCGAAAGACATTTTGGATTACGGAGTTCCAGTGATAGCCAAGCCCATTTGTTATTTTTTCATAACAACGGATGTAGATTCTCGACGCTAAAAAAGCAGTCTGAGGAAGAGCAAATGAGTAAGGAGATCATTGAACGAGCGAGCGCACACAAGATAATATTGTGCTTCCTTGCTACTCTTTCTGTCAAACTTGTTCGCAAGATTCGCTGCCTACTTCAAGATTCTGTCGCTCAAAACTCAGTTTGCAGAGAATTCTATCATGTCTCTGTCTGTCATCGGTCCAGTTGCATGTTGAAACACACCAATGATTCGAGACAACTTTTTAACTATAGATTTTTGGCTGCTCTTAATTTGGTGTTCCTTGATGCAGTTGTCAGCGGTTTTGTAAAGTCTGTTTCAAGTATTGAAGAAGCAAAACCACTTATTGACCGTTTGATGACTAAAGATATCCATGACTTTGAGTCGTGTAAAACTTTGTACGGCGTAATCTTTCCAGAGGTTGGTATGCAAGGTGTAAGTCTTACGCCCCGTCACCTGATAGAACTAAATACTAAGCCAATTGTGAAGCAGCGAAGTGTTGGCTTTGCAGACTACTACTGGAAAAAAGCAGGTTTCCTTCGAAGAACCAGTGCTGATATTTTCATGCGTTTGTCTTCTATTTTACAACTAATCAACTGCGAAGAGAAGGCAAAAAAATTAGTTTATGAAGAAGAAAGAGAGTTCGAAAAGGAAGTCAAAAAGAAGGAAAAGAAAGAAATCATCAGAAATGGCATGGTAGAGGACAAGCAATACCCAGGACGGTTCAGCAGCTTTCTTGGTTGGTGGAATTACGGAAGAACTCTTCTCCATGTCCACGGCGACATCGTAAATTCAGCTCACTACTTCATCAGGCGTTTCTTGACACTTCCTGCTAGGCGTACTTCGATGCCTCTCCCTTCCATCGTCCACACACTAGCGATACTGGAGTATCAAGTTACAGCATGTTTGGCAATGTGTTCACGCCTTAGTGCAAAGTTTTTCTACCCCGTCTGCCTTCCGGAGAGCTACTTAAGAGCTGTAGAAATCTGGAACATGGTCAATTGCAGAAACGAGAAGCACTTTGAACTGTTTGATGCATTAGACCGCACTGCAAGAAATGCTCGTAACCCAAGGAAGGTCTATGGCGACATACAAAGTCTTCTTAGGTATATGGTTGAGTTGACGTGTGGAGTAAGGTTTCAAAATTTTGATGTAGTTTCAGATGTTTTTGAGCCTGGAAACTGCGTTAATGAAAGAGAAATCTATGACGTATACGATAAAATGGAGAGGACTCTTGTTCTTGCGCTTACAATGCTTTGCAATTGCGGATCAGATATACCGGACGCTTGCCAGTCTATTCTTCTGAGAAGTCTATTCAGAATATCATTGAGTCCGAGTATCCCATCTCGAATCAAAGATGCCCTTCAGTCTCTCAAAAACGTTACAAAAATATATGATGTTGTTTTGTTGCTAAATACGTTGCTCAAATCTAGACATGAGGCTTTGTTTGATCTTCGATGGAATGGAAAGTTTGATGCAACAGCTTGTGATGCTAAGTTTTACACAGCAAAATTCGATTTTGATGTCTCTGCGTTACAGGCCGAGTGTTGCGAATCCAAAGAAAAGCATACTCCCCAACGTATGGTATCAAATGATGACGTAGATGAAGAATTAATTGATCCTGCAGAGAGCGGTGAGGCAGTTCCAATGCTGTTCCAGTTGAGGTTGAGAGAAGAAAAGGAAGAAGCAGACCGCCGGGATGCAGCTGCGAGAACAATACAACATTACTTTAGGCAAAGAAACAAACTTATTAAACAGAAGCAGTTGAAAAAAACTTCAGTGAAGATTGAACCTCAAAACGATGAAGAAAGGTTTAGTAAATTTGCAGTAGACAATATCACCTGTGGAATTTGTGGAGTGACATTTACAGAAGAGACGAAAGACCCTGCTGAATTAGACTATACTGTTGGCACAGGTATGTAGTGTGTTGTTTTGTTTTGCTTTTTTATTGTAAATCAACCTTGAAGTGCAGATAAAGTTTGAGGTATCAAAAAAAGTTCCAAAAGTTGGAGGATGCCTCCCAATTGTTGCCATTTTTACCTTTAGTTTTTGATAACATAACATTTATATTTCAATATAACGTTGTGCCTTAAACAATGATAAGCAGATGGGGTTGTGCATGCAGGAACTTAACAAATAATTATCAGTTATTAACAGGAGAAAAATTGAGTATTGATAGGGGATAAGCATTGTTATACCTCCCAACTCAACGTTTTGCGATTGGAGGAGAACATGTCACGTGGCATGGGTCAAAACTCACCAACTCCTTAGGGCGAACAAAGCGCATTGACTTCCTAGTGAAACAAAGACTTGAACTTTCTACTCGCATTTGATCAGGTCGTGTACCTTAGAAACAGCGGCAAATAATGTATTGTTGAGAAACGGTTCAAGAATACAATCCTGTGAGAATTAAATTTTCTATTATTTTTCAGATTTGATTCAGAGTCTGGATGAGACCACTCAGCTTCAACATGGTTCTAAGCGAAATGCACACATCGCAAGTACTTCCCATATTGAGAGAGAAGAACAATTTACAGGATACAAGTATTTCTACAACAACGAAGTTCAGCCTCTGCTGCAAAGGGAGCGAAGTTTGCATTTGGGTAAAAAATGTCTACCATTTACTCTTACAAAAATTGTTTACAAAACGATACAGCTATTACTGAGGAATTAAACATTTCCTTCTTTATACGGCAACCATTTCTCTTTATCTTTTTATAGTATATATATTTTGTTTATTTGTTTAAATTTATTATTTAGTTTTATTTAGGAACTTAGTGTGATACGTGAATGCGTTTTTATTTTCTACAATTCATTTGTTAAACAACCAATCTTTCCTAAAAAAAAAATTTTAGTGGCAATAAGTTGACAATAACTTTTTATGAGCGAATTCCGCCGGTTGTATTTTCTGGACTATCACTTTTTTGGTGAGATGTTTTAAAACGCTGATTTGTCAATACATATTGCCTTGAGATGTGGATATTAGGCAACTGAGAAAAGTTGTTCCAGCTAAACCCACTATTCGTTTAAAAAATGAAAATATTTAGCTCGGCCAAATATTTCATCTTGTTTGAGTGTGGAGACAATTAAAATTCTGCAAAGTTTGTTTAAACTGAAAATTTTATTTTAATGTTTCCTAAGGTGCAGGCGACACAAGAAAGTCGCCAGTCGAAGCTCTTGATCTTCAGCGTCTGGACCGTGGTCGTTCTGTTGTAACAAACTGCCTTCAGAAAATGGAAGACTCTCTTAAATGGACATTGACCAAAGAGCTTCGCGACGATATTGAAAAATTCCGTGCAACCATCCAAGAAGTAGAGAAACTTGTCAGTCAAGGTAAATTTTGACAGTTGTGTTATACTGAAATTTTTGACAGTTTTGTCATAGTATCGCGAATTAACTAACAGCCTCATTCATATACAAACGATAATCGCTTAGGAACAAGAGAGTAATTATTGAACCATTTTAGCTTCTGAACGTTTTCATAATTTGTTTTTCAGGTTAAAGAATACTGTAAAACTTGTATATTAAAGGTTCACCTTCGAGAAATTCGCAAGTGACCGCTAAGATGCCACACCAACTAATAATACTGTGACTTTTAGTGATTACGGAAGTTTAAATAAAGAGATAAACTAGTAGTAATCAAAGATTAGGCAAGTTCCTTTGAGTAGGCCATTCCAGATTCTCTCAGCAACTTTTTAGCAACTTTTAGGATTTTGAGCAACTTTTTTGTCAGAAAGCAACTTCTAGCAACTTTTCAGAAAACTAGCACTTTTTTTGGTAGTATAACGTTTGGGCTATTTTGAACCAAAATGCTGAATAACCCCCTTTTTTAAAAATTTTTTAAAACCCCCTTCTCTTGGTTAAAACTCAAAGCATCTTTCTAGTAAAAGTAATATTTTTACCCTTTGAATGGGTATCATGTGGACGTGGTAATTAATTACAAGAATTGAGTTAGCCTCAACTTCGTTCCCAGGGCTTTTTTCTTCTCATGGGGGCGCCCTTCTCATGGGGGCGCCCCCCACGAGAAGGGAAAAGCCCTGGGAACGAGGTTGGCCTGCCTGTGGACTGTGTGTAAACAAAATAGCGGACGCTACGTTGGAAATCGAAAATCCCATTGAAACTGCAGTTAGCAGGGGAGCTTCGCTCGTGGAGCTGAAAAGGCTTCGATTTCCCGAAAGCGGAAAGTAATTGTGAACAGTGGTCAAACAAAGCTAGTCGAGAGCATAAAAATCCCAACTCCAAAACGTCTGTTTGGGACAGGATTAAAGAACTTTCTGGATAACATCTCGAGTGTGTTCGTGGACAGTAAAGAAACAATGCTTGCCAAGAGATACTCGCTGAGAAAAAGAGCACTTTTGAGAAACACGTGAAGTCGGAAAAGCACTTGAACGGAATGTCACGCTTATTTTCTTATTTTCATCTCATTACTTTTTGTAACTAGTTACTTAGTTGCGCCTTAATGTTGATTCCAAAGCAGTTGATATTAAAATTAGACATGCTGTCTTAAAAATATTCGAGCAACTTTACAAAATTTTT
>ERZ1740055.610-NODE-610-length-10467-cov-12.769689_pt1 | contig 10467 bp, 3 predicted proteins | sample MGYA00581747_ERZ1740055 | MGnify/ENA primary metagenome ERZ1740055 (study PRJEB43018, sample SAMN04849739) | marine metagenome | isolation source: floating plastic debris | place: Pacific Ocean | collected 2008-08-28 | study: EMG produced TPA metagenomics assembly...
GGATATCATTCCACACTTTAGCGGCTGAGTGTTTAATATCAAATTTACCATAATTCATAAAGTTAATAATGTACCAATAATAGGAGTTTATTGTCCTTTCAAAGCCTTAGAAGCTTTTAGTTTCTAATGCTTAAATGATATATTCCGAATCCCCAGACGATGAAGGGCCGCTTTCTTACCTAATGATATCGGTATAAATTTCGTACGTAATCATCGAGAATGTCTTCCCTCCGATCGGAACAAGTTCTGTTTCCGGAACTGGTTTTTAATTTATCATTAATCAAACAAGTGATTTACAATCTTTGTCTATAGACAAATGAAAATTCCAAGAATTAAAACTCAAAGTCTTTGTGAGTGCATTTTTTGCATATAGAGACATTGTTCAAATACTTAATACTCTAGTGATACCTCTAAGCACGCAAAGGAAATCTTAAACCTCCAAATATTAAACTTTTAAACTAGTTGGTGACATAATACCAGCATTGATTTCACATACTTTAATTTTCTTGAAATGTTTAATGTTCTTTTTATTGTTCCCTGCAAACGGTTATAAATCAAACTGAATTGTTGACCGTGGAAAGAATTTTTTTATGAAAAGCAAAACTGAACAGCAGAAAAAATTCTGTCAGTTCTAAATCTGCGGTAAACAACGTGAGTTTTATGAAGACAAAAAAACCCACACTTTATTTGTTCACTGTCTTTTCAAGTCCTTGGCTGTCAGTAAGTAAAATAATTGGTACTGATAAGTGATCGGAAATGAAGAAGATGAATTTTCTTTTTATTTTAACACCAGCCGCAAAAGCGATTTACAGGCTATCTGTTATATTAATCCCGGCATTCCATCAGCTGGTGGTAGGTTTCTTCAAAGGTTAAGTATTTAATGAAATAAGTAAACGTTTGTTAAAACTAGTTTGGATTTGAAGTTTATAAGTAAATCGCAACACAACAAGAAAAGAAGACTTCAAACTTAATGAATACACTTAGCATACCTTGATTTCAGCGAGCGTTTGTTTTTTAAAAAGCTATGTTATTTTCAGAAGTTAAATGCAGTTAAATGAGGTTATTAAACACACAGCATGCTTTTGATGAGTTGCATGATGATAGCTTTTGCGCGATCACTTTCATGGTCAGTTTGTGAACTGGGAAAAATTCTTAGGTTCCGGACGCGATACTGACATCGACATCACACTTAAATTGTTCCACTGTCCCATTATATTGAGAAACTCCTAAATCATACGATATTTCCACATTAAAATTTTTCGCTAAAAGTTTTCCAACCCATTTTATTAATTGGAAAACTGAGAAGATTATCAATCTTGTTGACAAATAGACGTTCGTCCTACCTCCTATGATAGGTGAATGGTTTTAACCGCTTGGAAGCGCACAGCATGAGCTGAAAGCATTTAGACACCACCCACAGATTTTTAACAAAATTAAATGATTAAAGAAGATTTTCTTTTCTTGTGATTTACCAGCATTTTTGTTATGTCAAATTTAAGTGTTTTACACTGAACCATTTAATTTCGTTTTTTAAACTGCGAGATAATTTAACGGAAAAGACACATGAACTTCAGTCCTTTATGAGCGGAAAACGTCAAATTTCTTGATGAAACTTGAAGTGCTAGCGTTTTTAAAAACTTCAGTCAATCCTTTACACTGCTTACGGCGATGATAATGAAATTTTAATCTTAGCTAAAGCCTTAAGGTGTCTTAATCACTAGTACATGTTTAGAATGGATTGCCCTCGATCTAACTGCGCATTTATTCCAAAGAACGACGAATTCGCACGAATAAATTATAGACGGTTGCGGGGTATTCTGTGGTTAAGCTTTTAGAATAATAGAATGTTTGAAATGTTGCATCTTGTAAAAATTAGCAGTAACGATTATATGAAACGAAGGAGTTCATTTATATATTAGTTTTTGTTTTCTTTGCAGTTCCTATGTATACATACAAAATATTAATAATAATAAATAATTATACCGTTTATTTCAAGATCAAGTTTTTAAACCTTATTTTAACGATTTCCTTCGATACAATTTTTTTCTGCTTATTGATACAAGTAAGTTTTAAAAATTATATTCGATATCTTAAGACTGATTTGCAAAGCTATATTTCGCATATACAAGTAACAAGTTTTTTTGTTGTGAGTTCTTTGTTTGGTGATGACGTATTGGCATGTCACTCCAAAGAAATCCACTCAATCTATAAAGTGTTGAGAGGTGTTCGTTTTGTAATTGAACGGAAGGCCCCTTTCACACAAAGGTCAGTGCAGCCATTTGCGACATCAATTGAAACACGACTGAACAGCATCGAGCAACGTCAACTCAATTGAATTCTTTGGTTTACCGACTGGAAGGAGAGCTCTCAACATCAGAACTAGCGACTTCAAAGCAGCTGGGAGAAACGGAAAAGAGACCAAAGCTATTTTGCATCCAGCTGTGGCAATAATCTGTGAGTTTTGTTAACGTAGAAGCTATCCAGTTTGTTTGCTGTGTTTATCTAATATACGCAACAAAAACAGTTGGAGTGTGGCGTTTTTTTTCAACGCCTGTGTAGAGTAGAAAGTATAGCTTGCGGCAATCACTTTAGGGTCATAGAATTAGCCAGGACGTTTTTTCTTGCAAAACAAACATTTTTGTATTGGTTCAGTAAAATATGTTTCCCTAAACTTGTTGGCTGTTGCAAAAAATGAGAGCGCGACCTAGTTTCTGCAATCTTTTAATGAAGTGACAAAATTTTGTTGAACAATGAGCGCTAATGACTGTAAGTCTATGTTTGTCTTTTTTGTTTTTTAAAAGAAAACTTCATCTAGTTTTGCTTGTGACTCAGATAAAGAGCACCAGCTAAAAATTCAAATAGAGTTCTCTGTGAAGCTTCGCCAATACGAAAACCTGAAGCAGTTGTAGCGAACTAATGAGAACTGAACTGAAATTCGAGTGCCACACGATATCTGATCGTTGTACAAAGATGTTCTTTTGCCGGTGATTTAGAGACATGAACCGTTATTAATTATATACAGTTATAAGCTTAGAGAGGTTTTCTGAGCATAAGTTTCTTATACCCGCTTGCATCTATTTTTTGGCTGCTTGCTTCAGAAGCAGGAGTTTGGGAACTCTGTTAAGGAAAACACAATTGAATGAATTTTTTTAAATTTGATCAATGCAAACAGTTTCAGTAAAGCTGGATTTCGAGTTAAAATATTTTGATTGCATCTGGTTGTATTCTCATAAATAAACTCTTATCTTACTTCTACTTTAAATTTTAAAACTCTTCTAATTCATCTTAGAACAGTTAGCTATAAAGTATTGTTAGCGTTGGGTGGCCAAGCATTCAACCATGCACTCGCTCTCTGCACACGCCAAATTTGTCGAAAACAAAATGTACCTTTCTTATTGAATAAAAAAGTGTATTTCGTTTGAGATAGCTATTGTTGTTTATCTCAACGAATGACCTTTGTAAGATGAAAATGACACAAGGTGATAGATGGTGGATTAAAAACAGGGTGAAATAAGTTAGTTTTACTCTAACATGATTTATTAGCTGTTAACAACTAGTGGGCAGACATTAATTTCAGTTTTCATGAATGCTTCAGTCTTTAGAAACTTTCGCGGGGTTTTTTGAAATCTTTATGAGTGGGCCGGACAATCTCTTAACCTCATTGTCTGTTAAAAAGAAGAGAAACGCCTTTCCTTTCATCTACAAACAGTTTTAGAAGAAAAGGTTTCAAAAGCCATAAACTGTCATGAAAACCTAGGCTGAATTGAGATTTTATCTCGATTTCTCAAAGATTAGTTTACAGCAAAATGTTTCAAAAACAATTATGCATCTCCATTCTTCCATTCCCTTTGTCAAAATCGTGTTTTATCTGAGCAATTAACTCCTGCCTTTTAGTACTGGGATTAATGCAATATAGTTTTATATCAACTTCTGCATAATTATCTCTTTATTTTTTGTGCGGATAATAGATTTGCTTGGTCAAAATTCTTGTTGTACGGTAATGTATTTTCAAGTAAAACAAAGTAAGAACTTTTCTGAAATCGCGTGGGTGGTAAAAGTATTATATTTTTCCAATCAGTATATGTCGTGAAGCCAGGAGAGATTAACGGCTTTCCTCCAAGTAACTAGAAAAGATAAGATAAATGAAATCCGGTTTGGCAGCCTAACGACTAAATACTGCATTTTGTAGAAAAGACATTTAAAAAACAACTCTTTAAATACCACGATATTCTATTCTGCGTGTGAATCAAAGAGTTATATTGAGATTATAACAACTGGGGTCAGTTTCTATCCAAGCAGTTTAAAATAGTTTTAAGTAATTCTTATAGTTAAAAGAAGAAAGAAAACGACCACCTTTCTTCCGCTGTCACCTTATCGCTTGATTTTATTTTAAAACATTTTTTATAAAAACTTTTTTCAAATTGGTAAAAAGTAGACAAATCATTGGCACTATTACTATAAGATGATAGAGAGTTCTGAGAAAATTCTAAAAACATCACATCTGGTCCCTTTGTCGAAGGCTTTGGTTCTTTTTGATGAAAGCGCTCGTTTTTTGTTTTGAGTCTTCCAATGTTATACTGAATACACATCATGCTGCAGTATTCAGCCAACCAGCTTGACAGACTACTTCTTTTTTTTTCTTTTTCTAATAAAAAATGAAACTTATAACTACCGGCATCAAAATGTACTGTAAAGTTTATTTGAATAAACCACAACTTTAACTTGAAGATGACTATTTGTGTTATTATCTGTGTGTTTCTGTACGCCAAAGAATGCTGCAAACATTCGCCGGATAATGTTTCGTCCCCTCAAAAGTAGTTTGCATGTTTGAATAGATGAATGCAACTTGCTAAATCATTTACGAGCCAAGTGGCCCATGGAGCCGGCGCTTATCTCCGGTTTCTGTTTTGTGAAGCGGTGAGAGTTTTGACCTCCCCTGAACGGGACACTAATCCATCGCAGGTTAGCTCCCAGCAGATGCTGGTACTCATTTACCTACCCCGAAAGGATGGAAAACTGAGCTAGCTTGGGCGAGAAAAAATTTAAGATCGCACAAATATTCGAATTGCGGCAAAGCCGAGGACCAAACATTGCGGCCTAGAATCCAACTTAACTAACTTTAAGTAATTTAGCTCTTTACTTCTATTCATACAATCTTATAAAAAAACTTTTTTTCTTTTTTGTGCTGAGTTTTGTTCTTAACATTGAGAATATGGAGCGTTTGTCTTGCAATGTCAAGATACCCAAATGACAATGGAAGGAGGGTTCTGGCAATCCAATAACAAAAGACGTCGTTACGGCTTCCACGACATCAGGTGCTAATGATCTGTTGTAGAAGTAACAATTCAGAAGAAGAAATCTGTTTTAAGTTTCATGATTTGATAAGATCAAGCCACAAAAGTATTAAATACGTTAGTTTTTACCTATAAAGTAAACATCTGTTTGTAGAAAAAATATCTATGAACACCAAATGTTACTCTATCAGAATATATCATCATATATTCAATTTTTTGTTGCTGCAAGTTAATCTAATATGTTTTATATTTTCACTGTAAAATGAAAAGTTTCAGTCACTCAATTAACACGTAAGTTCAACGATGTTAATGAATTAATTTTTCAATTGACTTTGGAATGAAAATTACTACCCGCATCGATATAGATAATAACCTTGAGATACGTTTTAAAACACAAAACATGGTTTTAAGCAGTAGTTACAAGATTAATTCCACAAAGCAGCAGCTACTGTTAATGATATTCAGTACCGGCAGCTCATTATTAGATCATTGACAAGCTCCAAAGCTAGCGTTCCCACACGCATAAAGTTTTTTAAAATGGCAACGCTTTCGGTTCATGCATTCATGTAAAGAAATTTCGTTTGTAACAACTATTCTGACAGATACAAATATCTGAACCACTTCTATAATCTGGTTGTGACTGAAGTCAAAAGAGATGAGCTAATTTTTAGTTTATCTTTTGCTTGATTAATGCACAACCATTTTGAATCGTTGCTTTGGATTGTCTTTAGTCAAACGAAACTAAAACTACATAGCAATTAAATTACCCGCAGTGTTATTAAAATTCAAATTGCGGTTTAATAAGAAATAACTCCTGGTTCAGAAGGGAGCTATGAAATGAATGCTAAGAATTGTTCAAACTGATCTAACGATAATTTCAATTTTTTTTCCCACACATTCTCCAAGTCGAAAGAGCGGTTATTTCAATTTTCAAATCACATTTGACATTTGTTAAAATGAAAATTCATCGAGTCAGTTAAGCATGAAAGTTTATGAAAAGGAAATGTTATCACCAAAATAGAATCAAGGGAAGTAAAAACAGCTGCGATCACACCCGTAATACTAATTATTTCGTCTGATGAAGTTAAAAAATTCCGTTTTATTAGTATTTCAAGCTGTGGAACATTAATATATGGCAGCCATCAATCAAAAACTTAATTGCAGCTTTTTAGAAAAAAGAACTAATAGTTAAAAATAAAAGCTTTACTTTAAAAGTGCTCAATAGTTTATCAAAGGCTAGCAAAAGCTCTTGTAGTTATAATCCGCAAAGAACAATTGTTTTTTTTTAACAGAGATGTGAAAAAATGACAGTTATTATCTATACTCTTTTTTGTTCTAGCAGCTACATTCACAGTAATCTTTTTTAACGCCACTTATAAGATTAAGACGTCATCATCGCTTGGGCATTTGGGAATGCAAAAATGGCCTCTTACATCTTTGAGTTATGGATTATTTCGTTAAGTTTGACTCGTGAAAGCAAAAAAAAAATGATGTGCGCCATTAGAAAATAAAAAGGCATCATCCTCGTGAAGTAATCAAACTAATTGCAATATAATGGCGACACTTATTCCTCCATTTGTTCCAAAGCTGTTTATTGCAGGGCTCTCATACCAATTACACTAAAAACAAAGACCAAGCCAAGACCATCTTTGTCAAAATTGATAAATAGTCTGCTTCTGTTTTGTAATATAAACAAGAATAATCAAATCTCTGCCTTATCTGTAACACAGACAGGGCCTTGTCGCTGCAAGCAATAATTATAGAAACTCGTTAAGATAACACTCGTGGTATGGATTTCGTGATAAAGGCTTGGTCTGGAGTTTGTTCATCACCTTGCGTAGTACAATGAAAACTAATACCTCGCTGGAATTGTTTGGTTTAACGGTGTTCGTTTCGGTCAGTCTTTCATCCGCCGATATTCATTTTTAAATATTCGCCGTTTAATTTGTGCAAACTACTACGTCAACAATGATTGTTATACAAACAGGTCAATTACGCGTAATAGGGTTTGATGTTTTTCTTTAAAAATTGTTTCAGATTGCGTCAAATCTCTCCTCTCGCCCGTGTCTATGGTGAAACTCTATACGGTCGGCTCGTGGCCTCACGCTCAAGTGCAGTGATTGGGGGACGATATTTCTCATTTACAGACAAGAAAAAATTCATATTCCAATTGTTGGTGTAGTACTTTCTACAAGTAAAGCTTGGTACCTTGAGATGAAGTGCTGTTTGATAATTGCCCTGTCGCTACTCTTCACTGATGTCTATTCACAGGTATGTATGTTGTTTTACATATTTGTGTTCACAGATTGATCGCATTTCCGGCCAAGCTTTATTGCAGTAAAATAAACTAAAGAATGGGCTTTGGTTTGACACGCTGCTCAGTGTAAAACCATGTCATAAATTTAAAAAAGAAAAAAAATGATAAGGGTTATGTTACAGTAAATAAAAAGCTTGATTTAAAAAGTACAGGTCTGACTTGCGGGATTAAGAAAATTAATGAAGACAAATAAGGTTTTGAAAGCGCAACTTTGTAGTTTGCTCTGCATTTGACCCCGTACACACCAATCATGATGTTTAGCTATTAACTAACTCTACCTGGTTTAAAAAGCACAGTTGGGTTGATAAAGCTTAAAAGTCCATCTAATGTTTGAGTAGCACTTGCACATAACGGTTTTGTGAAGAGAACATGTGTGAGACATTGGACGAGCTTGTGTTCACGACTGGTTCGACCTTATCCGGCATATCGACCATTATAATCTACGACTCCTTCAGTTTAACAGGTGACGAACAACTCTTTAATAGATATTTTGGTGCACACTTTAGTTATCAGATGTTTATGTGGTACCTAAACGCGTCTATGGTGATAGTGTTTAGTGATATTGCGCCGTGCGCTTTTTGGTCGATTTGTGGCTTCAAACGAGGTCATTTGGCCACTTAACATTTCGTGAACTGTTATGCTCGTGATCAGAATACAAACCCAAACAGCTCGTTAATCATCTCAAAATAAACATGCCCAACGTGTTCTTTCTCTTCCTTGTTGGATACAATTTATCAATTCTTTCAGGTTAAGAAACCAAGAATATCATGCTCGCCAGATTTTAACTTCGCGCATTTCAAGATTTTATGTCTTTGGGTTTTTTTGTGCAATACTCAATGATATTTCTTGGTATGTTAGTCGAATACGAGTAAGAATCGGCAAAATCTTAGATACAGCCCCATGGAACTTTTTCACAACTTAGAAGTGTTAATCTCTTAAGGAAATTGACAGGAAGTGGTAGAACTGAAAAGATCCAGGTTTTCAAGGCGAAAGGGGTTTATTGGGTTCTAATGTAGTCCAAGGCTTAACTTAACTAAAAACTGCCCACGTTCGGTTTTTTAAAATTCCTCTTTGGCGCTATTCAAAAACTATGTTATTAGGTTTTATCATTCACTTTAACGAGAATAGTTTTGCTGAAATGAACGATGACAATTCAGAATATTCTCAACTTTACTAGCAATTTCATCCGACCTAATCCTTCGTGATAAAACGCAGGTACATTCACATACCATTCATTCTTGTTTGGTCCCTCATCTTGAAGTTCCTTATTAAAGTATGATATTCTATATTAATGCCGTCATTCAATCGTATAAAGAAAAATATTCACTTCGGTTTTGTTTGACAGGCGATCCGCGCGTAAACTACACCGCGCTGACGTCATCAAGCAGAGCTAGGCAATCGTTTTGAAGCACGGACGAATAACTCACTGTCTATTCACGAAAGATTAGCGGTATATATGTAAAGATCTGTGGGACATCTCAACATTATTACTTAATTGAACTGTTGCGACATATTATCGTTTTACAGCAGCTTTCAATTAGCTGATCAAGGTCCTCGTTTCCACGGTAGAATTTGAAAGTGTGTTTCATTCAGTTATTGTCATGAAAAGCATTCAAAGTTAATAAAAAAATGGACATAAAAATGTTTTGGAAAGTAAACATTCCTTCGGCAGATATTTGCCAAGTTGTAAATTAAAATATACGATTCAAAACTTACTGACTTACCTTTTTGAGTTGTGTTTAACTATACCGTTAAAACGAAGAGAGCCGCCATTCAGGAAGAAGCTTGAGGGTTTGTTAACTTACTTATCCGCTGTTTCATCTTTAACTGAATGTGATAACTAATTATTAGTTAGTGTTAATGCATTTTGTTATCACTTGCATAGAATACTACAAGTTCGTATTTTCAAAGTTTAATGCTATGACAATATTTTTATAAACAACTCGACGGAAAATTAGATAAGAAATGTTTGTGTGTCTAAACAAAATGTTCGACCACCAGCATAGCGTCGGTAAACGTATTGACGGGTTTATATAAAGCTTTTCTAGGAACGAGTTTTTAAAATGTTTTTCAGATTTTCATCGCAAAACAAAAAAAAAGACATTTTCTCAATATGAAATGCATATTCAGTTTTATTTGTTCAATGAAACTGAAACAGATTTGTAAAGTGTTCTTTCAAATGCAAAAATTTATCTTTTAATGCTTTAAATGAAACCAAACGTTTGAAATCAACTTTGTTATCTTGGATATCACATTTTAAATGCAGTATTATCAGTGTGTTTAGTAAGATGTGGACTGGATTTCTAAGCTTACTGAGTTACTGGCTTCCCTGAGGGCATTTTAAAACATTTGGTTTGTAAATTATTTTTATATGTCAACTACATGCCTCAAATTTGTATGGTATTTGTCCTCACGTACATTTGAAGAAAGCATTTGGGTTTTATTTATAAATACACGTACTGTACATATATGTTCCAGCTTGTGCTGGAATAATGGAGGCATTAAAACCGTTCTCATCGACAGCTTAAGACTTTGATATCCAACACTATGTGAAATAAACTGGACGTTTGGCTCGCAAGTCCAAAATTGCATTAAAATATTAAATTTGCCATTCTCCTTTGTGACTGACTCATTTTTGGGATTGAGCACTGAATTTCAGAGACATTAGAGCAAGCCAAACGAACACCAATCCCATACCGAGGTCAAGTACTCAATCTTCACTAGAAGACGTCCAACAAGACGTTCGAATGAACTTATTTTTAACCTTTTTTAGTAAATATAAATAACTTTTCAACAAAGTAGGGAAAAATTATGATTGTTTTTCATATCTTATAGTTATATATTATAGGAGCTCTC
>ERZ1740055.611-NODE-611-length-10458-cov-7.864270_pt1 | contig 10458 bp, 6 predicted proteins | sample MGYA00581747_ERZ1740055 | MGnify/ENA primary metagenome ERZ1740055 (study PRJEB43018, sample SAMN04849739) | marine metagenome | isolation source: floating plastic debris | place: Pacific Ocean | collected 2008-08-28 | study: EMG produced TPA metagenomics assembly...
GAGCGAAGTTCGAGATAAGCGAGTTCGAGATAACCGGAGACTACTGTACTTTGATAATTCCGATTGATTGCCAGTGAGATGTTTTACCCGCTGCGTTGAGAACTGGATTTGGTTCTTGTAGATGCCACACTAGATACTTCTTTGTTTCATATATGTACTACAACCTGTACACAGACCACTACAAATAAACACTATCAAATGAGCTTTAGCGTATAGACGAGCGAGATGAATATCTAGAAGCCTGCGGTTACAATACAATACAATACAAATCCCTAATGACAATTCCCCAAAAGGGGCAAATCAGTGTCATTTTACATGCAAATACATGCGGTTGAATTTCTGACAATAATTCTCAACGATTTTGGAAGTTTACCACTGAATACAACTATATTTTAATTAAGCAAAAACGTGACCCCTTATTGGTATATAGTTATACACTGGCGTTAAATCATTTATTATCGTGTCTGAAGTCCATGCGAACGAGTGAGAGATACTTTTAGCACGAGAAAATAAATTCGTATCCCCAAGCGGCCACGTAATGTTGTGTTTTTTTAATAGATACTGATGAAATTTCCATATTTTGCTATCGCTTCGCTCACTTGTGAGAGATACTTTCAGTACGGGAAGACAAATCTCGTATCCCCAAGCGGCCACGTAATGTTCTGTTTGTTTTATAGATACTGATGAAATTTCCACACAAAACGCAACTTCTTTTTAAAAGAAAAGGCCGCAGGAAACTCTTTTGTAACTGGCTAATCATGTTAGTAACCATTGCAACACTAATATCCTCACACGTGAAAGTAAAAAATAGTATCTTCACTGCGAGTGATTAAGACATGAACTTTTAGTAAAAGGAAGAGACCTGGTATTTCATCAGTATCTATATAATAGGACAGTGTTTATTGACTATGTTAGGTTGGGCCGGACGTGAAAAATTTGCCTCTCGGTCAGAATGTCTGAGGCAAATATTTTCCCGTCAGTCAAAAAAAAATACATAAAAAGGTCAGATTAGAATAGAGCGCTAGGGCTAAACAAATTAAAACTGTAAGCACTGGCTCATGACTGGTTCTGGCTTGTGGACAGAGTAAGCTTCAGTCCCAAAGAATACAAAGCCAAAAAAAGAAGATTAGGAAACTCCAGACCGGAAATCTTATGAAGATTGTTATTTAAAAAATAAAACATGTTCTCCCTGCCTTTACAGGCTGATAAAAACCGAGGCAAACATTTGGAGAATTCGATAGCAGATCAGTGAGAACCCGAGATGCAGTCGAGGGTTTTAACCTGCTCGAGAATTATCACAAACGTTGCCGAGGTTTTCACCAGGCTATGAAGGCACGGAGAACATGTTACATTTCTTTTATAAAAATTACTATTTTCCGTCTTAACGAAGAGAACGACGATATACGCAATGCGTATGTCAAGTTTTATTTCTCTCACGAAAATGTAAATACTCACAACTTGGAGATAGTCAACCATACTGCTTACGTCATTTTCGTGCTCCATAGCGCTATGAAAACCCACTTGTTGACCAATCAAAACACACGTACTATACAAGTTATTTTATAAAAGAGTGTAAAGAGCTCAGTTAGCATTCCAGAAAGCGAAACTGCTGCTGCGAGGGTCAAATCTTGAAATCTATGTTGAGCAAACAAAGTGTTACAAACCTGTCTCAAAGAATCACGGTGACCAACACTAATAATTGTAATGTTACGTCGGCGACATTCGGTGTACATTGCGTGCTCGGATGCCACATCTAAAGCACTGGTCGCTTCGTCAAGGACTGTGGAGACAGCAATAAATCCAAACTAAAAGATTATGTAGAAAAGATACCTAACTTGTACCAACTAAGCATTTCACAACATGCAGAGGAGCAAGGCAGAAGTTGAAAAGTCACAATAATTATCATTTTTATTGAATTATTGAACAATTCAAGATGAGGAAAGAAATAGGCGATAATATCTTTTGCCTTGATCATTGGCTATATGAAAAGTAGTAAACTAAGCGTGCAGCTATACCAAAAGAGTTCTGAAAGATTCAGCAAGTTATTCGAGAAAATATCAAACCTGCAACTGTAGGGGTGTGATAAAATAACCTTGCAAACGACACTCTCTGCATCTCGCCTGGCGACAGCATGTCCTCCCTTGAGAGTAACAAAAAGGTAAGAAACGGTTATCATTGTACCCTTTTGAGTCTCTAATGTTACGTTTTTCACTAAATTGTTACTATGAATTTAAAGAATCTTGATTCTCTTAGTTGTCTGTATTGATCATAATTGGTTCTCACCAATTCTTGTCGACAGGAGCATCCACGTGGCCAACACGTTCACATAAGCCCATCTGAAGGGTAAATAGAACGCAGCAAGTAAGCGATTGATCACAACTCTTTGTTGATCTCATTGCTATTCAAGATACTAAAGAGACCATTACTGATAAATTCAACATTTCAAGAACTAACCAGCCCAACGGTCTCGAGCAGACTGAAAAGTCTTTCGTTGTCTTCAGATCCTGAAATATATCAAAGCAAAAATGGGAACACTAATTGCAGATTCGAAATTGTAACAACACCAGTACAAACCCCCAATCATCATCACATTTATTACCATCAACATCGTCATCGAACCATCAGTTACCATCACCAATGCCATCACAAACACCATCATCGACACCATTAGCATTATCACAATCATCACTGTTATTACCACTATCATTCAGACCATGATAATTACTATTGTGATTAACACCTTAATTATCATCATAGTCTCCATCGCCATTACCATGATCAAATCATTTACCACTATTATCTCAAAATCTTACTATACCTTTCGCACTAGATAAATCAAATGGTTATTTTTGTATTAAAGTATATACACTAAGACAGATATTTTCAAGAAAATAGTCAGCTTTGTTGAGCCAGTATTCGCATAAACGCGGACTCGCTCCTGATTTTGGAAAACAGTCTCTACGTATCTGTTGTGGAGAAATAGTAATATCATCAGTTATTATGTAAGTATTTATTTATTTTTCATTATCTGTTTTCAAATCTGTATTTCATTACTAAAGGTGAAATAAAGTAACAAGTTTGTAGACATTGTTTACGAGTTTACCTGACTCAGCGTACTCACGCAGCACGGGCTCTTTATCCGGATAAATAATCTTCAGAGATAAGAAGACATTTTTAAAGTTTAGCTGTTTTACGAACACAACTACTAAATCAACCAATCGACGCAGGTCCACTATTTTTCCTCTAAAGGGAGCGAGAAGATCGTTTATTTTATTAATTAGGTTTTGTTAATCTTCAGTTTTCAAACTGATCAATTTTCCTCTAAAGGGAGCGAGAAGATCGTTTATTTTATTAATTAGGTTTTGTTAATCTTCAGTTTCTCAAACTGATCGAGTTCTCCATTCAAAGAAAACATGTCAAAGTATTTCATGGCAAATCCATTCTAGTACTGTGTTCAATATAATAAATTATTTAAAATGAAAGAAGAGTAAAATTTAAAGGAAAGTCATCAGCACTCTAACTTTAAAACAATTGTTAAATTTTGAATCTTCCATCTAGTCATATATAGAGTGTAATAAATGAGCGCGATAAATTCAAATTTTATTTTGAAACTTGGTGGATTTTTTACAAGTGACTGTGCAACAAAAATAAACACTAGCAAAGCAGCGGGGTACAACTCAAGTGGCATAAAACCGCCTCAATGTTATGGCTTGGTTTCTTTAAACTTTATCGCATGCAAACCTTAACATGTGAACGCAATAAAAATACACCAGATACGATATGATATCTATGATGTATTGATAATATATTATGATAACATAAGATAAAACAAATTACATGTATTATCTGTTATCAATTACCTGTTGCCTTAAAGATCCATCTGTAAGATACGCCTTCTGGGGAAGGAACATAAGGCTTTCGGGATTATAGGATATATACCTGGAAACTTCTCCTGCAAAGAAAGTAGGACTCACAATTTCAAAATAACTCGCAATGACGTTTATATTGAAAATAACCCGGGCTAAAGACTTGATTTTGAAAAAGTTCGTGAGCAAAAAGAGGTTCATGATATTTCATCTTCGTAAGCAGCTACGGAATTCGAACAAACTTTTGATCTTTTACAAATGGTACAGAACAGGGAGACTAGAGTCCCTCCTTACTAACTATAGCCATAACAGCACATGCATGATAGCTACTTTCTCACAGTTATTAAAATATTACATCTATTGCTTCTAATATATAGTGAGCTTGGAAGCTAGTAGCCGCGAACAGCTGTTTGGCACTTATCAGGTCTAGTCAGCACAATTACCATAACCAACAAAGGATAGTAGTTGTGGATCCATGTTTTCGGGAAAACAAAAATCTAGTCTGTAGTTTAATCAAACATGCTAATATTTTTAACAATAAGTCCAGCAACCATCACGTACCAGAATATTCTTCCCAAACTCCACCCAGAACACGCAATAAAGAACTTTTGCCGCTACCTGATAGCATCATGAAGAAACATAAAAGGAAAATGATGGACTAGGCAATACAATACATGTTTATTTGCATTCTCTTTTTTAGTTACAATGAATAAAATTATTACACTAGGTTACATTGAATTGTTTTTAATACTTTGCTAAATTATAAGTGAGTCTGATTCATGAATGCCTAGTGCCTAAATTAACCATAGGTTTTCGTGTTAGACACTAGATATATAAAGTTACATTTTTACAAGAGCAAAGAACTAAAAAAAGGAAGATATAAAATATATTATAATACTTAAAGGATGAGGTTATTGGACTGATAGGGTTATTTTAAGTGTTAATCATCATGACACCATTTTCATCCGTTTAATAAACACAAAATCAGAGGTGGTGACCAAAAAATTCTGATTCAGCATCAAAAATACATAAACTTGCATTGTTTGCCAACTTTTACTAAGGCTTGCCGTATTCTTCCTAAATAAGCAACTTTTTCAGGTCAAGATAAGCTATTATCTTATTATCACGATTTATAAGCTATTATCTTATATTATCTGTTCAGGGCAAGATAAGCTTTGTGCTATTGTTTACAACAAACATTTAAAACTTACAGGCATGGTTTCAATAACCCTTACCTGTACATCCAGTTATGAGTAAATTACTTCCATTTTTGATTTCCATGTTAAGCCCTAATGAAGTAACAGTTTAGTTCATTAACATAAATGAATAAAGGTAACATTTCAAATTCCTGATAAAACATAACTTCTCGGATTTAGGCATTGCTTTAATAAAAAAAAAAAAACATGTGTTTCAAACAAATGATATCTAAAACAACTTATTCGGAAACGAACTTCTGGTTGCTAGTGATTACCTTTAACCAGTGGAGTGTCGCTGTTTGGTGGCCCATACGTTACATTCATCAAAGTAAAAATGCAGCCTTTTCTGAATAAAATAATTACGGGAACTTTCGTTTAACAGCATTTGAATTGATGAGGAAAAGGAAAAAATGTTAAAAAAAGGTAAGTAGGGAGGAACGGAAGAAAGGAACAAGAGACAGAAGTTGAAAGAAGATAAGCCATTCCGAAACTGTACAGGGAACTGGGCAACAAGCAATCTGACACCAGCATATGTAAGGTCGTGTCGAGAGTTGTCATTTGACCAAGTTTGATGCTTTTAAGGTAAACAGAGACCAGATTACAGACCTTGAAACATGGTTGCAAATCCAAAGAAACGTATCTGGTGTTGCGACAGCGTCCCAAAAAAACAATTTAATATCTTAAATTATTTATGATTACTGTAATTTCTCTAAAAATGGACAAGCATAGGTGAGTTTCATCTCAGCTGCTTTGAAATGGTTGGAGAATGATGGCATGTTACAGTTGTCACAATAATGACAAAACATTTTAAGAGTTTACATGGTTTAAGGGGACGCTATCTCAACATTAGATGCGTTTGTATGGATTTGGAACCCGGCATGTTTCAGTCCACAACCTGGTCTCTGCTCGATCTCAACATAATCTTTCAGGTGGTGGTGTCTGATTATCGATTGGTTAAACTTGGAAACTTGCACCAGTTCCCCGCGCAATTTCGGAATGGCCTATAACAGTAACGAAAGCGTGGAATTGAAGAGAGCAGAAAAAATTAAAACAAGAATGACAGATAGAATGTATAAATCAAAATTGGAAAAGGTTGGGAACAAGAAGTCTGAACAAAACAAATTCTTAATCTAACTGACAAATTGAGAAACAGAAATTAGAATTTAACAGTTTTCAAAATTAGAATTTTCGGATTATACCTTGCTAGATTCTCAACTCCTGGTTCCACTGTCTTTGCCTGTTTGTTTTTGTTCAGGTACTCGAGGAGTTCACCAATTCTATTAAGATACAGACAAACACAATAATAACAAGCCCACTTAGGTTGATCAATATCTTAATTTCCATCCAAACAAGCATAGTTTGGTCAGTTACTTCATATGAACATTGCCGTTTTAAGAAAAAACAATAAAAGCATCTTTTTAAGAAGAATAGATAGGATGACTGAAAGCAGCGTCAAAAAATTTATATGTTGAAAATATTGTTTTTAAGTTAGACACCGTCAAAGAAGAAATGTTTTCTACAACTGTTTCTGTAAAGTATACAATGCTGGAAAACGAAAATTCAAAAGTCTGAAATGACCTTGACATGAACAGTTTAATCGAATTTTTAGCACCTTTTAAACGGACATTAACACATAAAAACGAGATTGGTACAGTGTATTGTATAAATTACGGACAGAAGAAGCTTATTACCTGTGAGTGTATCCAGCCAGGTCAGACACGTTGTTTGATAGATCAATCAATTTTGTGAAACAGCTAATAAGGTACATTGATACAAAGGCGTTCTGTGGAAATGTCAACGAGTCAAACAACTGAAAACTACTAAAACATTTTGTTTCAATTCCATTAATATATTTACATAGTTGGAGTATGATGTGTTTAAGAATTAGCTGCTATTATCAGATCATGTAAATTGGTAAACTCAAGTATAGATAGCACAAACGTGCTAGTAGCTAACTTGAAGCCACTATATTGGACACTAGTTAAGTTAGTCAAGTTAGCTACTAGCACGCTTGTGCTATCTATACTTGAGTTCATCTTTATAGCCACATCCAACAGGCATTGCGCATGCCAAATTGGTAGCTCTTTTACAAATATTACGTATGAAAGACCACTGGTAACTTGAATATCTTATCACTTGGTGGTTATCTTGGCCTCCTTTAACCTGTTACCACCAACCTCAGTACATGTTTCCTATGACTTGTTACCTAAGACATATTAACCTAGCCCCTGTTACCGAAGATCTGTTACCTAAAACCTAATTTATTACCTAGTTACCTACGACTCTCACCTTACCTACTACACACGACCTGTTAACTATGACGTGATACCTACGACCTCCTACCAACGATCTGTTAAACCTACGACCCATCACCAGTGACCTTTTTATTTACCAGCTCATTCATCATGTCTAAATTACTCAAATCTTTTGCCTTCAATTAATAAATCTGATTATTATTCTAAAAGAACTGTCATACTTACCAGTATTAACATTGACTGTTGCCACCAACTCTAATTGCATTACCCAGCAGGTATACGGGCGCTGGTATCACAGATGCCACAGATTCGGAAACTCCTGTCGATTTCTAATATCATGCTTTTGAATTTTCTTAAATTGCGCATAATTAATCGCGAAGATAGTTTATACCGATATTGTTTCTAAACTTGATACATGTTAATACAGTGACCATAGTAGGTCACGTTAACGCTTATTAGATGTTGAAAAATGAAGAGAACTTTTTTATAAAAGTTTAAATTTACAGATCCTGGCAACCCGTGAATAATATTTTTCTAAACGAAGATTTTCTCACCCTGCTGATTTCTCCACTGAGTGCCGACGGTTTTATGTCGTTGTACATTCCACCAAACAGTGCGATAGCGATGATGATGTAGCTTAGATAAGCTCCAATATAATCAATTATGTTGACAGAAACTGAATAACAACAATAATAAGATTGTTTATTAAATTTGTCTTACACTGAAATTAACAAAAACAATTCACGCCTTAATCTTTGTCGTCATTTTAATTGTACACGTATCTTAAGGATACTTTCAAACAGTCAGATTTTTACTAACTTGGTCTCATGCTGTTTTTTCTGAAACACTTCGTTAAAAACTAGGCGCGTGTAGACCACACTTCCATAAAAGGAAACTTGAATGTCCCAAAATTCCAAATAAGGAAGCTTAACTAACTAGAAATTTCTTTGCAACGTCTTGCACGTTTATAATCCGGAGTCAACGAGCTACTTAAAACGATGAACTAACGTTTTCGTAAAGTCAGCTTCATACATTACTTCGGTAATGTAAACTTATTAAATTACTAAGACAGTTTTAAAAGCCTCAGTCTAATGTTAATCTGAGATCCAAAACAATGAAACAATTCTGCAAGATTTAAAACACGTTGGCGGAATGGCGTACTTACAATTGAGAAAAAATTCGAAATTCACAAGTCGCATCTGTGTGGCAACCAATGTCTGTTGACCAAAAAAATATGTGGATTTAGGATGTAATTTAAACGAAACCAACTAAAAGCACATACGAGATCGTGGTTTAAAGTAAAAATTTCATAAAAAGTACGTCGCGTTAACTTTTTAATATATTTTAGTCGTAAACTACCTATTGTCAACAAGGGTTAAAACCGCTCTGACACAAGAAGTTAATAATATTATTATTGTGTGGAAATCTTCCTATTTATAAAAATTAATCATTAGCGTGTTCCATTTCCGCTTAGAAATTTTAAAAATTTTTGCAAAAAATATAAATACAAAAAAAAGTTCGCGTTATTCCATGTGAAGGAAGGGGAGTGGGGGATAGTGTGTATCCCCAACGCACCCCTCCTGCATACGGGCCTGCAAAAAAGCAATAAAACGTACGCACATACTGTTTCCTTTCAACTGCCTAATTTTGCAAATCAAATATTTGTCATTCATTAATGGGTTTCAACGTACCTGAAGTTTGTTGGTTGTCTTCTTTTCTTCTATACATCCTGATCTACAGTAATTTAGAAGTGAAGGAAGATAAGTAAATTTCGGTTTCCATATATTTTTCATCCTGTATTCATTCCACCACATTAAATTAGACTCACTAAAAGTTGGATGAACCAACATCATGGTTTGTACTGACTTAAAGGGCCTCAGAAAAAACTCAGGACTCACTATTCAGAAAATAGCTCAATCTTTACTTCGTTGCCTAATTTCCAGTTTTCTTTTTCAGTAAAACCACAAGAAAAAAAGTAACCTAATGCAACATTATTTGTGGTAACAGATTTATTAAGGCATTACTGAATTGCTTGTGGCAAAACAGTCTTTTCTATTGTCATCTGTAAACGGAAAGGTTGCAAAAAACTCGTAATGTAGATCGAAGGGGAGATGGGGGTGTCAGATCCTAAATATGTACTTCAGATCACGTGCAGGATACTGGTTTTACTATCGACTAGGAAATAACTAACATTATCGTGCATTAAGACAAATTCTTCCCACGGAAGAACTGGAAGGTGGTAAACATGGTACAGAAGCACCTCAAAATAGAATGCCTGCGATACCAGAATCCCCTGGTTTACAGAACTTTATTCACCCATAAAGCATCAAATCGATGCCGAGCAAACAGCTCATACTGATTAAGTACTCTGGATAGAGTTCAAATGTTTTGTTTTTGTCGGTGTAAAATAAAATTTTAGTTTAAATGGTTTGCTAACCAAAACAAATATCACTTAGTTTTTTTTTTCTAGTGGAAAGATAAATTAATCTGGCTTGTTTCAACTCACTCAAAATTTCAAATAAGTATGTACAATCTTCTGATAAGGTTTAAAACCCAAGTAAGCAAGATTTTGATTTGTAATTAATGTAACCAGCTAGAACACACGCTGCACAGTGTATAAAGCATAATGGACTGCAGTTAGAGTAGTTGCACCACCTGTACTAAAACATAATTTTATGCAGTCTCTTGAAATTGAAAAAGAATGATTTCTACAAAATAGTACTAAATAAATATAACTAGATCTGTATTCATTCTTGGGAGTAAGTGTACCTGTAGAAAGTCAGTGCCTCTGAATTCACTCTAACTTGCATGTGCTTAAACCTGTAAAAACAAATTATTTAGCAACCAGTCTTTATTAATAATCACCATTGAGAGTCAGAGGAATTTGTTACAAGAATCACATGGATTCGAAAATAAATTTAAAAACACTGTATGCTCTTTACTGCAGCTAAAAAGTCAAATGATTCCTGTAATTGATGCTTAATTAAAAAAAGAACTGAAACAGAATGATGGAAAACCCACAATAAAATGTGTACCAAATAATACTATAATGCATAACAAATAATACTAATAATAATGCCTACCAAATAATACTAATAATAATGCCTACCAAATAATACTAATAATAATGCCTACCAAATA
>ERZ1740055.612-NODE-612-length-10449-cov-7.455551_pt1 | contig 10449 bp, 4 predicted proteins | sample MGYA00581747_ERZ1740055 | MGnify/ENA primary metagenome ERZ1740055 (study PRJEB43018, sample SAMN04849739) | marine metagenome | isolation source: floating plastic debris | place: Pacific Ocean | collected 2008-08-28 | study: EMG produced TPA metagenomics assembly...
TCACTCGTTGCCTAACGGCACGAGTCAAATACCAGTGCACGTGCTGCCGTCTCTGGCAAATACACGTGATATATCAAACAAATACAAGTGCACGTGTACATATGAAGCAAGCAAGTACACGTGGGTTGTTATTCAAATTCACGTGAACTTAAATTTTCTGGCCTTTCTTCATTTTGACTGTTTCTGTTTATCAGTAAAAATAAAACTTTCTTCGTTGGCCATTTAAGTTGTTTTTCAACGGCCTATACTACCGAGAACTCTGAAACGTAAGAACATTCACAAGCAATCACACTGTAGATTTCTACTGAAATTTTTTTAAGTTAGAAAACCCTACTGTAGAAATCGCCATAATCCTTTTCGATTCATTCATGACAGGTATGTTTCGAAAAGCATGCAGGTATCGACTCGACGAGAGCAACAGAAAAACGCAAAGTTTACTACTTTTCAATGCGTTAGAGTGCCCGGCAGAAACTCAGGTCATGGCCAAATTTTTACCTGGTCTTGGCAGAAAAGTTCCCTACGAGAACGAGGAAACGTTTTCAGGTATTGTTAACTTTCAGTTCTTAAGGGGCTCTTTAGGGAATTGGTTTCATTGTTTGCTATTATTAATGCATATTTTTTCGAAAATTCATAGCCAAACTGAGCAAACCAGAGGGAAATCTGGGGTAACACTCTCACTTTTTGAAACGAATGTACCCTGTGAAGGATGCTAATTTTGGTCTGAATTAATTGTAATTCTTCTTGTGCGCAGTATCCGTGAGTCGTCTCATTGAGACTTTGATTACAAATAATCAGGAACACGTGCATGTGTATTAGCAGTTTTTGGAGACATCAGATTTGTTTCATAGGTTTTTATTGAATGAACGAGAAACTTACAATCTTACAATCTTACAATCAATTATCAACTAATTTACAGTGACGTCAGAATAGGTGTTATAATTGACAGGTCTATGACAGCAGTCACTGTCACGTGGATTATGATTCAATTTCACGTGAACTTAGACAAGCCCATTTATGGTCAATAAATTAGTATAAATATTAACTTTCTCCTTTCACCATTTTAGTTGTTTTTCAACGAGCTATACTGCCAAGAACACCGAAAGATTTTTAAGATAGAATTCGCCCGTTGTCCTTTTACAATCATTCGTCGCAGATGTTTCGCCTAAAAGCATGTAGGTATCGACCCGACGAGAGCAACAGAAGAACCGCAAAATTTACTACATTTCAACCCGTGGAAGTGCCAGAAATTCAGGTAATCACCGAATTTTCACCTGGTCTTGGCAGAAGAATTCCCTACGAGAACGAGGGAAAGTTTTCAGGTATTGTCAACTTTCAGTTCGTAACGAGCTCAGAAAGTCGAGGTTTAATTGAGCCATACAAAACGAACATGATGAAAGTAGAAAAAGACGAAAACGCCAAGGTAAAGGCAGGCGACGACAAGATAAGCATTACCTTGATAAAAGATTCGAGGAAAAAGAAAATTTTCTTCGACATGAACACTACAAAAAGTAAATCAAATTTTTAAAAAAGGGATTGGAACAATAACAACGAAGAGTAACAATATTAGGACCAAAACATAGTTTTCCTTTAATCCTGCAAATGCGAGCCCCTCATAATCCGCAAGTTCTTTTTCGAAAAAGAAGAATAAAAAAAGGACCTTCAAGTGAAAGATCAACTTCATCAGATAGTGCGTTGTAAAGTGTTTAACTGATAACTGATCAGTTAGCGAGATAACTGTACTTTTGTAAGTATATAGTTTCTGCTGACTCAATAAATGTAGATGTAGATGTAGATGTAGAACTGATAAAAAAAATTAAAATGTCTTAATTTATGTAGCAATCAGATAGCATATTAACATCTCAGTTTCAACCCAAATTGTGATTTCGATAAAATACTGTAATGAATTTTTTTCACATTATTTTTCTAAACAAGTTTTAGAAATTTCCGATGGAGAAGTTGATAAGTTTCGGTCACAATGGTTGTTTTAGTTCCTGTTTTCTCGAAATTTTCAGCCAGGGAAATAGAAATACTCTGCGCTTTCTCAAAATAATACCAGTTCATTACTTTAGTCGTGGTGAGTGTTTGCGTTACGTATATTTTCTTTACTCGCTTTGCAATCAAAAGATTTTTTTTATTAACAATAATAACCTTTATAAATATTTAGACTTGTCGATGAATAGTTGGTGGAACTCTGTAGATTGAACAAACTAATTCGTATATGCCGCGCGAAACTTAACACAAAAATAAAATACCAACTTAATTTATTGTTTTCGAATGCTATTGATTTGCAAGTTTGTATTTTATTATATTGTTGCTCTGTAACTGTTTTGACGATGATAAGTAAATCTATGCTTCTCTGAAGGGCAAAGAAAAGTTTATCAAAACGACTCCTTGAAAACAAAATTAAATTATAGTTTGTTTAGAAACCAATAATATGTATGTTGGCCTTGTGGCAGCACCTGTATTTTCTAGCTCTATTAACTTGTACATATTTTAGCCTATTATAAATTCCTAATTAAAATATCACAGCTGTTGTTAAAATCTACTAAATAGTGTTATTAAGTGATCTAACTAAAGATGTTGTTTTACTACACGAGGTCTATTATATTTTCCATACTTTCTTCAACAAAAATTACACGGCCGTTGAACTATGTCGTTCGGAGGACCTTAATACGTGGAGGGATTGCCCATGCACACAATTGGGATGCCGTGATGGTCGAATGAAACAGTGGGCGTCATTTGTCGTGGTTGGGGGTGTCATAGAAAGACCGAGTTCACGAAAGGATAATTCCATTCTTTTGAATTTTCGCAAATTTTTGTCTAATTTGCATACAGATAAAGTGGAAACATTAAATATTCATTTTGACCCTTTGAGTAGTTCATTTCTCCTGGTCTCCCCATTCTTATATTAGGAAAACCGATAGCTGCGTTGGTCATTTACGCTAAACGAACATGCGAGAAAAGAACAACAACATATGTTTAAGTCATCTTTCTGTAATCGTGAAAAAAGTCATGATCATTTGACCAATATAATTGTTTAAATCAGCAATTTTGGATTTACTAGCTTGCATAGACATTAGTCAAGACGGAGATGGTACCCAGTCCTTTCGTTATGATCGCAGTGGAGTGCGTTAAATAACAATTGTAACAATGCAGTTGGAAATGGAAGTTATAGATATAAAAACATATATTTTTGAAATTTGAGAAAGGGCCCCTTATTAGAGCAATACACGCTTTTATTTATAAGTACAACTTTATAAGAACAATTAATGAGGCTCACAACGGATTGGCAGAAAAGTAAGAACAATTTAAGAACAAACTTAGGCCGAGGGTGAAAAAAGGGAAAATGTTTCTAGTTGAAATTTGACTGAATCTTGTAATTTACGTTCACAATGTGCACAGTAAAAACACAAACGTACCGTTTCCCATTTATTATTATGTCTACTATTGTCCCAAATGATACACGTATTCACAGTGCCAGTGGTCAGCAATCTTAGACTAAATGTACAGAGACCTCCGCAAAATACAGACGATCAGCTTTGTTTTTCAATGCCTTGTATTTATGTTTTGATTTCTCGAATCGGCTTTAAATTTTCAAACGAATATACATTAGTCATAGCAAACAATTCAACCAATTTCCTAAACGAATCAAAGAATCGAACTCGAAATTGCTTTAAGCGGTAAAACTAAAGGAGAACAAGTTTGCGTAAACTGGTAAACACCGGATCTGAAACTAGACGAAAGAGTTATAGTTTCTCAACACAAAGCAATCGCGCAAAGCAGGCTGGAGAATAATATTGTTTCACAAAATTTTATGCAAATAAGAAAGCTATAACTCACTGCTTCTCCTTCGGAGTATCCGTGAGTCAAAAGCCGAACAGGTAAAAATGAAGTGAAACTGAAAAAAAGAGTTTACCTCCGACCAAAACCTTTTTCTGTCTTATTAGTTAATCGAATTTTAATGGAACCGATTAATTATATATTTGACTTGTCTAAAACGTTTAAGTGAATCAAAGACATATATTTATTTATATATACCGAGAGTATTTGCGCTAAGATGTCAAGAAACTTGACAAACGCTTTATTTTTACGGAAGGAGTGGGCGTTCTCTTACGATAATTTTTTTTTTTCATTTAATGTGTTAAAATTTTATTGGAAATTAAAGTAAAATTAGATTCGGATTCATGCATTATAAAGGTGAAATATTCGTTTTTTGGTTAATGCAAAGAAAGTTTAATTTTTGTTCTTTGATTTGTCCGCATTGCTAACATTCTTTTTTCGCAGCATTGTGCTCCAAGGTACTTTGACGACAAAAGTGTATTTTCTAAAAGCATGTCAATATGTCATATGACAACCTAACTCATTAGCATTTTCATTTAGCGAAGAAAATAATAAAACACATCGCAGTACAGTTTAAAAAATACGACAACCTAAGTCATTAACATTTTCGTTTAGCAAAGAAAATAATAAAATAATATATCGCAAATCAAATATAAATAAATATATGGAAAAGAAATGGAACATGTTGGCAGGTGAATTTTTACTCTCTTTTGATTGGCTAAGATGAGTAGCTCTTGTATCTGATTGGTTAATGACTCGCGGTGTGTCTTGTTATATCCGGGACACTTGAACATTTGCGAAGGCGTTTCAAGCAAGAAGAAACATGGCGTCTGCGGATAACAAACAGTTTCAAAAAGATGCAGCAGATCAGAATTTTGATTATATGTTCAAGCTTTTAATAATTGGAAATTCCAGTGTTGGAAAAACATCTTTTTTGTTTCGTTACGCGGACGATTCTTTCACTTCAGCGTTTGTTTCGACTGTTGGGATTGATTTCAAAGTAAAAACAGTTTTCCGGAATGACAAGCGAGTGAAGTTACAGATTTGGGATACTGGTGAGTTTTATGGCTATTCTGTTATTTGACGCTCACTAAAATTTGTTCTAATATAATTTTGGGTTGAATTTCTAGCTGGACAAGAAAGATATCGAACTATCACCACTGCTTACTACCGCGGAGCGATGGGATTTATTCTGATGTACGACATCACTAACGAAGAATCATTCCAGGCGGTAAAGGACTGGTAAGATATATACTTTTGATTTAGTTTTGTATAAAAGAAAATTTAAACACAATTTAATTGTAACAATTTTTTTTTTAAATTTGTCTAAAAACAACTTTTTAATCTAAATAAAGAAATACAACATAATTTGTTTTCGCCTTCTAATACTAATAGTAACATATTTTGAAGTTATACTGCCTACTAATTGCTTTGCAAGAATAATATAATAATTGTATGATGTGATTATTCATGCTGTAGAAATTAGATATACTGCCGTACTGTAAAATATTCTGTTTTATAAGCACACAGCCGATTGAAGAAGTTCAACTCGCCGTTGTAGAAATGATTGTGTGTGTATGAAATTCACGGATATGTAAACAAACAAAAAAACGAGAGTCATATTTTAAATTTAAAAGCATTTGATCAGCGTCTAGTAATTTTTTGTAAAATCAAAAAGATAGGATTCTAAACTGATTCGATTCGTTTAAAGTTGCATGTTTTATCGATTGGCGTTAATTAAAACAAGAAGAATATTCAAGTATGGTGTCCGTGATCTCATTGCACTGTTATATCCCGCACCGCTGTCAAACTAAATAACGGTTTAAGCAATCGAATAATACTAAAATTTTTTTTTTATATCAGTTTTGAAATCGAATACAAGGCCGCTGCCAACGTTAAAATCATTTACAATTTCTGACGCTTTTGACGTGTCGATGACCAATATAACTGCGTTTTAACATCATTTTACGATTTAACGCCGTGGAAGCTGTTTACTTTAATTCATTATAGTTGTTTTCCATACTTGTTTTTTTTTCTTTTCAGTGATAAATTTTAATTTTGCAAATAAAAGAAATAAGTACTTTATAACTTTGTCCTTGAATATAAAATGGAATGAGAGTGGATTTTGTATATGTGTTTAGTTGTATATAAATTATAATGAATGAGTTTTGTTTTGTGCAACGCGAGGGGTCGTATAATGAAGAAGCAAATATACCACTGCTCTCAATGTACAAACTTTGAATTTTAAATCAGTTGCCTGATGGTGCCACTAGGATGAAACTTTAAATTAGTGACAATCATTAACTTTTCACTTTTTTTTTCTTTTATCAAATATTTTTATAATTTTCTCTTGTGATCCAGACACATCATACTTATTTTTTATAAATGTTTCCATTTGATTTATGTCAGTCCCAACTGATATGAGTCAAATTTACCTGTTTTATGGCCATTGTGAAGATAATTAGTAATTTTTTTGTTTACCAAACTTGAAGAGTTAGGATTAATTTTTGAAACACTTGGCAGCTTTCATGATTGTAAATTTCAGGGAAATGTTGCATTGTTTCTGAAAGCCTGGATGATGGAAATTATCTGCCTCTATAAGGGTCCACGAAAACAGTTAAAGTTCTGATCCTTGTTTTTACTATTGCTTCATACTGTGTTTTTCTGTTCAGACCATTTTCACACATCTGTGAAATAAAAGCTCTTTTCTTCCCGTTTTTACTGCAATTGTCTTAGATGAAAACCAAGCTATGAAATAGTCTTTATTAATAATTGCTCTCAATTTTTTTGGAATATGGGCAAAGCAATGAGGTTAATAGAAATGTGAACATGAAACTGGTAAATACTGCTGACTTTGAGCTGAGAAATTTGAATTGCAAAACAACATATTGAGTGATCATGTGTGAAATGTTGTAAATTTACTGGGGAAATACCAGCTGCCAATGTTCCCATTTAGTGGCTGTAACTATCCATATATTTTATGCTATTACATGTACATACATGAGCTATCTATATTTGTAAGTTTATCATTCAAGCCACATCATGAGAAATATATTCTGCATAAATTTACTGTTTATCATTTATGAAACGGTTAATTATTATCTAATGGGTTATTTATTAAAGAATACAAAGTTATATTGTTTAATGATAAGTATTCGGTATCTGCCTTTTTTAATGAACAGGTCAACCCAAGTGAAAACATATTCTTGGGCCAATGCTCAAGTTATCCTTGTTGGTAACAAGTGTGACATGGAATCAGAAAGAGTTGTGTCATACGATAGAGCCAGGAAACTGGCTGATCAGCTTGGAATGGAATTCTTTGAAACTAGTGCCAAAGATAATGTGAATGTAAAAGAAGTATTTGAACAGCTAGTTGATATCATTTGTGACAAGATGTCTGAGAGCTTAGATTCAGATCCTACAATTGTCAGTGGCCAAAAGCCAGGAACAACGCGGCTAACAGAGAAGCCAAAGGAAGAACAATCAAGTGGATGTGGTTGTTAATTAATCTAATAGGTGAATTCATTATTTCCGAAAATGAGAGATTCATTTTTATGTTCTGATTATTCACAATTTCACTCATTACATGAATACTAGCATTGTCATTAACATTAACGTCTTCAAGTTAATGTTTGTAATGTTAATATAACCTTTTCTTTAAGTTTTGCCACTTGTTTAAAACTGAAACTGTATATGTATGATAAAACATTGTTTAAATGCTTGAAATGAAAATATGCCAGGGTCGTGTTGTTCAAAGGTGGGTTAAGTTTAAGCCTGGGTTAAGCAAAAATTAAGTAGCAATTGCTTCGTAAGGAAATTATTAATGGTTCTTATAAAATACTGTTTAAATTTTCCCAGGAAAAAACTTGTTAATCTCAATTTACAGGCTGAATCTGTCTCTAAATTAGGAAACAAAACCATGGGTTGAAAACGTAACCTTGGGTTAGCGCTAATCAACTTTTGAACAACTGGTTCCAGACCTCTGAATCAAGATGCAGTTTGAGCATAGTTGTTTTATGGCAAAAGTTTCGTTTAGACAGAAAAAAAGATTTTTTTCTGTCCAGAATTCAACACAATTGGACTTGTTTAAGGAGCATCAATACAAAATTGTGTTTCAAATTGTTGTCAGACATTCCCAGCAGTCACCAACCTTTAACAATGCTGTGTTATTAACAGATTTAGGTGATAGTTCTGTATTATCATTTTCATTGTATGACCATAAAAAGAGTTCTGGCACTGGGACATGCTCTTCCTTGTTCTGTCAGGCCATTTTTCACAAGCAAAATTAGGCCATAAAACCTGCCTTTTGCCTAGTGTTTGTCACTAACACCCATTTGACAGTAAAGGTTCATCACTGTAGCTCAATATTTTTCCAGAAATTATACACCAAGTAAAAACCTCACAAGCTTTGTCTCTAAAGTATTTTTCATTTCAGAACATTGAGTTAACAGTCACTTTCTTAAATAATTATTTTTTTGTATTGTATAAGTTAATAATTGATGTATACTTATAATTATATATCAAGTAAAACAAGACTAGTGTAGACACTGGGCCTATGCCCAAGACTGTGTATGTATCAGTGCTCTTACTTGTTGGATATAATTTCAATTCTCCAAGAATTACTATTTGTTACATTCGTAAAAGTAGGCTGTTTGTCATATTGCTAAAATGTTATATTATGAATTTAAATGATATATAATATTAATCTATATACACTTTCATTACATATTAAGTTAATGTTTAATAGCTGTTAATATTGTATTTTTAAATGTTTTTACAGGCATCTAATACTGTTCAAATGTTTCCTGTGTGTTTCTCAATTCTCTTATTAGGGTATGGAATATCTTTTTAACAGGCTCTTCAGCTTGTGAATATTTAAATCCATTTGCAGTAAGTTTGACTTGACTCACAAAATTAATTCTAATGAATTGATCTGAAGAATAATTTGTTTGGTGAACATTTACTATTTTTGCCAATTACTATGGTCAGTTCACAGCCAATCTCTTTGAATGTTTTATGTCTATAACATGTTTCAATTTCTCAATTAAGTGTCATATATCTATAAATGTGAATACAAGAGGGCTATCAATAATAATAATAATTGTTTGCAAGAATGAAATACTTCAAACTGGATTGCAAAATTGGGTGAGTGAATGTAGAATAAGGTGAAGAAGGTTTTGGGCAATTTCTTATCAGAAGTTTAACTGATCATTAAATAATTCGAATTGGAAATATACCACTTTCGAATGATGTTACTCTAAAATTAAATAACTTTCTTCGAATAGCTATAGAAACCACTATGTCCTTAAGCCATTGAGTCAATAAAATTATACTCTGTCTTGTAAATAATGCTGAAATACAGTAGGCCCTTCCCACCACATTGCGGGTGCCTTAAATTTAGCCCCATATAATCAGTAGGAACATAATGTTTGGAAGAAACTTTCATCTTCAGCTTAACATTGCCAGCCATCACCTTCATATGATACAAATTTTGGATTTTCTTTCAAGTTCTGGCATAAGTTTAGGATGTTGATTGCTGTTCATTTCATGGTAAATGCCCTGTAAACAGCCAATTTATGAGAGAACAGCATATGAGACAACATGTGTTGTTGTGAAATTGCTTATTAGAAATGCTTCATTTTGCTCTGTTAAATCTCTTGCCTTGGATCCATGAGGGATATAAGCTATTCGGTCTCCTTCCCAATTACAAGTATCAGTCATTATAGTTGAATTGCTTGTTAACATCTCTTCCTTGCAATAGCAAGGCTCAGGTCATGCCCAGCAGTTATTTTGTGACATTCATTTCCACCATAGTTCATGTGCTTTTTGGTATTTAGAAGGTTAGTGTAATGGGTATTGGCTATTAGTATCTATTTTTGTGCATTCTTATTGTCTCCCGTAACTTTTTTTTTTTTTCCTGTAGTGACGACTTTCTTTATTTTTCATAAATACAGAAAACTTGAAAAATACATCATATATATATATTTTGTCTCCCGTAACTTGTGATATCCAAGACTATTAGTTTATTGTGAGGCAGAAGTAAAAAAAAATAGAAAGGAGGTTTACGTTGTGTTGTTTCTTTGAAAATGAATTGCAAATTTTGATCTCATTATTTTGGTAAATACTAAAGTAACTATCCCCTCAGGGTCAGTGCGTAGCACTAGATATTTGTGTGTTGATATATATCCATCACTATTTACCTCCCCTTTGACGGATAATTGTTAAAGATGCTGTGAGCTAACTTGTGATGAATTTGTGTCATGTTTAACTGCACATAAACTGAGGGTAAGCTCTGTCAGTGCTAGTAAGCACCCCTTATTGTTGATCCTAGCAAGAAACATAACACTCTCCTACCCCAGGTCATTTAAGAGCATTTATTTATCAAGTATAATTTGAGCTTGCGGTAAATTCAGTTGACTAGGGCATTATTTTTGTAATTAAGAGAATTTAGTTAGTTTTCTAGCCGATAATTACAGTTAATTTCAATTGATTCAATTTATCAGGAAAACGTAAAAATCTTAAATGGCTTAAGGAGATGTTGGTATTAAATTGTAATAAAATTTACAAACAGGGCTGGTTGTTCAAAGGTGGGTTAAATTTAACCCAAGG
>ERZ1740055.613-NODE-613-length-10448-cov-7.241701_pt1 | contig 10448 bp, 3 predicted proteins | sample MGYA00581747_ERZ1740055 | MGnify/ENA primary metagenome ERZ1740055 (study PRJEB43018, sample SAMN04849739) | marine metagenome | isolation source: floating plastic debris | place: Pacific Ocean | collected 2008-08-28 | study: EMG produced TPA metagenomics assembly...
ATAATAATAATAATAATAATAATAATAATAATAATAATAATAATAATAACAATACCAATAAATTAATATTGTGGAAATGAATTAAAAGAGAGACCATTAAGGTTACTAGGTTAGCCTTGTGTGTCTACACTTGTCTCGTCAAGCAGTATTCAGGTTAACCGCAAAAGGTTATTAAATGCTGAAGTTGGCTGCAGGCCATACACCAATCAGCGTACCTCAGGAGTGAAAACCGCAAAATCAGACAGCAACAACCAAACAAAAAAGCCGCTGCAGACATTCATCAAAACCACACAAATTTTTATATTAACGCGAAAATACACATAAAAACATCGAAACCAATATGAGAGAAGCTTTATGTGAAAAAAAGGGAACGAATAGCATAAGGAGATTCAAAGCCTTCTAACACAGATGGCAATTCAAACACATCATTCAAGAAAGTTCGTTCATTTTGAGCGGTTCGATTATCTCTAATATCGTGTAAAATTCTATTTTAAACTAACAAATTAAGTAATTTTTTAAAAAAATTAGTCAAGATAGTTTACAGTTTGAATTTGTTTTCGCAGTTTAGTATCTATTACAAGAAGGCATCGATCAACTTTTCCTAGCCGCAGGTAACCTTCTTTTTAGGATCTTTATCACTTTGGGATTTCGTTGAGAGGGTCAGTTTTACATAGTTCTTGTATTAATTTATTAAGTTTCTGAAAGGAAAAAAATAGGATTTTGAAGAGCGAATACACTTCTTCACTTAACTCAGCGGTGTCTCAAATTTTAATTTAAAAGTAATATTTCATGTTTTCACAAGGAAACATTGCGTTTCGCAAATTGTAAAGCTACTAAGGCCCCACGGAAAACAGCAAAGGAGAGAGCTCTTTTAAGATTTCAAATATGTGAATTGTCTTTCTTCAACAATTTGCGCTTTCTTTAAGAAATGTAAAAGATTCAAGCGGCTGTCACAAGTGGACTCTAATTCTTTCATTTTCCTGTTTTTTTAAAGGGAACCCCTGCTGGGGCCGATACAGGTTGCCACACAACGTGCTTTTATTTGAAACATTAACTTGAAACATCGATATCATAATCAACTTGGCACTTTTCTTCCTTCCCCTTCTAAAGAGTGTCATAATTTTTATTTAAGTTTCCTTTTTTTTTTAAAAAAATATATATATATATATATATATATATAAAAGCAATTCAGTCGGGCGGGCCAATAAACAAACAAAAACTAAAGCAAATCTTTTCTTTAGTTGCTGATTTGTTCGCAACAGATTAATTGTTTTTTAATTACTTTTTTTTTCTGTTTGTTGCAATAAAATATCTTAACAAGATTTATCAGCTGCTTTAATTTCGCTTAAATGTCCCAAACATTGGAACGATTATTTTTTTTTATTGTACTTTATTGTTTAGGCCTGCTTATCAAATATTTCAAAAATGACAACAAAACTACAATATGAATGAAATAGAGTGGCACTCATTGCGTTCTTCGACAACTGCGCGATGATAGATTTCACTCTTTATATGTTTATGAACACTTCGAGATTATTTTTACGGATAACTGAAATCAAACTCAAAGTATTTAACTTTAAGGACATTTACTTAGCTTAAAGTAATCAAAACTGCAATATGAAGGAAGTAGCGTGGCACTCCGTTGTTCTCAGCAAACTGAGAGATTATAAATTATTCTCTTTATATGAACTCTTTAAGATTATTTTTAGCTAAAGCGTTAACTAAAATAAAATGTTTAAAAACATTTTACTTTAGCTTAAATATGTAGTTAATCTATAATAGTAAACAAGATATCATCTTTTGTTAAAGCAATTATTTAAAGAACGTATGACAATAAAAATAAAAGAAAATGTAAATCTTTCTAAAGCTGATCGATTCTCTTTGCCTTATATAAGGGATCCAGTTGATTAGATACTGCAATCGCGACAGTTCGCAAAGGGAGATTCTGTTTCACATATCTGCCGTTCGGTACCAGATGGTAAAAAAAGCCAATAACAGTTTGGGCGGTCCATAACCTCTTTATAAAACTCGCATAACCTTTCAATTTGGACTTCCAGGCTCTAAAATTTTTCTGTTATTAAGGAAGGCATACATAATGTGAACCAAACGCCGACTTTTTATCAGCTAACTATTTTTATCAAAATGTTTAAATAAATAGCCAGCGGCTGCTATTTTGGAGGTCAACCGGTCGGGAGTGTCATCGGTAATATCTCACATTTTCGATTAAGAATCTTTCAGTCATAAGATTAATTGTCTCAAGGATTATGTTTTCTGCGATAGAAAAAAAAATCAAGTAAAAATAATTATGTTTTAAATCTCTCAGGAGATAATACTCTTTTGATAGTTTGCCTTTAATAGTCAAATCTGTCTACAGTGCTTGAAGCTAGAACTGAAGAAACTGAAAACCTTTTTCTGTCTCAAAATATCTAATGGACGCTTTTTTGTTTGTCAAGAATTAGACAACTCCTCAAAAACCGCCCGCTATATCTGCTATAAATTAGTCACCAACTCAAAGATATCTATGAGTTTAAGAAGGTGATTTGTGAAATGTTTTGTTTGGTGTTTTAATGTGTGGCTGTGAAACTTGGACGTTGAGGAACACGGCGGATAAGAAGAAGAGACTACAAGCTGTTGAAATGTGGTTTTGGAGAAGAATGCTGAAGATATCATGGAGTAAGAGAAAAACTAATGAAGAAATATTGCATGGAAAGAGTGGGAGTTGGAGAGAGTTATTGTCTTCAGTGAGAGGTGGATAAATGAGGTTTGTGGTTCACGTAGTTAGAAAGCACGAATTAGGGCATCTTTCTCTCATTGGTTAAATTGATGGAAGAAAACCTCGAGGAAGACCTAGACAAAATACATGGATGGACTGGAGAGAGTAACTGGAGGAAACAGCAGAGTTGCTCCAAAAAGCACAAAACAGAGAGGAATGACGAGCTAAGATTTTCTATACGTACTTGGGTATATGGATAGAAAGATTTCTGTTCTGTCGTTTAACTAGAACGTTTTGTTATGTAATGTGTTGTGTAAGGTTTAAACAAATATTCTATGTGTTTGTCTGTTCTGAGGAACAAACGTTATCAATCAATGAGACTTAAACTACTTTTATTAAAAATAGACAAAAACACTTACCGCAAGAATAGGGGAAAGCTTTGGCGACAGAAGTCGAACAATCACTTAGGATTTCTTTTGCCTTTTTCACGGCCGCATCAGTTGCCTTGAACACTGTGTAGTGAGGAATTAGATCGTGTTGTAAGGAAAAGATGTATGTGTTTCTTGAGAAGATATGTTCTTCTGGTTTCCATCTAAGGCGTCGGTTTAATTCCCACGTAAGACAGATTCTTTTAGGGATTTTTTTAGAGTTTTGCTTCAGAATCTCTTCCACGATTCCACACGCAATAAATTCTTTGGCTCGCGGGGCTCTTTTTGCTTGTCGCACAAGACATTTGATAACAATGGGGCTGTAGATAACACTTTTTTCTAACGGAGACAGGTGCAAATGTTGTACTTGTCGCTTTGCATACTTATACGATGTGACCACTAAAATGAACTTCACGAACAACAAAGCAATTACGCCCTTCATTTTGGACCGTTAAGTCGTGAGTCTTCTTGGTTAATAGTGGTCTATCTTTATGCCCAGTGGAAAGGTCTGAAAGAAGACTTGTGTCTGCCGTCCTGTGATGTCTTTTTTATACCCAAGGTTATGACTTTAGGGTGAAAAGGTCAACCGCTGGTCGTCTGGGCTTTGCAGATTCTTTTGCAAAAAATGAGCAAAAAAACGCAAAATATCGTGAACGTCGGGGGAGTTAAATACCGTGATAATAGATTTACATTAAGATGATTTAATCTAAGCGAATTGTCATGATTATAGTTAAGAATTTGATTCGGGTATGTAGTAACATATATACACTAATGGAATTTTAAGTGCTAAAATATAAAGTTAATGATGTGGCCGAACCACCAAGGACGTGCTTTTGTGTTTTTTCCAGAATGTTGCGCTCAAATTACACCCTTTAGCGGCGCCAAAAATGATCAACCTAACGAAAAAACGTCTCTGACACATTTACTGATACCTATATATAAACTAACGCGGGCCCTTTAAAGATATTGTTCGGACAAAAAAAGGTAAAGAAATAAACACAACTTTTAGGATTTAAGCTTTATGTACACTTTTCAGGAGGTCAACTCAAGCACCAAAACTTTTTTTAAATCCTTTATAAGCAATAAAATAAGTATAGACAAACCGTTGATAAATTTAGCTACAGTTGCAGCTCTGCCAATGTGCTCGACTGTTACGCGAAATCACCAGTACTAGGCAAGAGAGTTTATTAGACTTCAAGTGATTTTCTTCTAAGTCCTCAATTAATCTTCTGAGAGCTACTCAGACTATAAGAGCTGTGGCAACAAAAATAATTTTTGCAATGAGCGATCAAACTTTGTGCAACAGAGAGTATGTGACCAATCCTGTGAATAAACCACTCAAATATGATATATGTCGCTACAAAATGCTAATGGTATCGCAGACAAAACAACTCAGCACTTTTTACTTCTAAATTTATATAAAGGGATATCGCCGGCTCATTCAGCTGAAAATTCAACCGAAGTTGATTTTCAAACCACAGGCTCCTACTGATACATGTCATACATGTACTTTGGAGTGCTTGCAATTTCAAAAAACTTCAAGAGTTTATCAAACATTCAAGAGTTAACAAATAAATTCTATATTGAAGTAATGGTTAGAGTACATATACAGCTTTAAACATATTTCATCAGTAGCAGTTTCATTAACCAAAATAGATATATTTTATTTCTAGATTACCAATTAACATTGTTTCAGCCTTTCGCAATAAACCTTCTTTATAATATAGAACTGTGTTCTAAAGCCTAAAGGTCTTCTTTTTGATCTAAGGTGATCTTGTCTTTTTTTTAACAATGTCCAAATTGTAGTTGATTTTTTTTATTTCCGTAAACATTGTAGTGCAGACAGAAGTAATACATATACTATTATCGTGTAAAATTATCCACCTGCTTCATGCACGTGTTCTTCAGAAGCATTTCTTTCTTTAGTCTTTGTGTTTCATTTTACATGGAAAATTCATTAACTTCAAATTTGGAATTACTGTGACTGTAACCATAATACAAAAGAAACACAAATCCTAAATAAGAACTCCAAGAAAAGGGCTTCACAAAACACAGTGTCAACATTCAGAGAGGTTCTTATATAGTTCGCAACATAATATATACTATTAGTATTAGTAAATGCTCTTGTTAAATCAGACAGGTCACAACACTTTTCAACTAACGTCTTTTCGGCGCGTGGCTTTCTTTTAGTCTTCCGATAGAAGATTAAATGGGCCTAAGTACGTTTTAACATTTTTATCCAAGAACCGCTTAACTCGTGAAATTACGAATTTATTTTTGACCAAATATAAATTATTTCTGAAAAAAAGCATTATTTTCCTTGCTGTATCCGCCACGTAAGGAGAATCCAGCCGGTTAACGTCATTTTAGTTTAGGTCGATCAAACGTAAAAAAACAAATTCATAGTAAACGAGGTTAGGTAACTGGGTTAATAGTTTGACTAAATTTTTGCTGACGTCATTGTCAGCAATCTGCTCATCAGCGAAAGTTAATGACAAGGTCAAACGTGGATTTGTTGGAAAATTCAAATTCAAAGTGGAGTTTAAATTTGAATAGCCAATTCAATTACTAATATAATAAAAATAGCATTGGGGTTGACTTGTTTGATTTAGGAAATAGAAAACGATTTTTGGACCATGTAACTAGCCTTTATAATATAAACAGATATGAACTCCAGTCAAACATTAGCCTATAGTGTTTCACTGTATGAAAACTTTAATCTCCAGGGCATTTTCATTTACAAATAGTATTTTACTAGAAAAACAATATTGACAAAGCAAATCACAGCAAATGCTTATTAAAAAAAGTTATACGTTGTTATTGTTGTGTTTCAAGCAGCTTTAAAATATAATAGTAGAAACCTCAAACCAATATTGACACAAAACATTTTGAGCCTGGGTATAAGTGAATACAGTAAAAACCCAAGAACAAGAATTTTATAAGAATCTAGAATTTTGGAGTTCAGGCTGAACAGGTTCTTATATATTTTGGGGTATTTTTTCCAATAACAGACTGATTAGGTTCTTAGTAGGTTCTTATTTGCAAAAATTATTATAGTGATAGCATTCGGGGAACTGCAATAGTAACATGCTATAATAGGAATAAAAGCATTTACAAAAATGCCAAGCCTTATTTTCAAAACAAGTCCTGTATAATAGGCCTGACCATACAGTTACACTACAAACAATTTCACAATTAAAATCCTGAGTTTGAACATAAAATCTGGAGTGTTTTTTTTTAATATAAGAACCTATTTTTCTTTGTCAGACTGAATAGGTTCTTATATATTTGGGTATTACAATGCAAAATTTCAGCCTGTATAGGTTGTATTAGGTTCTTATACGCGGGTTTTTACTGTATATTAGCTGGGTCACAAATATGTGAGTAAGTAAGTCGACATGCAGTATATATAACTGAAGTATTACAGTGCACCTTTTTTAACTTTACTCATAATATAAGCTGTCGACGCCGCCTCAAGTACAGTTACCGTAACATTCTTATTACAGCACCGCCTCATGAACGTGACCGAAACACAAATAATACCACGGGCTCAATCATACTGCGGGTGTGAGGTTAACTCAGGACCAAAGATCGCTTTGCGGCTTTTTATGAAACCAATCTTAATTGTTGAGTGTTTTTTTTAAAAAAAAAAAAAGATCTATCGAGAGCAGAAATGTGTAGATAAGTTGTAAATAAGTTGTAACCAGAACAAATTTAGTACATAGAACTCCTCATGCAACTTTAAATTCTTGCCCTGTTTATTAGGCTAAGTGATTTGGTATAACATTAAAAACAAAAAGTGTGCATGCACATAGCGACAGCTTTAAGCTTTTTGAGATTACGTTCCTATAATTATTCCACTCACGAATCCATACTGGTTTCCATCGCTCAAGGGAATCGTCGAGACATCTCGTTAGGATAACTGTAGCTCTATAAAAAATATCAATAATTAAATATTTCTTTGCTGAAACGCTTTAAAACTTTTTTTTTTCATCGAACCACCCGCCAAAGCCTCACACGTACTGTATATTTGTGAAGTTGTATGGCGGGTCAACATTAATACTGCTAGTCGGGTGTGTAGCAATTACGAGCAAATGTTTTTTTATTGCCGAGCTACTGCATCAGTATCACCCACATAGAAATTCATTTATCATTAGCAATTCACAAGATCACCCCTAAAGACGCTGTAACTTGACTATCGCAATTTTTAGAAACCTTAGGGTTTAGAAATAAGAGCAGCTGAAACTAAATCTTAAGCGTGTCTGCATACTACATAAAAATTATATACATATTTTATTTAATAATATATATATCATAACATATATATTAATATATATTGCTTAATAAAGTGGCTGGAGCGGTTATAAGGGTAAAAAAAATTTTAAAAAAATTATCATTTTGCATAAAAAAATACAAAAGAAAAGAAAAAAAATCAGTGCAAAGAGATCCGATAGCCGTCAGTCATGTTTGAAAAATGTTTTTTACTCATTTCCAAATAAAATTCAAATTCGAATCGGACTTTCATTGCAAGGTTGAAATGGGATAAGATAATGGTACTTAATAAACAGGGCATTGTAATATAAGTTGCGTCAATGTACTACAAAACCAAAATGTTCTTTCTAATTTAAAATATTTTAGTAATAAGAACGTTTGCCAGTTATTTGAAAAAAAACAGTAGTCAAAGTATTCTAGTAGTTGCAGTTCTAGTAGGTGGCTCAAACATGCAAATCGCCTATTCTTCAAACAATTGATTACAACTGAGAGCATTTTAGTTAAAATCAAAACGTTTTTTTGTGGGACATACCATTTTTAGTTCTAAATTACGAAACTCAAAATTCTTGTTAATAGCTGCAAACACTTCATCGCAACAAAGGCAAGAACAAAGCTGACTGAAAACAAAATATTGTGCAACAAAAGAGTAAAGGGCCAATCAAGACGATGTAAAAACTTCTTCATTTGTAAAGACTTAAGTTTTTCTAAACAATGATTCAGTGAGGTTTTGAGATCAAGTTTATATTTGTGTGGAAGCATGTCCGATCATGTGATTAAAGTCCGGGCTGAATAGTTTTTTTTTTACCAATTTTTAAATTGGAACTTAACAGTTTTAAAAACTGAAAATGTTTTTATGTTTAAAACATCAGATTATCTGTCATATCATGACTTTAATTGCAATATATTCAAACATTTTTCTGTCAATATTTCAATAAAACATATTCTTTAAAAAGAAGAGTGTGTAATCGGCAAAACATGCAAAGCTCCTTTTTCCGTTCTTTGTTAGATTATTCGTGACAGTTTCAAACAATAACTTATAATGGGTCTTAAGCAAATTCTCCAAATGAAATTCTTAAAGTAATGTGGTCGTCGGAACGCTAGTAATTTTGAAAATTGAAAAAACAAGCTGGAAACTTTACATGCACTTTAAAAATTTTAAAATGTGAGAAATAGGAATTTAAATATTCATGAAGACATCTGTTAAACATCATTTTTATCCATGCAAGCAAGAAGGCTGTAAGCTCTTACAGACAAGCGTAACAAAATCGGCTCACTTAGTCTTTTAATGAGCTGTTATAACAAGATATAATCAGTGCGAAACGTGTGCCTTACGCGTGTCGCGTCGAAAAAAAAATACCGAGCGTCATGAAATTCATAAAATGAATTGTAACTTATGATTAAAAAAGATTGGTTCCAGTTCAAGTGTTGTTTTATCTCATGCACTTTTTAAACTTTTTAAATTTTATTGTTTTATAGTAACACTTGAGTATTGTCAAAAATGTTTTCAAATTGTTTACCAGGTAATTAGGATTTAAAAACAAGTTCAGGACACTACAAATAAGTGGATTGTTTATACTCTTTTCACAGATGCCACTAACAGATTACTTTTTTACAACACGCGAGCCCTTGAGCTTGAATTGTTTTTTTAAACTGAAAATCAACTTAACAAAAACTTTTAACTATACAGTCAGCCGACCAAAATTTTAGGCGAACGCAAAGTTTGTTAAGCTGCACGGTACTTAAAATGTATTACTAGTTGAAAAAAATAAGTTTATGATAGACACAAATTTTAAAAAATAATTGTGTTACACGATGTGCTTGATATAATACAGGACATTGAGTCCTATAAATGAGTGACAGCTTGGCAGCTTGTGTTTCTTAAACGTTGTTCAGTTCGAGCTCGTTGTTTACTTTATTTAGTGTTTACGTTAGGTTATACTTTAGCACAGTACTAGCATTGTTTTACAAGGTGGCAGCGGTGCGATCAAAACAATGAGTGATCACGAAAGCGAAATTAATCCAGATTCTGGAGGTTCGACCTCACAAAACCTGCAAACTACTCGTACGCCAAACATCAGACCGCCACGAACTTTTGATGTGTTTCAAACGACGGCAAGAACTTGGGAACTCTGGAAACAGATGTGGGAAAATTATTCCATCGTGACACGACTGGATCAACAAAATGACCAATACCAGAAAGTGACGTTTCTGTGCACGACTGGTGAAGAAGTCCTTGAATTTTCCGCATCTAAAAATCTAAACAAAGTCAGTACAATCATTCAGAAATTTGACGAGTATTTTGCTAGAGATGTTAATGAAACGTACGAACGATACAAATTTAACCAACGACAACAGTCGGAGAGAGAAAGCTTTGACACCTACTTGATTGTACTAAAAATCCTTCGAAAATCCTGTAATTTTTGCATCTGTCTGAGCAATTCGCTTTTGCGCGATCGCATCGTATTTGGTATCCGCGATGACCACGCACGAAAACGTCTCCTGCAGGAACGCAAACTTGACTTGAAACAGTGCATAGACATCTGGAAGAGTGTTAGGAGTGCCAATACCCACATGGGTATTTTTACAACAAATAAAGAGGAAATTATGGCCGTTTCTAACTATGGAAAATCAGCAAGCAAAGCACGTGACGACACCCGAACAACGCGCCAACGGAAGAATGGAAAATTTGCCGAGCAACCCAACCAGCCTAAATGCAAATTTTGTTTGAAAAATCATGCGTTGAAGAGCGAGCAATGCCGGCAGCTTGGCGGAAAAGATGCAATGTTTGTGGTCTGTTAAATCACTGGAAATGATCTGAAGTCTGCAAAAATAAGCAAGTTCACAGCACTGCAGAGCACTCCTCCCGGCTATGATTCGGACTCTGACTCAGATGTGGCAACTTACAAGATGAGACCAGGTTTGTTCATTTTATAAAGCGTGTAACATCTACGTTGATAATTATTTTTATTCCGAGCTTTCAGGTTCATTGACCCATCTTCAGGGAATGATGTTTACAAAGATGTAAAATTCAAAAT
>ERZ1740055.614-NODE-614-length-10441-cov-7.952532_pt1 | contig 10441 bp, 8 predicted proteins | sample MGYA00581747_ERZ1740055 | MGnify/ENA primary metagenome ERZ1740055 (study PRJEB43018, sample SAMN04849739) | marine metagenome | isolation source: floating plastic debris | place: Pacific Ocean | collected 2008-08-28 | study: EMG produced TPA metagenomics assembly...
AAGCTGTGCTCGAATTTATTTTTGGTATTTGTTTAAAGGGCCCACCCCCCGTCCTCCTAAAATATCTAATGGTCCGTCCCTTATTCAGTTGACCAGCCAAAAATAGTCGAACTTAAAAATTTATCTGCGTTGTGCCGACATCTTCTGCGTAAAGATGCTTGTGTCATGAAAAACTTGATAGCTTAATTAACATCTGCAGGAAGAAGAAAAAGATTTCATTGTATACTGTTAGAAGCAAGAGAGGCAGAGCACAAATGTACAATCGCAGCCCTTCTGTTTTTTACACAGATGGCTCAGCTCGGAAGCTGGGTGAGCAGCATGTACATGAGCCCTGGGCCGAGGTTGGAGCCTGGTTCATTGGCCCAAAAGGAGAAAACGGTGATATGTTTAGGGACCTGGTAATGAGAGCAATTGACCATCACATCGAGTTTCGCCACACGTACTACCCATCTGATCCTGCCTTTGTGACAGACGAAATGAAGGAATCCGTTTGCTATAAAGAGACAAAAGAGAAAATTGAGATGGAGCTAGAAAAATTACTGGCAGAAATGGATAAATCTGTGCCTTTCTTTAGTACTCGCTACAAGGTATACAAATTGAAATGACTGATCTTACAACGTGAATAATAAAAGTTTGGCAGTGCGTACAAAATATTTCGACTGACCATTACCATGCAGTCTTCATCAGGTTTAATAAGACATTTTTAGTTTGTCTTTTAAGCTGTCTTATTAAACGTGCATAATGAGCCTGGTAATGACCAGTAGAAATTTGTACGCACGGCCCAACTATTAGTATCCACGTTGTAAAATCATTCATTTCAAGTCTTTTCGACAAAAATATTTTACATTATGATGATAATTATGAAAATTATTTGTAGACTAGGGCTACATCATCATTTAATACAATTAAATGTGTAATTTTTCGCGGTGCATTTGCATATCAACTAGTTTTGTTGTGCTTGATAGCTATGATTTTACCATCTTTTGCCGGATGGTATTCGTAAAATATAATGATAAAGACGGTTAATTTGGGTCTTATATATTCAATGTTCGAAACACATCATCTATAGAGTCATTTTATTTAAAGAAATTTTGTAACTCAAACAATAAAAAAAATTCATACTTTCAATTTAAGATTTAGTTTATCACATAAATCTTCTAATGTGCATTAATGGCCTCCTAAACGCTTCATTTTAGCCATCAGTTTCATTATTTTTGCTTCAATTAGGGCCACGTGTTGTGGGACACTGCCCTTCCGGCAAATCTGGGATACATTGCCTCGATTTTATACAACCAAAACAACTGCATTAACGAAGCTGGTAGTGTGACGAGCAAGTACGAGATAGAAGTCGGTAAAGACCTGTGTGAAATGTTGGGCTTCGATAGAGACAAATGCCGCGGCCATCTTACCTCGGGTGGTACTATTGCTAACATTGAAGCATTATGGGCAGCACGTAACGTAAAGCTTCTACCGCTGGCTTGTAAATCAGCTCTTGAAAAAGAATCATCACTGCAAAAGGCCAGAGATGAATTCGAAATTTTCCTTCCCCAAAGAAGCAAGCGGGTACTATATTTGGACGCCACAACTTGGGAATTGCTCAATCTGGATGTAGATGCCGTCCTAGACATTGTAACGGATGTGTTGGATATTGTCAATAAAGATTTAGAGGAAGAAAATGCATTAACGTACATTGAATTAATGAATCTTTTTAAGAAATATACAGTGGAAAGCCTTGGGTTTTACGAGTTTTATAAACGATATCAGATGAAATCTCCCCCGTGTGTTTTGGCGCCTACTACAGCCCATATTTCGCTGCTGAAAGCAATGAACATTGCCGGCCTAGGTACTTCAGATACAAGTCTGGTTCTTGTTCCTGTTGACGAGAACGCAAGGATGAACATAAAATGTACGTTTTGGTCAAGGTTAATCTATTTTTGATTCAGTCGTAAGAGATTTTGCATTAATTCACGGTAAATATGGAGGGAAATTTCCCGCTAAAATGTTGTACACACACGCATACCGTGCGTTTATCAACTGGTTTTCGTCTTAACAAATGCCGGATTACGTACATATCCACAATAATTATTATACTGCTTCTTATTAAGTGGGTGGTAGACTAAGATTTAATTTTACCTTACTAATTTATCCAAAATCAAACGTGGCAAGTTTCGCTTTTTGCTTAGAAATCAGAAACAAAGATTTCCATATCGTTACTTGGAAAAATTAGGAAAAAAACGGATCTCACTATTTTTTGAAACTGGTAATTGAATATGATCGATGATCTATTAAATTCCCGGGGAAATAAATTCTGTCTTAAACATTTTATTCAGACATTTATAAATAAAGTACAGCAATATATGATGCCTTAGAATACAAAGAACAATCGGCTTTCAAATAATCTAGATTGTATAAGTAAAAGTATTTTCGCCTATCATTTTTATAATCTAGTTTTTCATGCGTAATTACTTTCATCCGGGACATAGTAAGCTGAAGCAAAGCCTTGCATTAAAATGGCGAGAACTAGTTTTCAGTACGATATGAAAAAAAACGTCTTATTAAAATCATACTGTCATGTTACCAATTGCAAAATTGTATCAAATTTGTTTGTGTTCTTCAGCACTCGAGCAAATCTTGGAGGCGAAGCTGAAGGAAAAATCTCCAGTTGTATCAGTGGTTGCTGTGACAGGAACTACGGAAGAAAGCGCTGTAGACCCCCTTGCAGACATCTTCAGTCTTCGGGAAACCTTGAGAAAGAAGGTTGGTGAAACTCTTCTAACGATTTTTCAAGTAAATGTACGTAATGGTTTTGTACACTATCTTCAAGTTCAAAGGTGAAAGTCATACCGGTATCATAAAGCTGATCCTGATTTTCGTGTTACGATTTACATGGACTTAATACAGAATCATTTTAAGCCGGGATGATCCTCCTTTTAGCTCAGTTAGCACAGTAACAACATGACCACCCAAGTTAGAAATCTCAAAATAAACATTTCTCACCGAGATAAGAGCAAAACGGCAAACGGCACGGCAGCAGAGGATTGTGGATGAAGTTTACCTTGGCGGAACGAAACAAGATGTTATTCAATTCGAATTCATCACCCTGGTATTGAAAAACAAAGCTTAAGTAACAAAACTCTTCCCCTCTTTCCGTCTAGGAACGAATTCGGTTTTCAAGAATGAAATAATTTATTGCGCTCCATATACTTACCCTTAAGTCGAAAGTGATATACTCTCCCTTAGTGTTATTGTTTTCCTCTTTCAAGTTTTACTCAAGATAGCTTTACAGTATTTAAAATCAGTTTTTGGATCTTTACTAATGGCCCAACATTACGAGTTACAGAGACAAGACGATTGTAACCGAAAGCTCTTGCTAGCACCTTAACTACACAAATTTATTTGTTTGTGTATAGGGTGAGTTTTGGTGTGCGAGGTGTTATTAATTTAAGATTCCACTAGTCAATAGATTAATGAAGTTTTGATCTAATTTCCTTCTCAGGGAATGAACTTTTCGGTACACGCAGACGGGGCATGGGGAGGGTATTTTTGTAGCATGCTGAGAGAGCCCCCAACAGACCACCACGTACAGTTCAGACAGCCCTCTATTTATGTTCCTGAGTTAAGTCTCAACGAATATGTCTATAAGCAACTTTCTATGTTATGTCAATGTGACACGGTGACTATTGATCCACACAAGTCAGGCTTCTGTCCCTATCCTGCTGGGGGGCTTTGTTACAGGGACAAGCGAATGAATTTAGCACTATCGATATCCGTTGAGGTGCCCTATTATCACGGAAAGACAACCCTTGGGAACTGGGGACTAGAAGGATCCAAGCCAGGTGCAGCTGCTGCAGGTGTCATGTTTGCTAACAGGGTAAGTAATGCTAAATTTATTCATTTTCAATTAAGCTAAGTTTTTTTTCTAAATTAATTTTATTGGAATCCGGCGGATCAATTTCTAAAATTCCATTTCTTTGCAGCCAAACGTAATTACGTAACTTAAACTCGCCGCACACGGCTCGCAATCTAAATTAAGATGTGAATTTTTGTAACCATTACTATAAGCTGTCAGGAGCTGACGTTGAAAGCGTCAGCTTTCGTCAGAGTAGCTATAAATATAACAACTCGAGACACGAATTTAAAAAATTAGTGTAAGGAGCTGACGTCTCGGGTGTTGGTCCATCGTCAGAGCAATATATGTTACATATATGATGACGCGTAAATTACACAACTCAAGGTTGAAATCTTTATGACCATCGATGTAAGTAATGTAAGCATCTTACAATTTAAGGTTTAGTCGGTTTATCAGAGCAATTGTAATTAAGACAACTCAAGGTTGGAATTTTTATGCTCGTCACAGTTACAGTAGTAGTGTAAGAAACTGACGTCTCAAGTGTGAGCCCTTCTATAGAAACGTAAACTCCTTATACAACGATGATAGATACAACTTCAGATATGAATTGTCTAAATTACATGTTATGACTACTACGGAAGCAATTAGATAACTATCATAAAAAGCTATTCAAAACATATGTAAATGAGTTAGGTTTTTGACGAAAAGATTTGACTTTCACGCCTACATAAAACGAATCCATTGTGATAGATCTCCAACAAAACATCTCGATAAAAGAGTGTTGTAATTGTGGTTTAACTTTGAGTTGACTCATTTGGCCTAAAATAATGCAACGTGCAGCTTGAACCGTTTTGAATCAGATGAATCAAGGCTCGAATATTCATTCATCCAGGTGATCGGTTTACACAAGAATGGCTATGGACGAATTCTGGCCGAATGTATGTTCAACGCCAAAATTCTGTATTGTATTTGGGCAACATTAGGAGAGAAGGACGACAACTTCTATCTAAAGACCACCAAACCGCTGTGCAGTACAATTGTGGAGGACCCAATCAAGTACATCCGGGAGCACGTGTTGTACAAAGACAACGCGACTATTGCTAAGGTAGCTAGAACAAAGAAAGTTAAGAGATTTATATCGCTTTTAAATCTTGAGTTAAAAAGGACAAGATTTGTCCCATAAAAAAATTAAATGACAGTTAACTACAATTTTAAAGGTGCACTTTAAAAGTCTTTTTATTTTTAACATCATTACTTATGAATTCGAAAGGGATGATGTCTTGCCTTTTACGTTTTGTCCATCAGTTTCTATCTAAACACTTGATTAAAACTGATTTAATTTATAATCTGGGTAATTTCAAAAAGTTTGAAGGAGCTTAGCACAAGTGGTCTGCCTTTAAAAAGTGACCATATATTGAAAAGATTTATCAAAAAAAGTAAATTCTTGATTTTTTTTCATACAGTTTATAAAAAAAAAATCTGTATTTTTGCAACAAAAAACAACAAAACTATACCATTTAAGATCTTCATCCCATACTTTGTTGCCATTTTAATATTTTTAGGGATGAAAGTATCCAGTAAATTATCTAAAAATGTTTTTGAAATTTCCAGAAAACAATAAACAGTCGTATATTTTAATTCAAAACCGTCGAATTTCGCTACTTGAGGAATATTACTAATAGATAGTCCCCTAGTAGCGTAGCCAGTCAGGAAGCGGAATGTCCACTAGTAGAGTGTTACTAATTGAAGATATAGACTTCCATTAGCGTAGCCAATTAGAATGAAAGATTTGTAAAAATCAACTACCGGCAATAGAGTTGGATGATACTAAAATGTTTGTTCTTTCTTAAACCAAGTTCTTAAAAATGAATCTTTCTAAACTTACTTAGGATCAAAAGACCATGGATTTCTTGAGAGAAGTTGGTCCGGACACAATGGTCCCGTGCTTTGCGGTCAATTTGAAGGGAAACAAAGACGTGACAGTTTGTAACGCAATCAACAATGCACTCAAACATTTCTTGCTCCACTCCTCTGATGCTGTCACGGCTCGCAGACGTCCAATGATTGTCACGGCATCAAGCATGAGATACGCTAAGCGAAGCCAGGCTCTTCACAAGTTCAAGGAGAGACTTGGGGTAAGAGAGAAACGAAACTGATTTCACGATTTATGTAAATTATCTTCTGTCTTTATGTGACATATCCAGTCATTTCTGTTGTTGCAATAATAACAGAACTTTGAACGGAAAATCATAAATTCTTGTATCCATTTGTTTTCTAAAGTTAGACACTGAAAAAGACAAAGAAGAGGGAGTGAAATATATCATCACAACATGTATGGATCCCTGGGCCACGACTATAGAGTTCATGGACGACTTTGCTCGGATCATGCGCAATGCAATCCTTTGTTCCGTAGGAACGGTAAGTCTCAGTGGAGCCGAAACCAATTATACAATTACACACAGTTTAGGTATCCTGTTGATAAACAGTAATTGCTTTGTTATTTATTTTCATAAAAATTTATCAATTATTTTATTATTTTATATCTATTTACATCATCTCTTCTAAGTGTGAATGTTTCCACTCATCCAATCATGTTAGACAGTACTATTTAGAAACAAATAACTTACTAGAAATACTTTTTGCGACTTCACTCATGGTCTTCGTCTGACAAGTAATATATCGTTTTATCACGTGACACGATCATGGACATTAAGGGCCGTATGTTACAAGACATACTTGTCACGTGACAAGACGTCAGTTTAGATGCTAAATACCGACCGTGAAAGATGTTTGCAACGTTACATTTTGTACTCTTAGTATTTTCAACAAATATTTAATTGCAAAGGTGTTGTCTCAGCACATGTACGAGGGCTTTGCCCTCGGGTAACATCAGTACCTCGGGTCCATAAATCTACTGTGGCCCGCAGTGACAGTTAACAAGAATATTGTTATATGCTCTACATAAAATTGCCACAAATAACAGTAAACTCAGTAAAAATATTATTCAGTCACTCAAATACATTTTCCGATTGGAGGAGGCCGTGTCACGTGTCATAGATCAAAACTCACTAACTCCATAGGGAAATAACGACTTGAACCTTGGACTCACACGTGATCAGGTCGTGTATCATTGAAAGACCTGAAGAAGCTGTTAAAAGATCCTGCAAAACTGATTTTCATCATTAATTGACTTTTGTAGGTTGAAGACACGAAATGCCCGGATTTTCATACTTTTTTCACAACTGGCAAAGTAGATGAGGACCAGGAAGTAATTGTGTATTATAAAGGTTCCGTTGGTCTTCTCTCACACCAGTATAATGTATTGGCCAAGTTCAAGTTTGTTTACAAGAACGATGTTGAAGACGTTATGAAAGGTAGTCAGCATGCCATTGTAAACACAAACGATAATTTGGGGTTAAATCGTTGAATAATTAGATTTGAGAACCTTTCATTAACTTGAATGAAAAACCGCCAAAAACATAAAATAAAAGGCCAGCAAAAACTTTGTTAGCTTCGCTGAATGCTGGGTCGCCAATTATTGAAAACAGTTTGTTATGTTGGGCGGTGAATGCTGCACGCATTCCTTTCATTGACGAAGTTATTTAAAATGAGCCATCTTTCTGTTTTGCTGAGGCATTTAAGTTCATTTTTAGTCATAGCTTTCAATAGAATTACCGTCCTGTCCGTCCCGAGTGACTGGCTGGCCATTCTAAAAGAAGGTAGGACGCTAAAATTTAGCTTTTGTCAAATTGTATTGAGAGTTGCTTTTTACTGTGAATACCTAAAAATTATGGAATTCTTATTATTTTGCTCACCATAAAACAGTTTCATTCCATATTTTGTGGCACGTTTGGTGTTGTTTGCAACGGAATCCTCGAGCAGTTTTTCTATTTCAGAGCCGGCAAGCTGTACAAATCTTGTCCGCCTTTGGTTTCAAAGCTCTCGCCGTGAGAAAATTTGCAAACACTGCTCCGGTTTTGAGTTTAGCGGGTGTTTTCCATATTTGGTAAAACTCATGTATATGAACTAATATACAGTGAGTAGGAGAACCAATCAAATTGCTTAAAACTAAATATCCAATGGTTTGTTTTTAATAAAATTGATTATCTTCTTTTATGCTAGGTACTACAACAAAGGATCTCCTGATCTTCAAGACTCGAACCAAGATGACCTTGCATCAACTAATAGTCTACAACATAGAACAGGGAGGAGATGGCTTAGTCTTTTATGTTGATTGCTACAGTGGATTACCCTCTGATGATAACAAACCGTTTGTGACAAACGTTAAACTACAGGTAGTAGACCTTGCTCGGTACGATCACTTTGACTTCACCACCAGACACTGTCCCAAACAAAGCAACTTCTTCCTATATGGAGACAGGAATAGTTGCTATCTTGCCCACATTCCAAACAAATGGTTGGATTTTCTGCAGGTGAGATAGAGTTCGTGTTATCGTCCCAGAGCAAAATTCAATCTTTAATTTCATTAGCGCATTGGTATGTTTCTGACCGGCGATCAGCGTTTATTGTTTTACAGCTCCATTGTTACGTTTCCATTTGTCCTTAAGGTTCTTTGTTTACTGTTGCATAAATTATAAAGCAGTTACTATTTCGCTGTTTCATTTTGCGATGAGCTTTGCTTAAGCACGAAGATTCCCCAGTTCCCTGGTGCAGTTGATAAGATCTCGGCCTTTCAACCTCAAGGTCCAGGGTTCGATCCCAGGCTCTCCCGAGATTTGGACACTAATGCGACCTTCTTTTCTGCCAAAAGCTCACTCAGCTTTCCATCCTTACTAGGTCGATAAATAGAGTACCAGCGTCTGTTGGGAGCTAACCTGCAATGGATTAGTGTTCCATTATAGGGAAGTCAAAAAAACTCTCCCCCGCTTAGCACTACAATCAAACATTATACTTTTCTAAGTCACTCGATGGCACTCTTTAACTGTTCGACGATTCTTGACTTTTATGCTATTGGAGGTATTTTGTTACGTTTTGCTAAACTGTCTTGAAATGCATTGCAAAAAATTCTTCAAGGCTTAACCCGTAATTTCTCAACACCAGGCAAAACGTTTAGAACACTTAAAAGGATTGTAACCCATTATGTTTATTAAATTTGGATGTCGAGTTGAAATCTACTTAAACTTGAAATATCGGCTAATCAAACCACTTGTTGAATAATTACCGTCATCGATCAAGCAAAGCATAGCTTCATTCATGTTTCCTAAATCCTTACTAACTTCAAAACTGTCCTTAAAAATCAATGATTAGTTTGGGGGAACTTGTACAATTGCACATACTATCAGGGATGACATATCGTAACTGTCATTTGTCCTTGTTGGATGGGGACGCGTCATATCAGAATACGTGAAGAACTTTGAAGCAATATTTTAAAGGTGTGCCATTTTTTTTTACAGCTTGTAGAGCTTGGTGGCATTCCAGAACACGTTGACGAGGTACTTCTCAGGACAGGTGTGGAGATGACTTTAAGAGAAGTTCCTTACAGGGGTGAAAGCCGCGAGGTTACAGGTCCTGTCACCTGTCCTCACGAGTACGAGGCAACGTTCATCGGGAACCATGGGGTAGAAACCAAAACGGTCGTGAAAATCTACAGAGAAATCCACAAGGAAGGGAAGCTTTTCCATGAAGATAAAATGCGTAGAAGATCATCAGAAAAAGGATGACCACGGTTTACACCTCTGGAGATCTAAGTAACGCCAGCGCCGCTGGTCAAGGACTAGCTAGGTACAGTGTACGAAAGATGCCTACACGAGTGTAAACATTAGCAGTGGTCACTAAAAACATCGTAGACATTTTCATTATAGCGTGTTTTATCTGCTTGTTTGGTTATTTAAAACCATGGTTGGCGTTGTGCCTCATTGGCAGTAAAATGATTTAGAGAATGAACGGATCATGTTAAACTTTTTAAAAAAGGGTGAATAACGCTTTTAGAATATAATAATAATTATAAAGATGAATATAATGAATATATCATGAAAGAAGAATAGCAACTTCACAAAGATGACGTTGATGATAATATCGCTGACTTTGGACCAGTTTTGCCGAGAGAGTGGTACTTAAGCTATGTTTTTAACTCAAAATAAAATTCATTAAAAAATGACAATAAAATGTCTAGAACAAGGAGGTTCAAAATCCTTGTCTTTAATATCATGTATTTATTGTTTTATCTTTAAAATGTATTATTTTTTTCTAAAGTAGTTAAAACTTGATATATTAATTGCTAATTGGTATTGAAAGAACTTAAGTCATATCTGCTTTTGAAACAAAGGGGAAAATGTTTTAAAACTTTCAACCGAAAAGATATTTATATAATTATTTATTTCAAAAGAGAATTTAATTTATGCAGTATATAGGCAAAAAGAACTGAAAACTTGAATTATTTAAAAAGAAAGTCTAAAGCATTAAAACAATGTTTAAAACTGACACAGTTTGTTTTGTTGCTATCTACTTATGTGGTGCTTTCATTTTGTTATCGGGCCTCCCTCTCTCCCCTACAAAAAAACAAATAACAAAAACAACAAAAAAAAAAAAAAAAAATAAAAAATAAAAAAAAAAAAAAAAAAAAAAAAAAAA
>ERZ1740055.615-NODE-615-length-10438-cov-10.439661_pt1 | contig 10438 bp, 6 predicted proteins | sample MGYA00581747_ERZ1740055 | MGnify/ENA primary metagenome ERZ1740055 (study PRJEB43018, sample SAMN04849739) | marine metagenome | isolation source: floating plastic debris | place: Pacific Ocean | collected 2008-08-28 | study: EMG produced TPA metagenomics assembly...
TTTGTGGCAGTCATCATGGTAACTGCTTTTCGCGGGAAATCGGGATCCAAAAATTGACACTTTTGTGACTGTGCTGATGGCAGGATGTACCATACAATCACCCTCCAGGTAATGGGTTCCTGATATTATGTTGTTGAGTCTTTCGGGGAAAAATCATAAAAATGAAAAAAAGAAACACAAAAATGATTGAAACAATTTACAAAAATAATGTTTCGATGTTCAAATGCTTCTTTTTATGATGGATATTTAAAGCTATTAATGTTTGGTTTTTCAGCACTAGGCGCAGAAGATGATGCAAATAGTAATATTTCAAATTTTAACCATTTTTATAGTCACCGCAACGTTGCTGTACGGAAAACCACAGCACAGTTTCTTAGTGTGCTGGCTGAACGGATGGGTCCCAACCGATTGTTAAGTGGAACCAAGGACGTAACAGAAAGAATTTTGCCATGCCTAGCGAAGTTGGCAGTAGATGGTGGCCTGGAGACTAGGTATTGTCATTGATAACGAATGGAAATTGCAAAATATCAAGTTAAAAGGAAAATACGGCGAAAGTCAATGAGTAATTAAGGGGGATGAGCTGTGGGCATGATAGGATATTGAGGAATAATCAGGGAACTTAGAGAGCCCTGTATTGTGTGGGAAATGATTGACTTATTCTATCCTTTTCATTTGTATGTCATTTTGTGTTACGTGGTGCACGCTCAATTTGCATTATAGATTGTTTTTCACGAGCGAGCTAGCTGTGAAAATAATGAACTCGAAATTGTTCTTAATGCACTCTGCTTCGCATCGCATCGCATTGTGTATTATTCAACTTTCTCATTCATTTTATCGCCAGCGCGTGGATGTATTTGTAAACAAACCAGTTACATCCAGTAACTAACCCTTAATTACCGTAGTTCACTTATTCATTGTAATCTCAATGTATTTATTTTATTCATGAGACTGAGTTTTACCGAGGTGTAAACAGTGCCGTTATGAATGACCCTCTAGGCTCATAATCTTTGTACACTTCAAAGGGGTATTGATGGACCCACTTAAAAATGACCTGCTCTATTAGTGGCTTCATAGCTCAGTTGGTTAGAGTAATTGATTAACTTAGCTGTACAAATTAAACAAATCAAATAAAAAAAAAAAAGATTTGTCAAAAAGATTGATAATAATTTTTTTTTGACCCTAAACAGTTCTTTAACACCAGGTCTTGTGTTTTACCCAGGTACTGGGCTCGCAAAGTTTTGTTCATGATTTATGAGCACCCGGACTTTGACAAACAGTTAGCCAAGTTTGTGAGTGGCAGTGATTTCAAATCAACTCGAGATATATGTGATCAGCTCAGGATTAAGGTAAACTAATTTTTTCCCGTTTGTACCAATTGTCTTTGTGGTAGTATGTAGAGTTATATGTAGTTTGGGTAACATCAGTTAGTAGCTAATCGTATGAGCCTACTGTCTCATTGTAGCCAACACTTATTTTCAGTTTCTATTGTAATAAGTGGATAAGACTGGCTTACGGATTGGTTTTAGGTTCTGAATTAATTCCATAGTGCAACGTCTAAGTTCGAAAAAACAGTTAAATCGATGTCCAACGCCTTGTTTATAAGTGTGGGAAGGTCAACAGAACTTGTTCCTTTACTACTAGATCTAAAAACACGAACACTTTGTTTAGAAGTGACAACATCTGAGCAGATAAAGCAGTATCACTATTTAATAACTTTTTTGGATTTACATTCATTTTAGACACCATTAATCAGTTCACGCATTTTGTTTTTCTTTGCACGTGTTACAAATGTTATTTCGGTCTTGTTATGTTTTCGGCCTCAAAAGTAACGAGAAGTTTGATTGGCGTAGCTGCTAACAACTACGTACATTCTACATGCATTTATTGGTTCCCAGTAACAAAGGAAAGGAATGCAGAGCTCGAGTGAGCAGCCGTTAGTGGAGAGAAGCGTTGCGTGGCGACCCATAACGGCTGCGAAGGAGACTACAAGAAAAATGAAAATAAAATAAATATCGTTCAACTCCTCCTCCATCATTTTTTCTAATTGTTCCGGATTTTCCAACAGGGACTCGGTGATCCACCCAGTGATCCATTATCAGCACGTCAACGAAAGTACGGGATGGACTCACGAACCGGAAGTGGCTCCAGTGTAAAAAGCCGCATTGACTCCAGTCTTCGTGCCAGTCTCTCTCCAGGTTCTTCAAGGTTGGTTTTAATTTTCACTATGTAACACAGTTTTAGTTCGTGTAATATTTTTAATAATAGTAATAATGATAATAATGATAATATTTAAATTTTATATTGCCAATTTTATATAAAAATGATAAAATGCGTATTATAGGCAAGTACTAATTTAAATCTGAGTATTTATCGATAAAATTTAGCTAGGTTTAAGATTAATAAAAAGTAATGATAATAAAATAATTGATTGTAATAAAAATATATAATAAAACTTAGATTATTTAGACATTGTATAGCTGAAAATGTAATTAATAAAAACCTTCCTTAAAAAGATAAACTTGGCATTAAATGGCAATTAAACGTTCTAATGTTTGCCAATGCGCGTATCTCATGCGGCAACGTATCCCAAAGTCTTGGTGCGGCGATCTAAAAGGATCTATCGCCTATAATGTGACCCTTGTTCTAAAAGATGGCAATGCAAGTGTACTGCTTATGGCGAAAGTATAGTTTAACCTGTGTATATTGCCGAATAGTTAACCCTCCCGTGTCCAAGCTATTTATGGTAACAAATTAACCAAAGGGGGAGGGTCATTTGTACCACCCACCCAATTTAATTATTTGCACCAGTTTTCAAAAGTAAGCGTCTTATTTCAGTTTATTGGGTCCCATGGCCGCAGTACCAGCAGATAATGTCGTCATTTTACAAAATTATAAAAATGTTCTGTTTGTTTATCATCTTTTTCGCATATAGTCGTTGTTGATTGGGATTTTTAGATTGGTAAAATATATTTTTATGAAATTTATGTTTGCATGAATGTAAAGGAAATGAAAATGGTTAACAAATCTTTTTGGGTACAAAAGTTAAAATAGGTCGCAACTCAACGTTAAAACACATTGGAAGAAAAACAGAGATATAAAGGCAATCTGGTTCAAGTTTTATGCAACATTGTCTCATGATCACAAGTATAGATTGCACATGCGTGTTAATAGCGTCTACTTAGTTTGGGTACTAAGGTCGTATAGTAATACCCTGATATCTGCCAAAAAGTAAACATATTAGAGAGCTAAAAGGGGCTATGTCACGAAGATTTTGTTGTTTTGGGTCAATTTTTGGCTAAAATTGTTACTTGGTGGTTTTACTTATGCACAAAATGTTCCTGATAAACTGTGAGGTGAATATCTAACGAAATGGTTTAAGAAAAGAGCAACACATACTAATAGGTTTTTTTGGTGTTTTTTTTGTGTGCAGCATACTCTGCTTAAAAGCTCTAGTTTAACCTTTACTCCCCTTTCGCTAACCTTTTTTACCATGTCTATTGCTTTTGATTTTGTTTTGCATGGCCAACATCAACTTTGATGACCTTCTTCTTGTGTTTCAACTTATTGCTGTTCAACGTTACATTACAGGGAGCCTTCCAGAAGCAGTAAAACGTCCTCTCGTGAAAGCTTTCGAGTTCAGGTTTGAGATTATTTGTTAGAAAGAGCAACAGAAGCAAATATGCTGTAATAGCCATTTAAGTCCTGCTAGTATTATTATTTTGAAAATATTAATACGTAATTTGCAGTGAGTTGCACGACAAGATGTAGACATCTTAAAACCCAGTTCATCTTTTAGCACTGCTTGGAATAACAGGTTTCATGTGCGATTTCACCGTTTAACATGGCAGTGGCTCGTGCATTATCATATAAAGAAGCCTTTGATTTCCTGAATCTACCAAGAAAGGATGTTAGTTAAACTTTGCATAAAACACTTTCCAAGATCTGAATGGGGATCCTCCATCAAAACACTTCCCTTTAACGAGAGAAGAGATGCATGCTTGAGTTTTGGTCTCAGCTTGTTGTACGTGTTTCATCTTGGCTGTGTTTCGTCTTAAGACCCAAAGTTTTTTTAGTGAGTTTTCGGCAGATGCGGTCTGTTAGGTCTTTGTCATTGGTTCGGTATACGAACCAATCACAGAACGGGTAGATCAACCAATCAGTGAACCTTTAGGTCAACAAATCACAGCCCTGATCACTGAGCAAGAAAATGTATTTATTATATAAGCACCGATGTAATATCAAGATCTCTCCACTGACAAAAATTTTGTATCCAGTGAAGATACTATTTTTATCTTTCACAAGTTAAAGTTATCACGGTTGTCATGACTACTTCAGTCTTTCCAATGACAAGAATCGTGAGACAATCGAAGTAATATTAAATGTTTATTTAGTCCCACGATGGATGTTTATAATTTTTATGATTGAATATTTTAAATTCTGTAACCACTTTTGTAATTATATTTATTTAAATGTGATAATAGAGGATTAAACTTTATTTGTAGAAAAACACTTCAAGAAAACGGCGAAGGTTATAAAATTTAACATTACCACACATTTTTTTGTTTTTTGCTAGTTATAAAGTCGTTGTCATTATCCACTATAGGGAGAAGAGAACATTCCAGACCTTTTAATTTCACTTGGTGCAAACGAATGGAAGGAAAGACTCCAGGCCATTGATCAACTGGTTAATCTAGTGAGATCAAATCCTGATGGACTTGGTTCAAAGTTTACTAAGGTAGGGAAGTACGAAATCTTTAATGATGATTGAACATATCAATATTTTGTTATATTTTAGTATTAGCAGTAGTAGGAGTAGTAGTAGTAGTAGTAGTAGTGGTGGTGGTGGTGGTGGTGGCGGCGGCGGCGGCGGCGGCAGCAGCAGCAGCAGCAGCAGCAGTAGTAGCTGCAGCAGCAGAAGTAGTTAAAGGATTAGGATGGAACCACAATTAATTCCCGTTTGCTTTCAGGTTATTGATGTCTACATTCAGCGACTACAGGATCCTAACAGTAAGGTGAGCAAGCAGTTCGTCCTTTTCAATTAGCACACGGCGTTTTCAAAAAATACATTTTTGCTTATGGAAGACGGCAATTTGAAACATTTTGTGAAGAAAAAAAAAACTTCCATTGGGTTTTTTTTTTCTTGACGCTTGCACACTAGGAGTTACTCGATTTCGACTTCGCTTTTGACCCACAGATACTCCTTAGGAGCAGCAATGAGTAGGACTTTCTCATTTGTGTAAATAGTGTGCAACAATTGCTATTCTTAGGAATCCCCTTTGTAAGAAATTTTTTGCAAAAGTAAAAAAAAAATTTACGGAGCAAATTCAGAGCCCCCTTAAATAATTGAAAATTTATGGTGGCTCTGAATACGCTCTGCAGAATTTTGCAGATAGTTTTATTTAGGCATGCTGTTCGCTTTTGTGCAATAAAAAATTTGGGGTCACCGAGTTCGTTTTTCAGGTATGAGCAACTAAAGCCGAAATATAGTGTATTTTTGCAAGGCTTTACTGTTTCCATGGTAACTTGTTTTATCAAGAAAACAACTACATCTTGTTCAGAATACTTGATATTTCACATGGTACCATAACATGATAAAGTGTTGTAGCGTCAGTCCTAATAACAAGATCTCTTGAAACTGTTGAAACTGGTTTGAGCTACCTTAAGCAACGATAACTTTGATTGTTTTAAGGAAATTTGTGTATTTGTTTATTTTAGCATGTATATAAAGAACTGAAAAAACTAGGATAACACCCTCATTCTTTGACAGGAGCTTTGAACAAGTTGTCTGTGGAGGATGCTAGTTTTGCTCGGAAATAGTTGTAGTTCTGTACTTGTGTTCAGAATCTGTGAGTCGTCTCACTGAAACTTTTGATTTAAAAATCTGTGTTTTTTTCCTATTCAGGTCAATTTACGCGCTCTACAGTCCTTGGTGTCCATATTACCCGCGTTAGCTACTCAGTCTGGGGCCCTGGTGCCTCCCCTTGTCAGCGCGCTGACGGCAAACTTGGCATCAAAAAACATCAACATCTATAACGCTACTTCTGAGGCTATGAAAGAACTCATCAAGCAACTAGGTATAACTGATCTTTTGAGGATCATATTTTTGCCCTTTATATTTTATTACATTTTAAAATACCTGCGTATCTCCTCTTTACATTTGAATAGAATAATCCATTTAACTGTTGTGTGTTGTTTTTAACTGTTTTGATTTAACTGAGATTTTTAGCATTTTTGGGACATCTCCCATCACAATTTTTCGGAAACTTTAGTTTCACATATAGACAAGGATTGGTAGTGGAGTGTTTGTTCATATTGTATGTTTAACTTGTACTGACATAAACGACATATAGACTTTTAAAACATATTGGTTAAAAGATCACCCACCGGTTCCTAAATCTAGAAAATTACTCATTACTTACGCTCGTTTTAGAAAGATATGTCCGACGCTCAAACGTCGTACCTCCGGACACTAGCTCAGATAATGTCATCCAACTCTCTTCACAAGATAAAAAAAGAATTATTTCCGAGTTAGAAGAGAACCTCACCATTTATTGTAACAGCTTTGCAGCGTATTTTTCATTGGGGATTTTATTTATATTTTATCCATGTTTTTGTCATTCATACAATCATTGCCATTGGTGCTATCAATCACAGCAAAACCAACCGTTTCTCTTATATATTTCTACGCTTTTAGCGGACTGTTAATCAGAGGTTGCACTTGTAAAAAGGTGTTGTATTTTTTAAAACAAAACACACAACTGTTGAAATTCGTTGGCGAGTAAGTTTGGTAGATCCTGAACTGCGGAAGACGACGTACTACAGCTCGAAACGTCATCTCCATAGAAAACGTAGGCTGATGATCATAAAAGTTTCAACAGTGCATGGTTTAATTTACCTTCCACACTCAGAAATTGTTAATTTTAACGCTTTCAACACCAGTCAGTTATCAGCACCCAATATCTTACATAACACATACAAAATACAACATTTGGTAATGAGAAAATAAGAATTGATCTGCTGAAGATGTTCAATAAAGAGTATGGGCTCAAATTGGGAGAATTTAACAATACAAATGGGACTGAAAGGGTTAAACTTCATACTGGTTGAATAGTTAAAAAACGTTGAAGTACGTCAGCTAGTTAGTGAACTCTAAGCAGAAAGGTTTGGAAGCTTCTCGATGTATAAATCTGAAATGTGGAGCGTTAGGCTTTCGTCGGAGCAGCTTTGTGTTTTCCCAGCAGCGATGATCAACCAAGATTTGATTAAACCAAGTGTTTACACTACGATTTTCATTACAATCCTTACCTAAGTAACAATATTTTTTTCTTTATTTTCAACAGATAATGTGCTGCTGATTCAACCTTTTTCTGCTGCGTCGCAGTATGGAAACACGCGTGTGAGACCAATCATGACAGAAAATTTGTCTGGTGAGCAGATAGCTTAACTTTCTGTTGTTCTATATACATAATAAAAAGCATATGGACTGGAGTAGTTTAAAATTTTACATCAGTGTTAGTATTATTGTTGTAAATAAAAAAGATAGATGAAGTGTGAACATAATATTAAAAGTATATGAAAAGTATATGGGTAAAGAAATATATTGTCTCAGGATTGAAGTGCTTACAGAAGGTATTTTATTGAAACAGTTGTTAGGAAGGTGCTGTACCAGTTAGTTAATTTATTCTTGCTGTAGCTGGATAGTGTAAAATTCCGTTGAAGATGTTGTTACCATCGTCATTACTGTCGTCATCACCTTCGTCATCACCGTCGTCATCGTCATTACTGTCGTTATCACCATCGTCATCGTCATTACTATCGTCATCGTCATCACTATAGTCATCACAATCGTCATCTTGATTAATATCGTCGTCAACATAGTCATCTTCAACACTATAGTCGTATACATCGTCATTACTGTCGTTAACATCGTCATCGTCATTAATGTCGTCGTCACCATCGTCATCGTCATTACTATCGTCATCACCATCGTCATCTTCATTACTATCGTCATCGTCATTACTGTTGTCATTATCGTCATCATGACCGGCTACTTATCATCAGCATCCTTATCGTCATCATGATGGTCATTAGTAACACCATTATAATTATTGTCAGCATCTTAAACACCATCTTCCCTTTCCTCATATCATCATCATTGTAAGCATAAACATTATGATTAGTAGTCGCAATAAAAATGATGATGTTAATAATGATATAACGTTGGATGACCCAGCTGTAGCCTGTTCTAATGTACAATCTAATTTCACAATTATTTTCCGTTATTTCCCCAGACATTATACCAGGTGTTTATGCACGCAAACCTCCAGTCATCTCTCGTCATGTTCTTCCGGTAATGTGGGCTCAGCTGGAGTCAGGGAGTGCTGGCAGCGCAGGCGCTGGAAACGGCAACATGAAGTCTGCTACAGAAAAGCTAACACGTGTTCTTTACTCGTGTATGGGACGCAGTTTGGTGGAACAGTCGTCCACTCAGAAACCAAGAGTGAAACAAAGACTACAAGAACTTGTGGATAATGAACCATTATGACAACAGCTAAATAACTTGCAGAGTTTCGTTTCTTAATCAATTGAGACTATTTTTATACTTTCAAGATTTGAGAATATCAGTTCCGGATAGGGTAAACAAAGAGACGGAATTCTGCTGTTGTTACTACCGTTAGTATAGAGCGTTTTCACATGACGTCATGGCGGCCATGTTGGTGTACTCTTAACAAAAGAATTTTGGTATTTTCTTTTGTTTGGGACACCAACATGGCCGCTACGCTTATTGTCTTTTGTGTCTCCTGGGAGTGTGTGAAAATGCTCTATTGGATTAAGTGAACAATTTGCAGTAAGTAGATGAAACAGTGATGGAATTCGTATATTTTACAAACTTTTGAATATCTAAATTAAGCTCACAACATAATAAGTTTTTCCTTTTGGGTCTTGCCGCTCAAAACAAGATATGAAAGCTCGAAGATTTGCATCTGTTCATCTGTGTTCTTTAATGTTTAAAACCTAAGACCGAGCAATGCACTTGTTTGAATTCGAAGTTTATAAATTTTTGGGTATTTTAAGAAACCGCAGTATCCTTAAAACGCACTATACGATAGATATTTCCAAATGAGCCGTTGAAAACCAGATATGAAAGCACAAGTAACTTGTTTCGGCGGCTGATATTTCAAAGCTAAGATTAGATTATGCACTTGTTTTCCGAATTTTGGAACTTACTTTTAAACATTATCAAAGGGCTATGTCACGCTATTTTAGCATTTTTTTAAATCTCAAATTCCAACGAAAATTAAGGTCCAGGTTTATTATTTAAGATCATTTTATGACGTTTATTCCGTTTCCTGTCATTTGTTGCTACGGATGGCAAGGATGGAAATGGATTGAAACTTGAAAAAGTTGGGCCAACCTATCTCAACAAAAAATACCAAAAAAATTATTGTGGGTCGCGCTTTTTTAAAACATTTGATTAGACTTGTCAGGAACATTTTGTTTTTAAGTAAAACCACTAAGTATCGATTTTTGCGAAATATTGACCCAAAACAACAAATTGCCGTGACAAAGTCCCTTTAAGTTGTTTAGCGTGCAACGCAGCCGCCGAACTAAACCACTCTCAAGTGGATCTGTTAATCAGTGAAATGTTTCGTGAATTGAATCTAGCACGAAGTATTTAGATTCAGGTTGTCAAATATGATTGGCTGTTTAAGTATAGAAAAAAAAAAACGCCAAATTTCTTTAGATAATCAGCCCCGACATTGTTAGCTTACACATTTGCGGTTAGGTTGTGTTTATATCGTGACGTTTTGGACAAATGAGTTTTATGGAGTTCGTTTACAGTACATATTTATACTTTTGACAATGGTATCTTGTTTCAGGAAATGTGTCATTTTTAGTTTATTGTTTTGCCTTTACAAATAATACATTTTTTTTAAAAATTAGGTTTTAAAATCAGTCAATGTGTTTGTTAATTAAAACATAAGAAACCACAGGGCTTAAGAAAATTGGCCTCCTTGTTTTTAAAAGACAAGTAAGATGTAATTTCAGAGTCGAAGAACTTGTCATATTCTTGTGAGAAATAACAGGACATACATTTTCAAATACCAGTCAAATGCGAGTACTGTGTTAGAGGTCCAACGAACGAAATGTTGCATTTATTAGCAGTCAGACTTTTAGGCGGCTACTTTAGAAGCTGGTGTTGTTAAGACAAGGAATAAATCACTGAAACTTTATAGGGCGTGGTTGGCACACTTTATAAGATCTCTGCTTTCAGTGTGACCTTCTTTTCCACCTGAGCTAACTCAGCTTTCTATCCTTCCAGGGTAGGTAAATGAGTACCAGCGTTTGCTGAGAGCCAACCTGTGATGGATTAGTGTCCCGTCCAGGGGGAGTCAAAGACTCTCATCCGCTTAACACTACAGAAACCGGAGATAAG
>ERZ1740055.616-NODE-616-length-10438-cov-7.726091_pt1 | contig 10438 bp, 3 predicted proteins | sample MGYA00581747_ERZ1740055 | MGnify/ENA primary metagenome ERZ1740055 (study PRJEB43018, sample SAMN04849739) | marine metagenome | isolation source: floating plastic debris | place: Pacific Ocean | collected 2008-08-28 | study: EMG produced TPA metagenomics assembly...
TTTGAAATTTTATTTCACGGTTCTGGAAAACTCCTGGAAATTTGAAATTGTCTTCCATGTTTCTGAAAAAACCCTGGAAAAACAGATACTTTCCTTGTACTCCTGGAAAACTTATGGAATTTTGTTAAAAATTTGATTTTACTCTTAGTATTTTATGTAGATTTAATTTCAGTTGCAGCTAGTGTGGCAGAAATTACTAGAAATCGTTTTGTTTTTTTTCCGAGAGATAATTTGAAGTTGGTTCCGGAAAAAGAATTTTTTAACACCCTGCTGGAGAACTCCTGGAAAACTGCTGGAAAACTCCTAGAAACACTTTGAATTTGTTTTCGTCTGGCAGTGAGCACCATAAAGTATGCTTACATTCTTTTGTATTGGCCGGTATCAATTACTATTTATGTATTCGTGAATTTACGAACGCGAAAGCAAGGTCAATCTAATCTTGTAATTTAGCAACTGTTCGGCCAGTACAACTACAAAACGCCACAAATGGTGTAAAACAAAGAATGTCTTTTAATTTAAAAATATCGTGTTTTTATAGCAAAATATTCAATTACAATCCACAAAACGAAGCGGCAACGTCCCTACCATTTTGTTTCGGTGCCATTATCTGTCGTTTCGGAGTAACACATCTACTATTTCTAAATGTGGTTATATAAAGCTCTGTCTGTCTGTTAACGTGTCCCTGATTAACACTGTGCATATAAAGTGCTTTTATGTGTGTACGTTATTCTTGTGGTTCTTTGTCTCTTAATCTCAACTTTTCATGTGTTTCTTTGGCAGGGTCGTGTTGCTGCTCACCCAATTAGCACACACGAGTCTTTCGCCGACATTGCCATCGATTACAGCAAGAGAAAACACGTCTTTAGATTCAAGTAAGTAGCCAATTCAGTGCCAGTGGCGTGGGTGACATTTTATCTGCTTCATCTGTTAATCATTTCTCCAATTCTATCATCCGACATTCAAGATGTCAGCTTCCCTCAGTATCTCTCAATAAACAGCGTCTGGTTTCAGAATGTATTCCAAAAGAAATCCTTATAACACACTTAGGTTTCAACGGGGTTCGGCTCCGTAACCTCTACGATACCAGTTCAACCGAGCTATGAAGCCACAACTGGTAGACCAGAGGTCTCTCTTTTTCGTTATTCCATCAGTGCTACTCTGATATGTAGAGTAGACTCGACAATAGTAGCCATAAATTTCAAATTCATGGAGATAGTATTCTAATTACTACATTATGTATTTATTTACAGAACTCATCAAGGCCAGGAATTCCTCTTCCAAGCCAAGGATGTGGTACGAACTTGTCTGTAAATCGATTATCCAACATATAATAAATATGTTAGGTTTCATTAGCTATGTGTTAACTTATCGTTCTCATTTTTGTTCCTTCAGTTCAATTTCGTACCCTTTTAACTCCCATTCAAAATCCCGAATTCGATCCCCGACTCTGCCGTCAATTTAACATTTGTGATACTTGGAGCAACCGTTTGCTTTGTTGTTATGTCTTCAAAGTTGAAGTTGTAAATCCGCACAAATTTTAAAAACTAGTTTCCAGACTCAATACTCAGAAAAGTGATAATCTAGTCGCACAGTTAAAAGTTGGCGCAATTGGTAAGATGTCCTCCTTCTAACCACAAGGACCTGAGTTCGATCCCCGACTCTGCCGTTATTTGAACATTTGTGTTCTGCCAAAGTTGAATCCGCTTTCAATCCTAAATGGTTGGTAAATGAGTCGCCTTACCGGGAGCTAACTTGGAATAGGCTAATGTTCCGTCCAAAGTTAAAGTTTCTAATCCCCTTAACACTACAGAAGCTAAATCCTTTACGAGCCAAGTGGCTCATGGAGCCGGCGCCTATCTCTGGTTTCTGTAGTGTTAAGCGGATGAGAGTCTTTGACTCCCCCTAGATGGGACATTTATTCATCACAGGTTAGCTCCCAGCAGACGGTGGTACTCATTTACCTACACCGGAAGGATGGAAATGTTCAAATCTTGGCGGATTTAGGGATCGAACTGGGAACCTTGTGGTCGGAAGGCAGAGATCTTACCAACTGCGCCAACCACGCCCGCCCTACAGAAACCGTGGGCCATTTTGCTCGTATAAAGGATTTAGTTCAGTTAGCTTATAAAAAGATTTGAAGAAGATAGCGATGTAAAAATGAGTATAAGAAGCGACTTTAGAAGGCTATAGTAAAGAATTATTGACCACGAACATTCATGTGCTGTATAGGGCACTTCAATTTCTTCAAGCAATTGCACAACTCTCTCCTTTACTACTGCGTTGACCGAGGCAGCCACTGATGGTTTTTTATACTGTTTGATCTTGGAAAAGCAGATTTTTGATTAGATTATTGTTTGTATTTCCTTCATTTTAGGAGGACATGGACTTGTGGATAAAGCACATCCTTGAGACGGCCGAGGGTCCCGAGGCAGGAGCTTCGGACGCTTCAACTCCAAAGAAAGAAAAACGTAGCAGCGGCTTCTTTAAAAGAAAGAGCAAAGATTTAGATGACAAGAGAGAGAAACCGAAGAAATGAGTCTAATTATTGTGATTTAGTAATACAAGCGACATACAATGGCGCCATTATATTTCATTTCTCGTGAGATTTTGAATTCCGTTAAGGCTGGCTGACGTGTTTATGGTGAAAGAATTAACGAAACGACCAGTGATTTTCGTGCTTGCGTCGTTGTTCCAATTGTTAATTTACTGGACAAAGTATACTTTATTGATTTCATAGCTAATTGACACAAATTTAGTGAGCTCTGTAACACAGCCAGTCGAGACTAGACTCATAATGAAGCAATATTCCCAGCCACTTCATACTGAGGACAGCTGTGTTTAGAGTTTGCAATTTAAACTACTAGTATCATACACATTCATTGTCGTAGACAAATAGCTTGCACTCTGTTCATCAACTGTGTAAACCAGCTCTGTTACACTGTTCTCAGTTTGAGACTTTTTCACCTAAAAAATTTTTAGACACAATATTCGTTTCCAATGTTGCTTTTTGAGTGATACATTATATATGTGCCTGCATTAATTACTTGACTTAAATTTTGTATGCGTTTTGGAATATTTGATTTTGTTTTTGTAGTTTGTATTTTTTTTTTTTTTTGCGACTGGTCTTGTTAAAAAGGCAAAGGTAACATTTTTAAGAGTTTTGTGTCCTAATTAGGAACTCGAAACCGCTTTAGTGTAGAGAATAGTTTTTCAGTGACATTTTTTTTGTGTGTGTGCATCAAATGCACGAAACAGAACTTGGAATCACAGCTTAACGCCTCTTTAATTAGTTTAGGAAAAGTTTTATTTGGACTCACTTTTTTATTTTTAGTTAGGTTTTAATTCATTTGCAAGGTGGCTTTGAAGTAGCGACCCATTGCTCCAGTTGTATTTGTTTTGGGGGGGCAGAACATTAGGAATTGAAGACTGAATGGCATCCAAATATCAAAGATTCTTGCTAACTACTCGCATAACAGCCAACTGTACCTAGTGCTGATTCAAACGTGTGATAACTCGCCTGTTACTTATCTGTTAATAAGTCAATCATTTCACAGAATAAACTGTTTATCTGTTAATGACAAGTAGTATTTTGAAACTGGGAGGACCTTTCATTTCTGCAGGTCTACAGCTACTAACAAAGTGAAATAATTTGGCAATGAGCCTGGGTTGATTTTTAAAAACGTTTTTGGTTGTACTTAGAGCAACCGCTGGCTAGCTTTGTTATGACTTGAAAGTTGAAGTTGTAATGCCGCACAAGTTGCATAAACGATTTCCGAACAGACGTTTAAAAGCTGTGAGAACAACCGCATGAGCGCAAGGCTAATTCGATCGAACCATTACAATCAAAGCGCTGGTGCTCGAGACTTATAGTGTTTAGAAAGTGGGACCTCAGTAAAACAGGTCAACGGTCATTTGTGAAATACAGCTATACTGCCAAAGAAAAAGAATGTTTTTTAAAACTTGGGGACTTATTTATACATCGCGACTACTTTAGGGGTCTGTCTGTAGTATACTGTTTAGCGAGCGGGGACTACTATAATCGGGGGTAGAGGGTTTTAATTTTCTGGCACTGTTTTACAGAGGGCCATTAATTAATAAGTGCCTTCGAGGGGAGAGTATCGCAATTTTTTCATTGCATTCATTTAAATCTTTAAATCGAGACTTTTCCTCATTAAGTCATCTGAAAGGCTATAACATGGCCTCTTTTAATTTATTATTATCAACTTGCAAACTTGCAGCCCTATACAAATTTAAAAATGAAACGCGAAAGGCACATATCAGTGAAGACACTAGTACATCTTGTTGGAAACATTTCAGCACAGCCACCGTCAACCAGAGACGGATAACTGTAGCAGTGTTAGCAGCCATCGCGAAACGTTTTGGCATTTATAACGCGCTAAATTTATGAAGGTATTCATGTTTTAAAGCGACAATGATAATGAAGACGACGAAGTCGCAGATAACGTCTTTAAACGATGACAGTGATGAAGTTGTTTACAGCACTCGTTGGTTTTTCTCTCGCCCGCTACTAAAGCATTCTACATCCAACTTTCTATAATTTAAATGGATTGTATGAATTTCTGTCTTTCACAGCTGGAAACAAAATTCCATTCAAATTTAGCACGCAAGGAAATCTGTTCTTTGCCAGAATAAGTGTACTTCAGTGAAAACAAACTCGTCGATAGTTATGTGACAATGGCACAAAGCAATTGTGAATTGATTTGGTGAAATGTCCTTATGGAGCAAAACAATAAAGAACAATAACTTCATTACGTCTTCATTTGGATTTTCCAAAACAAATTGTTTATTCAAATTGATCTTCACTAACTTAAATACAAAAACAGCCAAGATTGCAAGTTTTTACACTATGCAAAAGAGCAATTTGAAGTGTGCGAGTTATTCAGCACTTTTAAAAGTCTACTCTTGTTTTCAAATGAAGACACGAAAACTTTAGCAATATACAGCTGCGCAAAGGACACGTACTAGGGGGTCTCGCCAGTTTTTGCACCCGAACATTCTTAAAACTGCTTGACATCAAGTAGATTTGGGCCGACCGTTAGGGGAAAAGTTGTCCCATGACAGAAAAAAATTAGAAAGTTGTAATTGTAATCTAGCAAGGATTCTTCAATTATGGTTTTACATCAAACGCTTCCATGTCCAAAGGTACTTAAAAGTTATAGCGGTTTATAGTACGGTTTATGAATTCTCGGTTTCTCAAATTTATCCAACTTTAGCGTAAAGTTCGTTTTCTTCCAAATAGTACTTCGAACATTCTTTTGAAATTCAGTTGTTTTTTTCCAGTATAATTCATTGTTTGTTGGATGTGATGTTCTACTTGGTTTTCTTCGCGGTTATAATCGGGCTCGAAATTTACGTTTTCTGCTTTTTAGTTTTTTTGTAATTATATGATTAACAAAACTAATTCTGCAACTAGTCGTTGGTCAATTAACTTTCATCTCGGTTTCTCGATTGCACAGGAATTATTTAAAAACTAAGTTTTATGGTTGTTACATGTGGACACTCGATATATAAAGATGCATTTTTGACAGAACAGTAGCACTTAGTTTGTTCAAGTTTCGTCGATTAAAACATGCTTAAATTTCTCGAACACATTTTTTAAAGCTGCTCTCTCTCTCTCTCTCTCTCTCTCTATATAAATATATATATGAGAAAAATTTAAACAATTTTGAAAAATGATAAGAAATGGCGTTAAAAAATACTAAAATTTACAACAGTTATCGAATCTTTTAACGTTTCTTAATTCGAATTGATCAACGCCCTACTAGTTTAAAACCTAGAGTTAATTTAAACTGAATTTCGTTGAATTTTTTCATTTCCTCGTAAAAGATTTTCCTGTTTTAAATTTCTTTTCCACGATACCTCAATGAAAAATTTTGGGTGTAGTCTTGGTTTTGCCTAACAAGTTAAAAAATTACATTAGCAAACTAATTTAAAATTCTGTAACTTCGTTAATTACTTTCAACGTGGATTTTAATCCATAATGACTCAATTAATACTACTTCTATTTTAATTCGATGTTGAAAATACAAATTCTAACATACATTTGTTCCTACGATTTGTAAAAATATGCCAAAACATGCTTAATTTTCTGTTTCTGTAAAGTTCCTGTAAAATGGCTCACTTTCAGAAAATTTGCTCACAATATAAAAAAGATGCTCAAAATCGTAAAAATTTCCAAAAGGTTGCCGAGCAGAACATGTCAAGATCTAGTTCCCACAACTACACTTATGCACCATTTTTTAATGCTAATTTTTATTTGCTTCAGTCCTTTTTGGGGCAAAAAACTGCAGCAAATCTGCTGACTTTAATTATAAGACAAAATGTGACCGAGCAACGCTATTTTGTCCCCAGAGAGGTCTGAAACTGGCAAAATTTTGTATTAGAAATTAAATATTTTAAAAGATGTCGTATTCCCTCATGATTGTGTTTTTCAAACCCCGCTGTTAGATAATAGACTTGGATGGACTTTGGACCGAGTCACGTTAACCTAGGTATAGATGTTGCATGGAAAAAGTTTCATCGTTTGCCGTTCATCTTAGGAGCTTCGTCGTTAAAAAAAAGTCTTTTGTTTTTTCAAAGTGGATGTTCTTCGTTTTAGAAAAAAGTGAAGTAGAATAATATTTTCAAATGTAACCTCAAACTTGTGTCCAGCAGGTGTGCACGGCAGTGATAATAATGTTAGGAGTAACTGGTCTCAGCAGCTGTACAGGTATAACTTTAAATCCGTCCGCCTTGAATTATGCAAGCTTACATAGTCGCCTTTATATACATAGATGTACTTACTTACTAACATACTTACTTACTAACTTACTAAATTACTTACTTACTTACTTACTAATTTACTTACTTACTTACTAACTTACTAACTTACTAACTTATTTACTAACTTACTAAATTACTAAATTACTTACTTACTTACTGAATTACTTACTTACCAAATTACATACTTACTTACTTACCCTTTTTGCACGTATCAACAAGGATTTTCTTTTTAAACGGAAGAATACTCATTGGAAAGCGAAACTTCACTAAGACTATACTTTTTGCTAATAGATACCAGCACTGTTTTCCTTCACTAACTTTTAGTTGTCAGCATCGGAAGATACCTTAGACTTAAAATGCAATGCTTTAGTTTGAGACTAAGCATCCACATGCAGCCCAAACTAAATTTGTGTAAGAATTTTGAAGCATTTACGACGGTTTTAAAACTTTGTATTATTATTTTTTATAAATTAAAAAATTGTTTTCTAAATAGCATAAAAAATATTTCTAATCTCAAATGTGTGTTTTATTTTTTTTAGTGCAATTCTAGCATTTGGAGACATTTAACATTTCTGGTCGGGGTATCTTTCGGCGGCGGGATTCGTAGAACTAAAAATACTAAGCAATTGTGCTTACCATTGTTACAGGATATTTGTGTCTGCACCTGTTTGGATGCATGGAATACTTCTTCGTTTTTAGTGACTCACCGCCATCGTTCAGAACTCTTTTATTCATTTAAATAACTTCTTAATTCTAAAAATACTAAAAATACTGATTATTGAATCTAAAAAATCAACAAACAAGACCAAGCAAAACCCCGCACAACTATATGAAACCTAAACTAATTTGAACATGTACATCCTGTCAGCGATTGGTAGTTGGACAATTGTGCTTCAACAATAACAATTTTGCAGTGCACCCCACGTAACATGGCAAATTTTCCTTTCTCCCTCCCCGTTGATCAACTAATTGTCAGGTTAGCGATGCTCCTGAACCAATAGACCATTTCACAGTTCCTGAAAGGTAACCAAGCTTTTACATGAAACCGAGACGAAGATTGACCTCGCACAGTTAGAGTAGTGGAAACGATAGACATACTAATAAGTTTCTTTCTTATGATAATTATTTCAACTTCTCTAACTGACTAAGCCAGGTCAATCTTTGCCTCGGTTTCATGTAGAGGCTTGGTAACCTTTCAGGAACTGTGAAATGGTCGATGTTCCGGTTATTCCTAGATTCCACAGACATCAAGGAGCCACGGTAGGTAGGTGGCCCGGGGGGGCCTCTAACCGATCAAAGAAATTATTGTACAAGATAGACTGGCCTGCATGGGATGATACATTTTGTAAGCGGCTTCATTAATGCTAGAATTTTAATTTCACTCGACTCCGCTCTATTTCATTAACAAGAGTTAACACTAGAAATATTAAGATAAATCAAAATACAAAAATACGCAAGTTCTGGATGTTTGACGTGGTATAGCTTCAAACGTACTAGGTACAGAGACTGATTAGTACGAAGCAAAGAAGTCAAATAAACAAACCTCCTTAGTTCCGTTGAACGTAACACATTCTACTTGTAGATGACTAGTTTCCAAGGGCCTAAAGGAGGTCCAGGGGTAACAACTTATAACAATGATTTCTTGCATTTCAAAATCGCCTCAGGGTTTTCGATTTTAAAAAATGAAATCATGTCAAATACATGCAGGAAAAGAATTCTAATAGAAATTTCAGAAAGTTGTTTTTCAAAGAATGCATTGCAAGAACTGCAAGAAAAATGCTACCATATTCGGTTATATACAAATTACCTATTTTACAAGATATAAGAAAGCGTTCTATTTATCAAAAAATATGTTTTAGAAGTTGCTGAGCAAAACGTAAAGTGGAAAGAAAGCATTAGCAACAAGTTTCTTTATTTCTATTTCTAGGTTTTTTTCAGTGACCATTATTGTCGGAGCCGGGGGAAATATCTGGTCCCCTCCCCCCTCCCTTTGAGTCGAAGAGGTTTTTTACTTTCATTAGCTTAGGAGCGCTTGTTTTGACAATTCAGCCTTTGGGATATGAACTCAGCCCTGGATTGAACATTTCCATCAGTAATTATGCATTTGATTTAATAAGGCTTTTGTATTACAGCCAAGGCTGAAATTTTGGCCTTTTCCGGACTTACTTGACTTAATCCATCTCGTCCCAAAAGGGACATAGGGCAACTACAGTGGCTTTCCATCTCCCTCTGTCATGCGCAGTGTTCTTTACTTCTCCCCAGGTTTTCCCAATTTACCTCAGGTCCAATGTTAGCATAGTCATTTCAGTGAGGATATTACATTCCTCGGACCTAAACTAAAGAAGGTTTGATTATTCGTCTTCTTTGATTCGTATACGTACTAATCAAGTCTCTGTACCTTGTACGTTTGAAGCTGAAACAACGTCAAACATCAAAACTTGCGTATTTCTAAAATATTTTCGTATGGTGATACATATTTATCTTTTCTAGTGTTAACTTTAGTTAATGAATTGAAGAGGTGTCGAGTGACACACACGTATCATTGCTTTCGTCCCAGTCTTTCCAGTACAATAATTTCCTTCACCGATAAAAGGTCTCAGGCCCACCGCCAAAGGAGGCCCACCGCCATAGGGCCGTACGTGGAATCTAGTGATAACCCGACGTACGATTGCAGAAATCTGAACGGCTACCATTGATTGCAAAGATGGCTCACTTTGAACATCCTAAAAACCTTCATGTAATATACGGAGTAAAACATCTTGTTTTCTTCTTGCAGTCTACATGCACGACTGTGCTTCGCATAAACTGCCAATCCCATTCGATTACTTTTTTTTATCGAATTAAAACACATCGTTATAATGCGAGACTAGCAGGCATTACAATCTAGCTATATATGCGCTACCACGTATCAGAACCAATTATATTGTAGCAAACTCAATATAAGATTTCAAGGAGCTAAAATCTGGAACTCCCAATGAGGAAATTAAAGCTTGTGAAAAATATCATCACTTCTTAGTACTAATATGTTACTTAGTGTTGTTTAATGAAAGTTCACTCTGGCATCACAGCACAATGCTAAGGTTTCTGGATTACTTCGTCATCGAAATTTTTTTGCCATGACTTGTCTCTTGCTGTCTTTAAATTATGATATAATATAATATATGTGTAATCGAATGGTGACGAGCGAAATTAGGAACTAATTTCATGCGCGTGTTTTGTATAATTCCTAATTTCACCAGTCTACTCGTCTTGTATTGTAATGGAGATATAAGTTGGATTTTAAAAGCTTAAAATCATGGTTATCTTTAAATTTCTTTTTGGGGTCGTTCACAATTTTCGACATTTTCACAAGCGTACAAAACGTACTTTGGGTGGAGGGGGTTCGTGTCGTGATCAATGTACGCTTTTGAGTTCATAAAAAATGTCGATGTTTTATTTCCATTGGTTTTAAAAATGAACGCAGATAAGAAATGTTTTGCAATAATTAACCCTGTTTGAAAATATTTTTATTGAAACAACGCGTTGATGATTCAGAAGGAATGGGACCTGGTGCAAACAAGTAACTGGTCTAAGCTGATGTCACGCAACGCGCATTACAACTAACGTCATGATCATGATGACGTCTGCTCTGTCCTGTGTGCAGCAGTTCTTTTCC
>ERZ1740055.617-NODE-617-length-10434-cov-7.954909_pt1 | contig 10434 bp, 5 predicted proteins | sample MGYA00581747_ERZ1740055 | MGnify/ENA primary metagenome ERZ1740055 (study PRJEB43018, sample SAMN04849739) | marine metagenome | isolation source: floating plastic debris | place: Pacific Ocean | collected 2008-08-28 | study: EMG produced TPA metagenomics assembly...
GCCTTTTGGAGTTTTGATTAAAAGCCTTTTCAGCCTCGTTTTCATCAAAGCTATATGCAAGGACTTCTGGGTAATTTTCCCAAACGCGACATGATAGATAGAAAGATGGACGAAAAGGTAAACCTAGACTCGGCCTACCACAGGTAGCCCGAGTGATAAATGATTATTATTCATATATTAGAGTATTAGTAAGGTCTTAATCACTGAACAAAAATATCTCACTGGTAAGGCTCACTAACACCATTCTGTATGCTGTATGTTACAAAACCAAAATAAAACCTTGATTATAAAATAGATTAACAATGGGCAGAAATAATCAGAAAACATAGCTTTTGAAATCAATTCAATATCATTTTGGAAAGCACTGGATTACATATATATGGCAAAATATGTATATATATTACATAATAATACAAAATGTTTTACACATTTCTCAAACAACTATATATTAATCTAACTTATAGTAAAAACCTGCTGTACCTTTTTAACTTCCCATCTTCTGGCAGGTCTTCAGATTTGACATGAGAGTCTAAATGCATTAACAAATAATATCAGAATAGTTCAAATAAATTTGCTAACAAATTACTTAATGTAAAACTATGTTTATGCATTACTGTTTTAATTAATAGGTTATTCTGACTAGTTCAATCACAGGTAAGTTCTAAGTACCATTTTTAATCAACACCCTTTGTGGTCATTTGTTTTAATAGTCAGGGAAAAGATCCCCAAATGTACAAATTGGTGAAAGCTTCAGAACAATAAACCAGCTCTCATGGGTCGATTCAGGAACTTCCTGTGGCTTCAGACCCAAGGAGTTCAAATTTGAAAAGGTTGTAGATTTTAGTTTAACTAGCAACTTGCCTTATTGGAATACATAGTAGGTTTACTAACAGCTGCTTTGTCAGGAAGGAGATGAAAGCACAATTTCTGGAGTGCAATTCAGTTAGCATGAAAGGTGATAAAGGTGTAAATTAAAATGATATAATAAATTCTTTGCTTCATATCATTTGGGCTGTCAGTGTTCGCATATGAATAAAAATTTGTTCTCATCTGACCTAAAAAGTTAAAAAAATATCAAAAAGATGTTAAAAAAAATGTTGGCAAAAAGTTAACTAAGTAAACTCAGAGTTAAATTAAAATGTTTTTAAGTTGACGCTTTGTTCAAATTCATTTCTCACTTCAGTGCTGACATGGCATATACATCCTTGAGAAATGCTGCCTTTCATTGGCCATGTTCGGTTCAAGCATGGAGTGAAAGGATTCCAGAAATAAGCACTTTAATTTGTCCTTTCACCATAGCTTGGGTACATGTTATGCCCTGTGGTTTCAGCATGTTGCGTAATTAACAATTCAGTTTTGTTGTTTGACCCAGGTTTGTGCTAGGCTCCACAGGATTTCCTCGAGCTCTTACTTTCTCTAATGTACACAAAGGTGCAAGATTTACAAGCGACATTGTAGACAATTTCTGTGACTTGATTTGTTTGCAGACAGTCTTTGGGTTTCTTAAATACATTGCCAAGAGTTCAGACTGGCTTAAATGCGGTCTTAATGTTTTACATTTTAAGAATTCTTTGCACTTGTTCCAAAACGCCTTTGTTGTGGCAGCTAGCTACCGCAATGATACAAGCAATAACGGGATGGTGCTAGAACTTTCTATAGTTTGCAAAAGTTTTCCTATAGAAGAAAGACTTGATACTGATATAACTCTCCAAACATATGTAAACATTCTATTAATAGAACGTTGAATCACTAAACTAGAAACCTGCAGAATGTTCTAATGGACTTAGTCATGCTATAAAATTATATATATCAGAGCAAATAGAGTTCTTGACAATTACAGCCTGTTGACAAAACATGTACCTTAAACTCCTGATCTGCTGTTATTTCCTGCAGTTTATTGTTAATAAACTATGTTGTTGTTTTGGAATCCCATTTTCTTCATGTAGTGCACTCAAGAATACAAAGGGGATTTTCTGGTGTTTCCGGCAGGTTTTGACTTCGAAACTGTCACAAATTAAGCAAGTGCTATCATCTGACAACTGACCGACTTTGCTTCGCATCATGTCGAAAACTGCAGTCTGAGCTGATCCAATTACTAAAACAGCAGTTTGACACGATGAAGGTACTCACTGACACAGGGGCCTTAGCAAACAAGGCTATGAACACTTTGGCTACTCCACGCTTTTCGTCATTTGATCCCACATCCAAATTATGGAAGGATTATTGGGCTAGATTTTGCACAATTGTTAGTGCCAATGCAGTCCCAGATGAGCAATGGGCTCAAATTTTCCTGACTAACCAGTCTATAAATTGTTGGCAAACCTTATATCCATCCAGGAGGATCTGGCAAAAGCCTATGATGAAGGAATTGCAAAAGAAATCTGGGAGCCAGTACAGTTTAATGACTATGGTACCCAGTTGTGCCAGTTTGAAAAGCACAGCTTCCCGGCCAGATGAAGCCAAAGTTGCAAGTTTGTGGTGATTATTTGGTCACTGTAAACCCCCAGCTTGAAATGCATTGCTAACCATTACCACTCCCTGAGGATCTGATGTGCCAATTAGGGGGAGGCCATGGTTTCACAAAGATTGACTTTGCTGATACCTATAACCAAATCAAGTTAGCTGCTGAAAGTTAGCAATGTTTTATGCTGAGTACTCATCAGGGCATGCTGCTTCAGAAGCGATTGCCTTTTGGAATCAAGTGGAGCAGACTGACAAATAATCTGCCTGGAGTAGCAGTCTATCTTGATGAAACTTTGGTCAATGGCACTGATGCCGAAGAACACTTGAATAATCTCTGGTGTCTGCTGCAGCAACTTAGTGACAAAGGGCTGCGATGTCACCTGGACAAGCACAGATTTGCTGAACCATGTGTCGAATATCTGGGACAACTTCTATCCAAGGAAGGTATTGCAAAAGAACCAAAAGTTGACACTTTCAAAGTTTACCAAGACTTAAGGATGTTTCCTTTGTGTACATCAGAGAAAGTAATAGTTAATGGAAATCCCATGGAGCCAAGCACAAACTCAGGACAAACACCAAAACTGAATCATTAATGAAACAACATGCTGAAACCACAAGGCATGACATTCACCCTTAGAAGCTATGGTGAGATTTTGGAACAAGGAGTTAAAAACAAACAAAAGTGCTTATTTCTGGAGTCCTTTCACTCCACGTTTGAAACTAATGTGGCCAATAAAAGGCAGTATTTTGCAAGGGTGTATATGCCATTTATGTCAGCACTGAAGTGAGCAAAGAGTTTGAACTAAGTGTCAACTAAAACACATTAACTGAACTCTGGGAAGGTAGTACCCTGCTTAGCAGAGGTTTTTCCTCCTCTAAAGAGAAGAAAAAGAAACCTCTGAACAGATCTGCTTTATATTCTGTCGAACATGCGTGAAAGGAAGGCTCAAATTCTGTCAGCGTATAAAAGTAGCTGGCTCATAACAACCCAGCGGTTGTTCTACATTATGATATGTGTTTAAATTCAAACTTGTTATAATGGGTTTCAAACCAGTTTTGAGTTAATTTATTCGTCCAAAGTTTTGGACGACATCGAGCAAATCTGTGAAGAGGTTTCTTTTCCTTCTTTAGAGGGGGAAAAACCACTGCCAAGCAGGGTAGGAAGGTAGCAGTTGGTTGCCAAAAATTTAGTTAACTTTTGCCAAAATTTTTTAACACTTTCTTTAGTTAACATCTTTTTTAAACTTTTTAAGTCAGATGAGAACAACTTCTTATTTATCCTTGCTTTATGTGCATTTTCATTCTAATAAAAGTTCAAATTTGATTTTGAGTCTATTATATATTTCAAAATGAAGACGTTCAAATCATGGAACAAAGTCAAGGACCTCCATGTCCTTGTAACAATGCATTTGAGGAATGTGCTTATGCTTTAAAGCCAATCCATCTTAGTAATAGAAGTCTGTTTATTTGAAAGAGTAAATCATCTAAAAAGTTATTTGAAAAATAATACTTTGGTGGTGATGATGATGTTGGTAAGACTACAGAGCTCATATTTGCATTACACTAAATATCAATGAACCAAAGTTACACAGAACATACAGAGAAACAACTGTTAAGATTTGTTTTATTCTAGAAGCTAAGCCAATTACAGTTTTGTGAAGTTAAAAAATCCTTTCCGAGCCAAGTGGCCCATGGAGATGACACTTATCTCTGGTTTCTGCAGTGTTAAGCGGATGAGAATCTGACTTCCCCTAGATGTGATACTAATCTATTGCACGTTAGCTCCCAGCAGATGCTGGTACTCATTTACATGACTTGGCTTAGGCAGGAAAGAAGGTTGCACAAATGATCAACACTCAGCAGAGCCAGGATCAAACTGGGGACTATGTGATCAGAAAGCAGAGATCTTACTAACTGCAACACCCTCATCCAGTCACTATCAGCTAGAGAAAAATCAAACTCTTCCCTGGCAGTCCAGATCAACACTTATTGGCATAAAAGAGTTCAGTCTTGTAGGTATCGATTGATTACTTGCAGGAAAAACGTTTGTATTTTTTTATGGAAAGTTCAACTGATTGGAGAAGGTTAATGCCACAAATTTTATTTATCCAGTAAAACTTTTTTCTTGCAGGATTAATATTATTAACATCCATGTGGTGATTCTGAAGAACAAATTGCCCCTTGAATTCTCATGATTAAGGAACACTTTGAATTTTTGTGTGGGAATGGCATTATTACTTCATCAACCAAGATGTTTTTGGCATTGGTTAATAAACACTTAAAACATTTTCTTGTTGAGTTATTCCAACAGGTACCTGATCTTGTGAAAACAGTTGAAGTTTGGTTTGCAGTCACGATCTGGTCAGATAATTTAAAGGCAGTCACTAAGTTCTGTTACTTGGGAGGTGTTCTATCTAATGATTGCTCTATCAATCCTGAAATCGCCGGACGATTCGCAAAAGCAAGCTCAAACTTTGGTCACCTCGCTAAATTATGGGACAAGCATGACATCTCTCTAGTGACAAAAGTTTCTGTCTATCAAGCAGCTGTTCTAACTGTTTTACTATATGGTGCAGAAACTTGGACAGTATATTGCTGACATATAAAACAGCTAGATGCTTTTCATATGTGCTGTCTATGGAGAATCAGTGGAATATCCTGGTAAGATCATATACCCAACATGGAAGTTCTGTCTCGCTGTCATATGCACGGGATTAAGGCCTACATAATGGAGCCTGTCTTCGGTGGACAAGGCATGTTGGTCATACAAGCACAGAGAGACTACCACATGCCCTCTTATACAACAAACTATCTGATGATGCTCGTAAAGTTGGTGCTCCTAAGATGCATTTGAAAGATCAGCTGAAGAACTCGTTGAGCAAATGCGACATAACCGACTTCAAAGTTCTTGCAAATGACAGAGGTATGTGGAAGACATCTGTTAAGACGGGAGTTGCCAGGTTTGAGAAAGCTCGAACAGAAGATCTGAAGGAAGGTTGTCACTACCGAAGGAGTGTACATTAGCACAACGTTGCTATCCCTACGATGGATGCCCAAAAGTCTGCCTCTCTTGGATTAGACTAGTGAGCCATCAAAGAGTTTACGACCACAAAGGGGAATGATAAAAAATGTTTGCTTCAAAATTTGGATCTGTTGCTAATGACAGCCAAACCACTACTACTACTGCTATCATAATCAAAAAAAATACTTTTCTTTTTTAACTGAAACCAAACAGCATTCTAATTGATAAACATTTTTAAAAGCACAAAACATAATTAATAATAGCAATATTTAATCCTACCCTCTTGTGCTAGATATTCAGCAAATATAGTCAGTTTGTCACGGAATTCCCTTGCAATTCCCATGGCAACAATGATTTTGTTTTTGTTTCTATATGATGCATTCTTTCTTGTACTTGCAACCTAAAAATTAAAATAATTAATCAGAGATGTAGATAATAGCCGGGGGCTGGAAAAATTAACCGGTTGTGAGCTTGATTTTTCCAGCTGTAAATACGAGTAGCCACTCCAAAAGGACTTAATCTCCCACTCCATACCCGCCTATGATGACCACATTTCCGTCTCAGTATTAAAACAAGTATCTTAACCCCTGATTAATACTTTCCAGTTTATTGCCAGACTTAATAAATTCCTCTCCTAATTACATTGTGAGTATAGTTGACATGTCTTGGATTTTCAATCTTGAGTTAAAGGGGAACTAAACCCTAAAATCAACCTTTTTTTAAATAAAATCCTTAAAGGTGTAAAAACCGGTTTTAAAAGTTTTTTTCCTCATGCCGTGCTGATTTTCCCGAATTTAAAACACGTTAGGCACCATATTGTACTGGTAGTTCAGAAATAGAGAGTCAGCGGAGTAAGAGGGAGGTTATGACATCAGATATGGGGAAGATCTTTAAAAAAATGTTTTAAGATCTTTAAATGTTCAACATTAAAGCGAGACATCACACACAATTTCAATTATCTCTTTCACTTTTAACTATGTACATAAGCTTAGGACAGCTATAACAGTACAATCGATCACACACTAACCTACGTCACAAATTAACCTTCCTTTATCGCTGTGCCCATGCTCAACGACCCCAGATAGTGTGAAACAACACATTCAAACTAGAATTTCTTGGAAAATTGGCACGATACGAGGAAAACAATTTCAGGGTTCAGTTCCCCTTTAATAAGTCCTTGAGATACAAAAAATTATGCAAAAAATATATTGGAATTTTGCTCCCTCTCAGTCATAATAATTCTATTTGCATTAAACAATGTTTTATTTTTGTTGGAATTACTTCATTCTAGTGTTAAGAAATAATCTATGTTGTTAACTAGGCAGTGTCAAGCATCATAATTACTTGCTGGGTAATTGAAGTGTTAAGCAGTTTCATGAACCCTGAGCAGCACTAACAAGCCCTCAAAAGTCAGCAGACACAATAAATAACATGTTAACACTGCTACTGTCAGTGATAACCCAAGTACAGAGCTAAAATAAAAAGTAATGTATTTGCATAAGCTGTAAGTCATAGAATTATTTAATGAGGAGAGCACTGACTCACTTATCAGAAAATATTTAAAGAAGCAGTACAAAGTTCAGATGAAACAAATTGAGTTTAACATGTCTTTTGTTTTTGTTATTCATTCATTGGAAAAGATGCAACAGGCAAAATGTTTGAGTAATGTTTACTAAACCTACACATGAAAATAATCTGTTTGAATTGAATATGTATAAATATTCAACATACACAACTAAAACATAGATAATGGCAACCAATAGCAAAGCAGACTTATTTAGTGCTATATGATTCTCAGTGATATCAGAAATGTTTTTAAACAGATTTATATCTCTGGATAAATCAGTGCTTCTACTGCAATACAAGGTCAAATCTAATTTTTGTCCAATAAATATACATTCTTTTTTTTTTCTTTAACATTCATCTAAAAAATATTTTCTTAACAGCCACATATGAAACAGGCTCATTTGCAAAAACTAACTTGTTTTGTCCTTACTATGATTAGTCAATTTAAACAGTCATTTAAACTCTTTCAAGCAGTTTAGGAACAAAAGCAAATCTCTTTTACACCGATTTAAAGGAAGTAGACCTTGCAAAGAAAGCAACACTTGAAATGCTGTAACAGATATTATTGGGACAAGTGTTTGTGGTTTCCAAAAATGTTGTAAATGACTTTCAAACTGTTTAACTTCCTTTTACACTGATTATTGGGTAACATAGGTAAAAATGCCAATCAAAGTCTAGCCATGATGTTCCCAACAAATACAAGAAATTAAGATTGACCACAAATCACACATCCCATTCAAATATCATGAAATCAACAGTAGAAGTGTTTATTAAGTGCTAAATATCAATTAAAATAGTGAAATTTCTTCTTTTATCAGAAATGAAATAACTTTAAAATTACCATATCCTAATGCACTTCACAACAACTGATCAGCCTGTAAATGTGGGGTGTAACAACATTTTGCCCAAGTGTTTATAGATATGAATTTATAGTATTTGGTTAGATATTGTTCACATAACATAGCTAACTTCTAGAACTAAGTTAAATTCCGTTTCCCTTCCCACTACAAGCTTTTTAAACTCCAGTCTTCTGAAATCTTTTTCCATTTCTCAGTTAAATATAAATTTGTCAACAAAAAACATTAAGACGTGGCCTTTAGGCTTTACAACAATATAACAATAACTGAACAAGATCCTCGTCCTGCAGTTCAATTATTGATGGCTGGATTTGATTTTATCGCGAACGCTACAGGTATTTTTGAACGATAACAAACAAAAACCTAAATTTGCAAGTTAGGGAAGGCTGTTAAAAAAAAAAGCTAATGCAAAAGAAGGTGAACATTTTTCTACCCACTTCATTAACAACCCGACAGGAAGTCCCCGCGGTTTAAATTTGAAACTACAAGTATTATTATTTTACCGTCCAACCAAATTAAATAGAAAAATTTTGGCCTGCCACTTTAAGGTCACTAGTAGAAAGTTCAATAAAATTTGAAAGTATATGGTTTACACCATAGTTTAAAAATACGACATATTTCACTTATTAGTCCTACATAAAGGGTTTCACATCTTCACACATCAAGGGGACTATACATTGCCCAGCTGAGGTAGTCGACAATTGTCCACACTAAATTTTTTTGTGAATCGTATTATTAGTCTTACTAGTGGTGCAGAAAAAAAACTTCTGCCACACAACGACAGCTTTGCTAGAGCAAAAATACTAGCCTTTACTAAAAGAAATTTTAGAGTAAGTCGCTGTCAGAACGATTAAATTTTGAAAACTAGTTTCCCTGGTGCAGATTTTGTCGTTCTCGCAACGAAACAGAAGCCGGTTCATGCCTTCATTGTTTAATAGCGGACTAACCTCTGCAATTTTGATGAACTTGCCACGACGATTCTGCTTCAAATCAACATAGAATCGCTTTGACTGAATTTTGAGGGACTTGCTCTTTATTTCAGCATCACCTAGGTAATCATAGACGTTAAAAATCTTTGCATTAACAAATAATATAATGAAAAGAAAAAAAACATTAAAACGCCGGAGATAACAACGAAACATTCAGTGTCATTGCAGTTAGCGAAAGCTGCATCGATCCAGCCCAGTTTTTTATTCACACGCAACCGCTGCGGTTTAAACTTTACGAGTAAGTTGTCCAGTTACCATAAAGTTCCTAAAAATGTTTACCTTGACTGCCTCTACCATCACCGGTATATTCCTCCTCCCTCGAAGCTCCCCCTTCAGTCGCCATTTCAAGCCTTCTCTTGATCCCTCAAACAACCCAAAGACGACCAGCCATAAGGGAATACGCATGCGCCTGACTTAATTTATACCAGGGTCTCACAGCAGCCCATAATTGTTCGGCCTAATTGTTCTCCATATTTGGATTACCGGTACAAGTGAAAGAGATTGTTCCGGTATTCCCCCATCCCAGCGATGTAGATTGATTTCTTTAGAAATTCGGTGGTTTATTCCTACAAGATTGAGGAATATTTTGTTATAATGCGGCTCCCGCCGAGCTGGCTTTCACGTGAGATTGTTTGCTCAGCTAGCTATTTTCTTCCATGTTCGGAACATCTTATCTTGTTGTCTGGGGTAGTGTTATTGAAAGATCTGAATAACTCAAATTGTAAAGCAACTTTTAGAGCACTCTTCATGGTATATTTCTTCAAAAATTCACATGTTTCGGCACCGGCATCAACTGCCATAATGCTAGTGAGTACTGATCTAAGATTGTTTTTTTAAAATACAGATATCTTAGTAGAATAATGAGTATATACTGAGAATAGAGTAGCTAAGACAATGATAAAAAAAAAAAGAAAACAAAAAAAGAAAGAAAGAAAGAAAGAAAAAAAAAAGAAATGTCGACCTTCCTTTTTTTCTGTTATAGATGTAGCAAGTGAAATACTAGTTTCAGCCTTAAGATCAAAGAAGCCCTTCACACAGCTATAGCCGTATAGGGCGATGTTTGAGACTTTCGCTGAATCAAAATTTAATTATATCACGTTAATTTAAACCTCTATCATTTTAAAATCTTTTGTTATTTGTGGTCATTGTCTCAGCTATTTTCTTCTCTACGATTGTTTACTCTAAGATCAGTACACATAGGTATTTGTTATTCTATTGTATAAGATAAAAATTATTTGTTTTTAACCATTCATAGATCAGCATACTAGCATTCTGTGTACTGTGTAGGCGCATTTTATTACGTATGAAGCACTTTTAAAATACAAAGTACAACTGCTTCTGTTGTTTTCCCTTCTTTTGCTAGCGTTATATATAGAGGATAGCCATATTCTTGCATAAACAAGTGACAAGAAACTGGCGGGAAACTTTTTTTTTTTTAGGATGTGATCATACAACCGGGACATTTGTATACCTGCCAGCTTTCTCGCCTTAGGCGGGTTTTCCTCGCCTAAAATCCGAAATTCCGGATTTCCTCGCC
>ERZ1740055.618-NODE-618-length-10428-cov-8.224140_pt1 | contig 10428 bp, 4 predicted proteins | sample MGYA00581747_ERZ1740055 | MGnify/ENA primary metagenome ERZ1740055 (study PRJEB43018, sample SAMN04849739) | marine metagenome | isolation source: floating plastic debris | place: Pacific Ocean | collected 2008-08-28 | study: EMG produced TPA metagenomics assembly...
AAGGTGCAGCCCCTGACCCTGGGTGCACAACCACTGCTTGCAGAATGATGGGAAGAGTTGAACTGGTGGAAGAGTTGTGTGAAGAGGTGAAAATGGTGAGAGGTTTCTGTTATTTGGGGGATAGGGTGAATGCAAGATAGGGTGGTTGCAAGGCAGCTGTGACAGCAAGAGCAAAAATTGGGTGGGTGAAGTTGAAAGAATGCAGAGAGTTGCTGAAGTCAAAAACATTCTCGCTTAAGATCAAAGGAATGGTTTATTGGAGTTGTGTAAGATCAGCAATGTTATATGGGAAAGAGACACGGTGTTTGAGGGAAAATGGTAATTTTGAGAAGGATCAAGAGAGCAATGGTGAGAGCAATGTGTGGTGCAAAATGAATGGAGAAAAAGAGTAAAGAGAATCTAATGGAGATGTTGGGAATGAAGGAAACAGTGGTTCAGATGGCAAAGGCAAATGGAGTGAGATGGTACAGGCATGTGTTGAGGAGGGATGATGGGCATGTTTTGAGAAAAGCGTTGGAGTTTGAAGTGAAAGGCAAGAGGAAGCAAGGACAACCAAAGAAGACGTGGAAGACACAAGTGGAAAAGGAGAGCAAGTGTTGATTTGGGGGAAAAGATGCCATGAATTGAGCAAGATGGAGAATGGAAAGAGACTGCTGCCAAAGTGGGGTAAATCCAGCCACCATCGTTCACAGGGATAAACCCGATCAAAATTGGATTGATGATGAGATGGGTGCTGGTACCAGGGAACAGGCTTCTAAAAAACACCTTGAGTTGCTAATTTCATTTGGACTTCATAATGTATTTTTGTCTTTGGCTGTTACTATTTTCTAAACAAGCACAACCCCCTTCTTTCATAATCCCCTTTTTGAAAGGTATGAAAAAATACTTCTCTTTAGATCTTGTCAAAAAAGCTTGAGAAAGTATTAAATACTGTGATTGGCGATGTAAATTAAACTGATTCTTGTTGTATCAAAACGAAGATTATGACCTTTTTAAAAAAAACAGTTTAAAGTTTATGTTATGCATGTTTTGAAAAGGTAAACTCAAGATTATGGCTGTCTTATTCAATCACGATTGCATGATACCAATATTGACTGGAACACACTCAAGCTCAATAGCTAATGTTATATAACGTTTCATTGTAAAAGTGTTACCTGGTGCATGCATTTGTTTAAAATGGTGCGACAATTGTGTCAATGTTTTGTTTCCAATACTTGAGGAAGTTCTACTATGAGGTGAATCTGCAAAATATTCATATTCACATAAACCACATTTTTAGAAATATGGATAGTATTAAATTGTATTTTTATTTACTAATTTTCTGTCACAACTTGTTTTTTTAAATCTGAAAATAAGAGTTAAAATGAAGCCAAATTTAACATATTTCATTTGTGTAAATGTATATAAATATTATACAAAAATGGATGCAATTGCTTTCACTCTTGTTTAACATATGAAAGAAGCTTACAAACACTTAAACATACTTTAAACTTCCATGATAGATTTACTCTAAATAAAATGAGTAACTTTTAGTTTTAAACGTAATATGCACTAAAGACATGTGATGTCTTTGTTTTCTGAAAAAAAATGCCAAAAATCATTTCACTTGTTTAGCTTTACTGTGACCGATTTCCTGTTAAGAATGACTTTAAGAAAGGCAACAATTGAGATTTCTTCTACACTTCATGTCAATATCTGCTATGACATTATTATTTCTTCACAATTTATTGATCTATGAATACTGGAATGCCAGTGTTAGAACAATTTTTGCAGATCATTGTGTGTAGTCAGCTTCAAAGAGACTTTCCAGATTAATTGTGATATAATTAGAAATTATTTAATCATATATTTAAAGACTCCCTTTGTGCTTCCTTTTCCAATTTTCAACCATAAATTTTTGTCTTGCATGTTAAAAAAACAGGAAACACATTTGTTTGGCTTATTAAAATAAGAATTTTAAAACACAAGAGCATCTTGTTAATTTAGCTTGTCTTGAAGCATAAATTATGAGTACATTTTATCAAACATTGGGGAACATACACAATTATTTAAATATACATCATAAATTAAAACTGCTAGAGATTTAAAAAAAGAAAATTTAGGGCAAAATATAAAAATATATTGATCAATTACAACAGAAACTAAACACAATGAAAGTTTAAGAAAATAATGACGGTAAAATGCAGTCGAGTTGACTGAAAACTAATATTGACAACATTTGAATAACAAAGCTTGAAAATGTTAGAATTAATTTTCTGACCAAACTACACCGTACTACAAGAATTTAGACATTACTCGAATTCGCACATCAACAACATTCGTACATGACTCATTAAACAAAGTAAAAGACAATTTGGCTCATTAACTTTGTCTATATATTTTATGTTATTAAAAACATTCCTGTTTTTTTTTTTTGCTATTAAAATGAAAGTGTCCAAATCGTCATTGAACTATTAAAATCCATTTCACTCTTGTCTGAAATACAATATTTACTGTACAATGATGCTGGCAAAACAAACAAGACGTTTTATAAAAAAACATAAACTTGTATACAAGTACTCCTTCTAAAGTTACAGGTTTGTAAAAGGACAAAGATACGAAATTTTACCCCTAAAATATTGAAAATTCCTCTAACTATTAAGTTGCTGCCGAAATCAAACCAACATATAAGTTTATAACTGAAATTCGTTAATGCGAATACTTTTTCCACTGCAAAAGTCATTTTGATGACCAAAATATATTGGTGTAGCTGGATTTAACCTTTCCGCAAAGTAACACAGTTGGAAGCGAAATTAAGCCTAAATCAAATTGTTAGCAGTAAGTAAACTGTGTAACCACCTTAGTATATTCAGGCAAATGGTGAAATAAGTTTTTTTTATGCAACAACAAATCAAGAGTGACAACGTATGTAAATTGACTAGAAAAAACTGCGAAGGCAAATGTTTTATCACATGTACTCCACCAAATGGTAAGCTAGCAAGTGATAGAAAAGAACTTCAACACCAATAATTTATTCCTCAAGCGTAACAATTTTACAATCATTCATTCGTTAACTAAAACCTGCGGTTTACATAATTTGATTCCTTAAGATTTTTTGGTCGTTTTTAGATTTCCAACTTTGGAGAGAGATTCCGAGGGTAAAAAAAGAATACATCACTTAACCCTCTCGGGTTGACGTACACGTAAAATATTTGTGAATTTCAACAGAAGGTTACTATCTATAGGGTCTTTTTATAGAATCTTACTTCGTTTTGCTGTCAATGTGAGTTATTGCACTTGTGAACAGAATACTTGTGGACGAGTTTGTTCTATCCACGAACATTGTTCCGTTGATTAGTTATCGAATTAGCTTTCCCTCCACTTTCTCTTAAACCAAACTTAACAGCCGATGTTAATCACGAGGCGAATAAAGAAGGCACGAAAACTATAAATACTACATATACATTCGTGTTTATAATTGTAACACATGCTAGCGCTTATCGAGTCTGTGATTAGCTATTCGATTAACTTTCGAACACAATCCAAAAAGAATGAAATGTAGAGAAAAACCCAATGGTTACCTGGTTCATTTTGTGAGTCCATTACAGCAGAAAGCTATCCACCAAGTTACATGCAAAGTTCAGTGAGTATTTAACCAGCCCTCCAAGAATTCAACTCAAAAACAATCGATGCGAGTCTCACGAACAACGCTCCATTTCTGTGATTGAGGAAAAAAGCACGTTCAGTTCTAGAATGCAGCATTGCCAAACAGTTCGCTACACTACTTCACTGCTAGATTTCAATTGCTAAATGTAGTAAAAATTGAAGAATGGAAGAGAACTGACAAGATATCAGTTAAGGAGAACGAACTGGAATATCTTTTGGGCTGTTAGGTTTATGCGGAATTGTTGACATGAAAAAAATGTCACATACGGGAAAGAACGTTTAAAATGTACATTCAAATAACTGAAGAACTGCCGAAAGAGCAAAAGATATCTATGTCTGTCTTACCATTCTCAACAGATTATATCTGTGTGTTCAATGATTTTGGTTAATCCTCCAGCACAAGAAAAACACATCCACTTGACAAGACCTAAGCGTCTTCCACAACTCCCGAGCAAGAAACCGACGGAAGGGAAAGGCAACCCATGTGACCACAAACAGCCAATCAAAGATAAAATATCAACCAACCTTCGCCGGCCGTGAAAATCAGAGTATATATGGGGCAACCACTTCATTTCAAAATTTATTCAATTTTATTTTTAAACGATTAATTTTTAGACGCAGTTTCTTTATGTGTGAATTGTATAAATAAATAATGAAACAATATACAGAAGTATTTTAGTATGCAAAAAGGTGTTCAATTTCATTTACGCTCAGCTTGTAAGTAAAATTTGATTTGCGCGAAACTCGTTTTTGGATAGGGGTCGCTCGTTCATCTATGATGACGTCAATTGACGTCAATCGTACTTGTTACATCACAAAACAATAAAAAATCATTCAATGTTTACACTTTCAACTTTGCGAGAATTGAAGAACGTTTTTAAAGTACTTTCAAAAATAACAAAACTTGTGATTAATAACATTGTTACGTTGCAAACAGCAAAACTCGCTGACTCTGAGCTTCATAAAAAACATTATTGCATTTCTAGCTACTTCAAATCCAAACTTCGATACGTTAACAAAAAGAGCGTTTGATTTCAAAGTATAATTTACTTTTGTGACTGTAGACTAACTTGTTCTTACTTTGCTTTATATACGCTCGCTTTTCAATTTTGACTGTTCGATTAATTTGTAATTACTGATAAAATTACCATGACAGTAATATTGGAGAACAATTTGACTTAAAGATTTGAGAAATTCAATAAATGCTCTTGCCCGTTGGAGTATTATTAGCTAACATATCTGATTGATTTTAAAAACAGCAAATATTTAATATATTTAAGAAGGTACTGCTAAAAGTGATATTTAAAGTTTAATTACACTTATTAAATGATGCATAATAGTTCATTTTATTAATATAACGTGACCTTCCAAAGAGGGTCGCCATTCCCAGCAGTGATCGCGTGAATGTCTAACCCGGACGTTATTACGTCACCACCATTAAGCAATTCAATTGTTCTCTCGGGTGTCACATTTGATGTGCTGCAGGCTGGTCAGTCGTATCGTAGGTTATCCGAATGCAGTTTTGTACCTGGCATTCTCAAATAGAATAGGTCATGGGTCAATCATGCAAGGTATTTGTGAAATGCCCCAACACACTCGAAAATTGAGACAGAAGATGATTTAGATAAATCAAATATTCTTTTTATGGCAATGTGTTTATAAATTAAAATACCATACAATACTACTTCTAGAGACGACAATATCTTGAAATTCTTTCCGTGAGTGAAAATAGCGGAATAACCAGGGTTTTAGGATATTATGTAATTGATATTGGAAAGAGGAAAGTGGTCTTCTTTATACTAGGTTTTCTAGTTTTTGTGTAAAACACATCACTATATGATGCTTGCTAAGTTTATATATTATATCACATTAATAAAAAAAGAATCTGAAGAGTGGGGCAAAAATACTTATAAACTTCAAACACCAGGTACATGCTGATGGATTAATTGTTTTTATAAGTAGTTATTTGGTTAAGCTTAATTTCAAAATTAAACCAGTAAAACGTTTCGATCAATTCTAAAGTGCTCAGTTTAAAATAAGTCTTTATGCGATGTTCTTTAAGCGGCACTGACAAGTTTGAATGTTAATAAATGCACACTTTACTTTTTGTCACGTAGCTTCTTCTCTTTACAAATTTTCTGAACGCATGTCTTGCACTTCCCAATTTCGAAAAAAACGCAGCGAAACAGCTTTAAAAAAATTAATGAAATCGTTATGTTCGACTCACCAATTTGCCAGTCCATTTGAAATTGACTTTAGCAGGATAACCACGATGGTATAAATACCTTCTTAAATTTTGATTGGCAAATACCGAATGCTGTAAAACAAACTCGCCTGTCAACTTAAAAAGTTAAACTGCTCGAGGGTCATGTTTAGGCCCTGTGACGTCAACTGAAATGCCCTTCGTCACAGTAAAAGTAAATAACATTTCTTTGCACTTGGCAAGAAATGGTATAAATCGACAGCACTATTTAACTCTTGTAACGCACATGTGTAAGTTTCGTTCATTTGGTAGAAAAGGCATGCTGCTTGGAGTAACGATAACAACTCTACATCGTTGGTAAAGTAGTATCTAGACAAGCAAAACCGATTATGTATAAATCGGTCTATTCATGTCGTTTAAAAACAACATTCTGAATAAAGATCATTTTCAAAAATACACATTATAAATCTAAGTTTATTTGTTTTTAAATTGTTTTGTCGTGTATCTCATAGCCGGCTTAAAAAACGCACTCAAATTCTTGCCCACTATTTGTATTATCTTGTATTTTATCTATAGACTAACTACCTTATTAGGAGCAAAAGTCCGTGACGAAACGTTAAGGCTGAAAAACGTAAAAACTGAAAAACGAATTCATTTGTCTTCATTACAGTTTGAGTTTTGCCTTAACTACAAAGTGAACTTCACAAATACACTTTTTCAGTTTCGAGACACAGAAACAATTTTTGTAAAAAAGAATACACTAGCGAGGTGATAAACAAGTAAATAAATACAAAGAACGAAATTAATAAATTCGATTCTAAAGTAAGTTATAAAATTATATTGATAATGATAGATAGAGAAATGATAGATAAAGATTAACTTCCAACAATATAGATTTATATAATATAATTTAATACTGAACAGTGTGATAACATTTTCCACTTCACGCAGGAATAAGAGGCGTGCTAACAGGATTAGTAACGACTAGAGCTATTTCGAAAAGACCTTGCTGAAAAAAGATCTGAAGAATTTTCTTCTTTCTTTATTTATTACCTTTAAAGTGCTGCAGGCTATACCAACAAAAATTGTTTTGCAGAATGCACTTAAATTAAAATTAGCCCCATTCATATAATGAAATCCAGTCTGAGTGGAAGAGTGGGCAACATGTCGTGGAAAGTTAGATCTTGGTGATTTCAAAGCAAAAGTTGACTGTTAAACCGCTCTATTCAGAAGCACACAAAAGAACTAGTCTTTAGCGATTGATTTAACAATACGTTTATGACGTATTTTGTAAGTTCATACCCTGAAAAATTATTTTCATGTGCAGATGTAGGCAAACCAACAAAAGAGTAAATCGCAACTGACAGACAAAACATACACTAATACAGGGCCGTAAGCAGGGGAGATACGTTGGGTGCGTACGCACTCCCCACGCAGGATTAACGGGGAACTTTTTGTTGTATTTACAATTTTTGCAATTTTTTTTAAAAACTCTAAGCGGAAATCAAACTTGAGCTGAGAGAAAATACCAGACAGCTGGAAGATAGCACTATCTTTTATCATTTTGTCTGCCTGTACTCATTTGAGGTCTTGTAATTTAAAACTTAAATGAAAACTGGAACCGTCTGGAACATGCTATTGATTATCTCGTTTTTGGTTGTTTTTCATTTTCTAATTTATTACTTTGAAAACGATATCAATCACAAAAACAGTTTAGTATCAAGAGCTGGTGAATTGCCACGATTTGAAGAAAAAAAACTCCAATTTGTAGTAATTCTAAACATTCGGACTTTTTTCCAACCGCGATTATAATGCAGGTAATGTATGTTCAGAATGTTTGTGCTTTCGTCCCTCTCTCGCAATCCCCCATCATCCCATCCCCCCGGAGAAAAATTCTTGTGTACAAGCCCGGCATAAATATCAAATGCCACAATGAAAAAAACATAAAAGGGATCAAGGACTTTGTTGATGAAATCAGGAGTTAAATTTGGAATTTAGAACAAGAGATCAAGGACGAGAAAAGTGAAACAAGATAACACCAATAGAGATACTGAGCTACACTAATAGCAGTATAAGAACAGCTCAGTTTTTCCTAAATAAATTAAATGGCCAAAAGATATAGTTCGTGCTTATGTTGAAAAGATCTAATTACTATCATTGCGTTGAATATGAATAGGAAAAAAGTTATCACGCCTTCAGCCTCAATCATTCATGATATGCATTATAACTGATAGATCGCATTGATGCTCTTAGATTTTAAAACTAGCCATGAATAAATACTGACTTAGACTGAGAGAGCTATAATAGTTTAACTACATAACTATATATTGTAGTGGATTTGTCCAGTTTATATAAATAGTGCGAGCTCTTGGCATACCGTGTACAAGTAGGCACCGTAGGCTCTTGGCTCTATAAATAAATTAGGATATTACGCAAGTTATCGTAAAGTTGACGTTATATCAGTCTTTATTTACAAAGCATGGACTAATATGTACAAAGTAGCTGACTATCGCCAATTTCTTGTCTCATGAATAAATTAACCACACTAAAAGAGTTTTAAAAAAAAACAATTTTCTTGCTTTAAGATCGTCTTCGATTCAATCGATCTCTGCACCCAACGAGATTTGAAAAAAGAGTTTTGAAATGTTTACGGATTTCCAAATTTCCAGGTTTCCAAATCCCATTTAATATTTTTTAAAGACTAATAAAAACCTTGCAAATGTCTTTATTTCTTGTATATCACTTTGTTAAAAAATAGGTTACTTCCTAAAATTGTCAATCTTTACTTGTAACACTACTCGTCAACGCGCTTCAAAAACTTACTTTAAAAACTATTTAACGAGTGAATTGTTTGAGTGACTGATGTGCCAGTGCCTTTTACACAATGAAGGCTGCTAAATTTAGGCAGAACAAATGGTTAAACTATTCCCTTCCGAAACATCTAAGACTTGCTCGGCATGAAAATCTTCCCGAATTGCTAAAAACGCTTTTAAAACCCCTTCAAAAGTCCTCGATTGCTTCAGTCGCCCTTACAGTAGAACTGCAGGGAATTTGGGCAATTGTAATTGTCCATGATAAATTAATATAATCTTCTAAACGGCCTGAACACATTTCGAAACAAGCTTATTTTGTCGCCTATCGCAACTAAAGCGTAATTTTTTAACGTCAGCTTGAAGCGAAATTGTTTTGCTCAAAGTCCCAGGCACCAAAACATTTTTTTTAAATTGATACATACATACATACAAACTTATTTCACCTTGAATTTTAGTGTATATATACAATATATACAAGATAGCTAGTATATCTTCGAGAGATTTTATAAAACAAACTATAACCAAAGAGAAGACAAAAACCATTAAAAGAGAAAAACTAAGATATGTATTTACTGTGAGTTCATAATTTTCTTACAAATTCCGTATAATCTGCTATTTTTCATACATTTTATGGGAGTGAGTTACAGAATTTTTTTGTAGACTATGAAAAGGAATGGCGTATGTTGTAGTTTAATGGCGTGGGAGGGAAAGAGCATTGTTCTCCATAGTGAGTAGGTAGGTGTTCTAGGTTTGAAAAAGTTTCGTAAATAACCTGGATAATTGCTGAAGAGAATTTTTTGAAGTGGTTATTTGACTTATATTTATTTTTTTGCACAAATGATCGCAAGTAATTGGCTATAGATCGCACAGGTGTTCGTTGAACGCGTGTCAACATAAAATCTATATATTAGCAAATACCGACGATAATTTATAAAGCACCTTTTATTCAAGTAGAATCATGCTTGCATGCAGACAATACACACTTTTCTTTTTATACGAATTGTATTATTTTTCCGAGCCTCGCAATTCTTAAAATTTTGACATTTTGAGCCTTAAATAATAGTTTCAAAATAGGTTCTCATTTTGTTGAAGCAGCTGTGAATTTCAAACTTCACTAATTCGAGAGGGCTGACCGAAGTAAGTTTTCACAATGCAAGCCGGAAACTATTTTCATTAGGTGGAAGAACGAATAAGAAATAACTAGTATTTTATTCACCTTTGATCGATCAAAACACATTCAAGGTTTCCATAGTCAAACTCATAGTCACGAAAACGAAAATTTTTTATATTTTCCGAAATCTGATACTCGTGATTTTTATAAACTGGATTATTATTTAAAAAAAATGTGTAATAGCGACAGTTGTGTAAACTAAGGAAAATTGAATAAACATTTTTTGCTAATGACAGGCAGTGCTGTGTTTCGTATCACTGCAATAAGGAACATGCGTTCACTGTAAAAAATCCGCTCCTGCAATTTGTCAAAATCGATCACTCGATTTCGGGTTCTCTGTCACTAACCGGCAAGACCGCGCGGCTATAAATCATAACCTTTGTTTCTTGATTTAACCATGGCCGAGTCTTCAAAAAATTCAAACCACTTCCTATATCAACGAAAATGATTTTTATTGAGCTTTTACTCCAGCGAAAGTTGTTTGTTCAGAGTATACACTCAAGCTATTTAATTTGGCGGGCTTTTTGGCCCACTTCCAACAATTATCTCCCCTTTTAGATAAGTTTGAAGTTTGGGTTTCTTGTGAAGCAGTTTGT
>ERZ1740055.619-NODE-619-length-10424-cov-7.765648_pt1 | contig 10424 bp, 4 predicted proteins | sample MGYA00581747_ERZ1740055 | MGnify/ENA primary metagenome ERZ1740055 (study PRJEB43018, sample SAMN04849739) | marine metagenome | isolation source: floating plastic debris | place: Pacific Ocean | collected 2008-08-28 | study: EMG produced TPA metagenomics assembly...
ACAGTAACTGAACAACGTTAGTAAAGTAAGGAAAACCAATAGATAAACCGTTAAACCAGTATCCGCGGCATACGCCACACAACAAAAGTAACAAGCTCGCGCATGAAAAACAATTTAAAATCAATATGAGCGCGCCTCATATAACAGCAACACATATATATATTCCCAATTTATCTGACTCTGTGAAAAGTAGCATTGAATTTAAATGTTTTTTTTCTTTATTAAAAAGTGACTTTGGTTGTTTAAATTATATTAGATTCAGTATGATCTTTCTAAAATAACTTACCTTTGCAAACATAGATAACAACTGCTTCCCACTGCCGTAATAACCCCCTTGTGACAAATAGTTGCGGACTTGTTCTCGAACTTGCTCTGTATCCAAATGCCAGCAGTTATCATCATCCACACTTGCGCCTGCAGTAGGGTCCGGTGCACCCGGTAAGCGGTTAATCTCTGATCTACTTTGAAGGATTTCATCTGCAAGTCTTTGAGCAGTTGGAAGAACTTCCGCTTGGTGCTCGGTGATAAGATATTGAACTAACTTTTGAAGCTGGTCCCGATTCATTTGAAGCAAAGTTTCTGATATCGGAACTCTTAAAGTCACTTTACCAGGATTCCGTATTCGAAATAAAGACAAAGCTACTACATGAGAACACCACAGAATGTCTTTACTGCCACAAGAACATGAAACAGATGTAATTTTGCAACGGTCAAAGTTAATGGACACTTTATATTCTTCTGTATGATTGCAATGCGATCTACTGTCCTCTTCGATAACCTTTCCACTCAAGTGAAAACCTAGAAGAAAGAAAAACAAGATAAAGGGTCAAATAAAATTGACTTTTAAAAAAAAAACGAAAAAGAACAAAGGATGAAAGGTATCCAGTTCAAGTGTGAATATTGCTTTTATCAGTGAACTCTAACTAAAGTATTTCATTGGATTACATCTTAATTACCTTACCTCCCCATAGTAAAAACTGAATAATAACATGACAAAGGTCTGTCATTTAGCTTTTTAATGTATTTTAGCTGGTGGGATTTTATCACCATATTTGGCATCTACTTTCCGTGCAGAACTTATGGTAGATCAAGAAAACCTTTCAGCTTTGACTTTGTTCAAAATTTCCATTGAAACACTGCCATAACTGACCACTTATTTAGCTTATTTGTAACACAGAAAATCTTAGTTTTTGAACTTGAAAGGGTAATTTTTTTGCATGTTCTGTCAAAACTATTTAGGCAAAATAACATTCAATATTAGCTTCTCTTACAGCAAGCAAGTTGGGACCGTTTAAGCGGATTAGATTTCCACCTAATCTCCGTTATCAGAAATTTTATTTTCACCAACCGTTCATAATTTAATATATTTAATCCAGATTTCTAAAAATTCGATTAATAATCAGTATTTTGTTCTATTACATTCAAGATAAGCCCGGCGTTTGACATAACACAAAGTTCAGCAACTGTTCATATTCTATTAGTTCGCGAATCTACTAAAATCTTATGATGATTTCTGGTGCTTTGTAATTCCGTCTCCAGAGCGCTATTAAAACCGAACGATTAAAGAGTTAAGCTGATTTGCATACATTTGAATAGACAAAACGTTTTAACGAGGTTTGGCTGGCTTAAGTGGCCAAGAATCAAAAAGTAATTTATTTTTGACACACAAACATCTATGTCGGAATGCCATGAATTGATTTCCAGAAGTCCCTAAAATGTTAAAGTGGATTTTAAAAAGGATGCTTACCTCCTCAAACATGAAAACTAAAAATAGAAGCTTGAAAAAGCCTTTTCGATTACTTTGAAGCGTATTCAAACATCTTGCACAAAATTAAAAAGCAACGAAACAAATTGTCATACTTAAAATCTAAAAACTCAAACTGTTAAAAAAGTTTTGTCGACACTTGCTTTTCCGAAAGCAAAAACAAATAACAAGAGAAAAAAAAAATTTTTTCATACAGTTCTAAAGTTTAAGATTTCTTCTTTAGTTTTCTCTTATCTAATCGACAAAAAATTTTGGGGGGTCTTTTTGTATTGCTGTCTGAATTACGGTACCTTTGTTTTCACGGGCCAAACAAGACGAAACCTTCATGCTGTGCCTTTTAAAATCGCAAGAATTCTCTCGAACATTCAAATTTCTAATAACTCAATAAGTCCGTTTTGCCTTCTTTCGAGTACCGTTAGCGATAGAATTTAAATACTGATAGATAACACAGAGATATAATCATTTTTAGAGCATAACCGCTTTTTAGAGCATAACCGCTTGATTGTCATTCTGATGGTTTCTACAATCTTTGAATTTGAAGTTCACATTCTCGCCATGATAGCATTTTTTCTGGATAGATATTTTTCAGTTTAGAATCCCACTTAAACGAGATTTTATGCAGGGATTTGTGTTAGAAATACACATGTTTGAAAAATCGTTTTTTCAAAAGCATTTTTTTTCTAGTAAAAAACTAAGTATAAAAAGATAAACCTAAATTCATCACTCGGGCTGCTTAGGTCATCGTTGCTTTGCGGTATGAATTTTGAATAAAACATAGTTTTCAACTTTTTTACCGAAATTTAGAAAGCGCCATTATGTCACGCCTTTGGAAAACAGAAAATGGCAAATGTTGATATTCGTCCAAAGACCAATTAAAGAAAAATTCTAGACTTACCAAGTTTACAACTATCTTCAACCGCAATATATCCGTCGAAAAAAAACGTCATTGACAGTTTTTAAAAAGAGAACTCATTTCTGTAGCTTTCAATTTTTGCGAAAAACTTTTAAAAATTCTTGAAAGTTAAAAAAGTCTCCGATGTCACTTTGTAATCTAACGCAAACTTGACTTTCTTGGTTTTGCATAATCATTAGTGTGCCTTTGAAAAAAAAACTAAATTTCAATACTCCTAAGTAGAAAGAAAAAGCGGAAATTTCTGGTTTACACTTTTTCATGTGATAGACGCCTTGCTGTATAATTAGTTTGAACTTTCCTGTTACAGAGAGCTTTTATTAGTTTCTCTGCGTGCAAATGTTTCCTTCAGTTTACCTCACACAAGTAACCGGTGCGGAATGCGCTGTGAGCTTAGTGAAGAGTTGCTAAATAAAGCAACATATTTCATTTTTGCGACGGCTTTGAAACGAAACTTACTCTGTTATCCCATATTGGCATCCCATAAACAAAAACATTTGGCCGCCAAGGCGTTCTGAACTTCATCCAAAACGTTATTTAAAAATAGGATTCAAAACTCTTTGACGTTTCAGAATTCAACATGTTCTTGACAAGCTAAGACGTAAAAAAAGGTCTTGAATTTTGAAATACCTGCTATCTTAAAAAGAACTTTTTAATTCATAACAATCTTTACTAAATTTTCTTAGTCGTTACCTTGTAGAAAGGATCAATAAAAATCAAAGAAAGTTTCATTATTTGTTGGCCTTCTAAGTTGTTAGATAAAGCAGAAAAATACCACACACAGACTTACATATACATAATTTTATATATATATATATACAACAGAGAATTTAATTTTTGACAAGAAAAAAGTGATATTAAAAGTAATTCCAACAAAAGTACATCAAAAAATCTTTAAAAACTATACCGTTTAGATTGCAGTCAACAATAGAGGGAAAATGACAATGGTCACACAAGGCATAAAGAGAAACCCAGAAATACTATATATATCAAATAATTTTGGAAAACTCCACATAAATGAAGTCTGTATTTAAAGCCAAGTCTTTTTCACAGATAATTTCACTGTGGATAGCTTGCTACCTGATTGTTCAAGCTGATTAAAATTTCTATTGGAAATTCGGAACGCTCTCAGCAGAAATAGATAGCGGCTATGTGTTTTACATATGAGAACAATACCGCCGACTCAGGGGCGCTACTTCTCTGTTGGGTGAAATCACCTCATTTTCACCTTAACTTTTATATCATCTTCTTAAAACAACGAAAGGTTCCATTAAAAATATTCCCTTCAAAATGAGTCAAATCTGACATGATGATTTTGAACATTGTTGAATTTCCTGTAACGCTGCCTCGCGCACACCAGATTTCGCGGTGTTTATGTTTGCAACTGACAGAAAAAGTACGGGGTTTTCATAATATTTTAAAAATATCTTACCAACTTGAAGTACATCTCTCACAGCATTTTTTTCCAATAGCCACAGTCCTCTTTGAAAGGGCAATTTCTTTAAATCGCTGTGGCAAATTGAAGCGTGAAGTGAGGAATACATGCAGATTTCTTTCTCGTTTCTCGGGAAGGACCAGTAAACGATTCTCAGCTGAACAGGTTCCGGGATGCGTGAAATGTTTTCTTCTACACGCTGAAAAGGAATATTTACTGCCACACATTGTGCGCTCAAATCCAGCAATGATAACGGTTGGTGAAATTTCATTTTTTTGCAGCCCGATTGAGAAGTTTCAAAGTTCTCGTCCACTGACGATTCTCTGCGCCTCTTTCTCTGTTTGGCCATGATGGTCTAGTGAAGTGGTCTGAACACAGTCCTAACGTAAACACACTCACAGAGTTGAAATGAGGCAAAACTCGGCAGGAGTCCAGTCCAACAGGAGCCCGTTATGAAGTTTCTTGATATACCACAGACAAAATAACTTCTTTTTGTAATTTCCGTGCATTCACTTCCGTTCTCCTATCACACTCAGCGCCTAAAAGTGAACGAGAGGGAATAAAAAAAGTTTCAAAGTGTCCACTTGAGTCATTTTTCCCCTCTTAGCTATTCTATAAATATTGATCAAAGTCTGTACTCTCCCTACCTGCCCACCAGCTGGATGTTGGTTAATATCTCCGGCGACTAACCGAGTCGACACTCCATTATCATGCTGTATATCTTGTGGGCAATGTAGGGGGTTTTCGGTTGCGAATTTATGCCCGAAAAGAAAATCTTTTCAAAGCCGGTTCAAAGTCTTAATCCTTCTTATTTAATCCCACAAAACATTATTTTGACAGAAAATTTTTTGAGCGCTAAGAAGGCTTTTTAGATGCAGTCGCGCTGACGCAGGATTTGAGATAAACTCAGGTTTGATGGCGACACTATGTCTGCAACAGAAATGCACGTGGGGGCCGCAATGCTTTGATTGACACCTCAACCATTATTAGATGTATAATTAGATTAATAGAAATTTACACTAAAGATGACGTCACCCACAATGTTATTTTGAACGAGATCTCAATGAAAGACTCAGCGAGAAAGTCGCAGGCATCGGCGATTTCATTTAAGTTCATTTCGTTGTATTGGAAAGTTTACATAATTGGTATAGGATTGTGGCTCTATCGTTCAAGTTGTTATCTAACAAAGAAACGAAACGAAACGACAGAAGACATTCAAAGAGTGTCATACAAACTGATACTCATTTTTATTCATTCCATTTATTCTCCCCGGGAGAGAAAACCTGCTTTCTGAGCCAGTCTCGCTGGCGCCGGAGTTACAATGGAACTCTGACCATATGCATTTCAAATTTTAATAACTTGGCGTGAATTCTGTTTTCTGTTCCGAGTTTGTTTATTATCGAAAAGAGTCTCTGCTTGACACCAGAGGATAAATTTTCAGCTTCGAAACTAGAAATTTCATGTTTTTCTCGCGTGTGATAGCAAAACGAAGATGTTGTGTGACGAATTTAAAGGGATTTTGAACGCCGGAAATGAGTTCTTAACCGGCACCCAGGCTCCACAGAGGCTGCAGATCTATATGGATTGTTTGCAACTCGGCGACGCGGCGTCTCCGGTTGACAAAAGCCTTGTCCTACTGATATCCCCAAGAACGCTGATGTTGAATCTGTGTTATTTGAGGTATTTTAGGGTTTTTGCGGAAAAGCGATGAAAACCAGCCTCCCGCGAGGCGCAATACTCTTGTTTTTCGAATTCTAATTACACGATGAATTGAAAATCCGTGAGTCATGCCGGCATATTTGAACGAAACCGACAGAGAAAGTTTCTTCGAGGAATAAGAGAAGGTTTGCCGTGGGCCTAATAGTTTTATTAATCTCTCTTGAACTTGTTAGCAGCCAGGCTTCAATAAGCAGATATCTTTTTGCACTTGAAAATTACCTCCATCACTCACTAACAATTATCGCGCACCTCTCGAATTTGAAAAGATTTCTGTCACAGATTCATTAGCTTTGACACGTTTGGTTTTTTGTCTCTTTTCTGTGTTAAAAATTTTTTAAAGTAGAAACTGTATTTCGTGAGAATTTTGTTTTTTGTTTTAAAGCATTTGGTGGCCTGATCTTGTTGCCCTCCTCGATGTTTTCAAATTTCTATGTGTGCTTTCTTGAGAGGTTTATTTACAGCCGGCGCCCGCGCGTCGCCAGTTCTATTTATGTTTTTAAATTACTTGATTATGTTAGTTTTCTATTCTTATTTTCTCTTCACCCAGTATTTATACAAGGAAATGACATATGCCCATTTGTGAAATATGCAAAATATGTTTTCCGTTGCAAGCCATTTAGCATGAAAATAAACGAGGCGACAACTTCAGAATACGAAAGTGGTTTGGTATTGATCAGTAATACAGAAAGTTTACAATCATAAAACAAAAACAATGTAACTATTTAGATATTTCTGGTTTTGTTCATATTCCACAAACTGATTTTGCAGTTTTTGTGATGGTTATTCAGGCCTGGAAACTGAAGCTTGAAAAGAAAACAAAATTATTTTTGTCTTCTATAACATATCTTGACTCTGAGCCATTACATACAATGTTCCGACTCAAAATACATCACAGCTAGTCAAACAGTGCATAAATAAGGAGGTCTGTATTTATTTCGCGATTTCAAAAAAATTCTGTCCCGGAAAACTGTTGAGTTATCATCGATACAGAGAAAGCGCTGTTCTCCTTTTTGAGCTTTAGAGAGTTGTTTTTTTTACATAAATTCTGATTATCGCTTGGTCATATGGTAGTCCTCAAATCCCTTTTCTCATCTTATCGTTTTTGAGTGTACAACAGAAAGGTACACAAAAACATTAAAGTAAAATTGTATCTTAAATTCCTGCTTTTTTTTATTTTGTGGCAGTGATACAGCTATTTTGGCTGAGTAAAGAATAAGTAAATAATGTTCACTGTCGAATATGCGATATTTTGTACTGGCAGTTTCTCTTCGTTTTATATTTCGTTAGCTTTAGCCTTTCTGTTACACGTGAATATGTTTTATTCCTTTAGAAATATATTGAAGCATAGCCATAGATTGGACGATTGTAAGAACCGCATGAGAAATTCAGAACACATTTTAGCTTGCTTGATTCAACAAAGTCGAAGGGATCTGAACTGTTCCTTAGTTCAATAAATGAATGTTTTGTTTGCTCGGAAATTTTCTTTCGTGTTTGAAATTCTCGCAAAAGTTTTGAAGGCGATTTTAAATTTTGTGAGATTTTTTCGAAATTGCTCGCTACTTGCATAATGAAAAGCTAAAATGCCGGGGTCGCCAAAGACTGAAAAGATCAAACCATGCTCGCACGCTCGTAACTGAGGTCCTATTCGATACGCTAACTAAAATAAAACTAACATGGTATTTCTTATGAAATTTACCTCAAATTTTAATCAAGAATGCTTTACAAAAAATGTTTCTAGACAATATTACATTTTAAAAACTTCACTTACATTCATGCAATGACGTCTCTCAATCACCGAATCAGTCAATGTTTAAATTCTTCAGTTTTAAAATTAGCATAGCAATAATATTTAAGTTATAACTCTAGGTCTTGAGACGGAACTGTGACGATCTCAAAGTGCTGAACGTTCGCCAACCAACTACACTTTTTTCATGAATTTTCCAAATTTCCTAATGAAAAGAATAAAACAATTAAAAATCTTTCTTATTGAAGCTTTTTTCAGTTTTTTTTTTAAGTTTATAAAATCTGAGTGACTCTACAGTGTGAATGATTCCTGTTTACAGTTATCTTGCTATATTGATTTTCCTACACTATAACATGTGACATGAATTTTCAGCTAGTTAGAATGAAAGGCAAGACCTGAGCCGGCAACCTGTTGACATTAGAAATCGTCTACCGTCGCCAGTTTACACACTTGAGGTTAAAAGTTAACATTTTTAAGAATATTGTATGTATACTTTGATCAGTCTTTGGCTGAACGGGAAAAACAAAGAATTTTTAAGGTATATGTACTGCATCAGTCTGCGTTCAAGATTGCTCAGTTGGTCGTTATGAAATATATATCAAATACCTTAGTATTCGAGGTATGTTTTTTCGAATTACTTTCACTTCACTTCAGAAAACAATTTCTAGAATAATGAAAAATTAAGATGCCGGTTGATCAACATACTTTTTCTGATATATCCTAGCTGAAAACACTAAAGACTAAAGAAATCCTTTCAGTTGCTTTACAACTCCATAAATGTCACTTCTTTACTACTTAATTTATATGATATTTCAAAAATTGATATTTTTTTTAAAAATATATTAACAGAAATGCTACATGGTGTACTTTTGAATACCAGCTGAATTTGTGACCACAACAAAATCTTATATATGCTATTTCAGACATTTCAGTTAACTTAACATATGTGTGTAGAACCATAAACTTCATGTCCTGTAGCCCGCTTACAAGCTAAAAATCATTAAAAATGTTGATTAAAAGGTAAAAAGGTGTTTTATTTTAAAATAATAGCAATAGTCATTACCTGCTCTTAATAGACTCCGATGCGGGAAAAGCCTGTCAAAATGGTAATGATTTAAAGAATAAAATCATTTAATGTTCGACCTGCCTGCATTGAAATCAACATTTTAACACCACATTAATCTCTCCTTTTTATATTCGGAAGCCATTTTTGAATATCTCAGACTAAAGTAAAATAACTAATAAGGTATTGTCTTTTGTCTTGCAAAGTTTCATTGGCAGTACCGGTACACGTGAAAATTAAACTACTTTGAAATATATTGCATCAAGTAAATTGTTATGCAAAAAGGTAAGTAGAAACAGAAAAATTATCTTTCTCACAGTCCATTTATAATGCACGTTAATCCCATAATTTTATTTCTGTCCTGATTTTTTTTCGCCCCCCATTATATTTCCTTTCTTAAACGATTATTAAATGAGGTTGCAGTTTTAAATAGCTTGCTTTAATTAAAATTACAAGTTTCCGACGGCGACAAACCGAACAAAGAAACTTATTATCAGCGATTAACTGGTTATTTTAAAAGTGCTTTGCCTACCGAAATATATATATATATAATATTATCTGAAGAATCCAAGTCTACCAAATTAATACTGTCGCTTTTATATGAACTTTTTCTTGCGTTTTGGTCCCAATTTGAATGGCCTATTTTCTTAATTCCGTATATAGTTATTTTGCAATTAACGATTTTTAATAGAAATGCTTCTTTTGTTCTCATTCGTACTGGTGGTAACAACTTTTTAAAAAAACAGCCACTTCGTTCTTCTGTCCTAGAACAAAAGAGCAATGCCAATAAATTATTGATGATTTTACCAAACGATACTGAAAACACGTAGTTGAAAACATCAGCATTTATATAAATTTTTGCACGCTATGTATGTATTAGACAAAAAAATAAAGGAAAAACGTATACAAATTAACAGGGAATGCTTTAAACTACATTTTACAAATAAACTTACGTTTATCATTTGGAAGCAAGCGATTTTAAAACTAGAACTAAAACACTCCCATTCCATAAACAAGGAAAACAAACAAGTATTGCCGGTTTTTCGATGTGCATGTGTTGGCTCGCGCTCCCTTTTCCCGCGTTTTCGGTTGTATCTTGTGTCGCTCTGATGTCGATTTTTCTAAAGTTTGGTACGTTCTAGTGCCTCTTTTGACATTTTTTAAAAACTAAATCAAACCGTTTATTTTATTTTTGAGAAGCAGATGAACAAACTTTTCAAAGACGACGTGCTAACATTTACTCGTCGACGCACTTAAGTAAAGTAAGTTAGCTAATACTTTGACAACACCGCCGAAGTTTAATTCCTAAGTTTATTATTTGCATAGATGTAAAAACAAAAGTTAACACACATTTTGATGTACATCTGACTAGCGAGCTCTTTTTCTACTATTGAGATATAAAAAAACAGAACAGGATTAAAATACATATAAAAAAACGAGAATTTGCACTTCTGTAGTTACAGCAACGTTTAATAACACCAAAAGAAATGATGGGTATATAAGTAAAAGTCAAAGCGCAACGCTTGTGGGATGTGACTATAATGAAAGTATAGATAGTACATTTGAAGCCAGTAAAATGGGCACTAAGGGCTTGTGGTAGCGGGTTTTACGCCTTTCATCTACTTAATAATTAGAATACGAGCTCGAAATTTCTATCGATTGGCGACAGAAATTGAGAGCGAGTAAAAATCTCTGAAAAAGAAACAAAAGAACAACAAAACATTTTCTGATAAATAATTATCGAATTTATGCTGTTGGCGAGTATGATACACCAGCGACTATTCGTCG
>ERZ1740055.620-NODE-620-length-10420-cov-7.334298_pt1 | contig 10420 bp, 5 predicted proteins | sample MGYA00581747_ERZ1740055 | MGnify/ENA primary metagenome ERZ1740055 (study PRJEB43018, sample SAMN04849739) | marine metagenome | isolation source: floating plastic debris | place: Pacific Ocean | collected 2008-08-28 | study: EMG produced TPA metagenomics assembly...
CTGCGTTAATTTTTATTTTAAAAACTTTAAAAAAATCGTCATTAATTCGTATGTTGAAATCAAACTTTATTTTACGATTTATTAAACAGCCCGATTTGACACGCAAATGGAAAAAAGAAACACGAAATTTAATGAATGATTCAAAATAAAAAGTATTTATTTAAGTGACAACTATTATTTCCAGTCCAAATTACATACTAAGATAGATTTTAAAAACAAGATTGCCCTTACTATTGTCCTTATTCTCCTCATGATAGAAAAAGTACTTTGTTTAATTAAAACCACTGAAATTTACTAAAAACTTCGCCAAAAAATTTTAATTCAAAAATCCAACTCGAAATCCTAACTTGGTAAATAGGTAAAATCACCGTATCGCACCATTAGACATTTTTAATCTGTTTTCAATCATTCAGAGCGTTTGTACCATCTAAATTATATTATAAAAACCAATTGTTTTATTGTTGTACTTACCATACATCAAACGTCTTAATTGAATATTAACTTGAACAAATTAAAATATTCACTCTGCTCACTGTGACTGAAATGATCTAACCATCTTTGATTCGTTAGAATTCCTCAATACTTTGACTATAAACGATTGTTAAAAATAATAGTTGTTGAAAAAATGTTGTTCATCATAGAATGGTTGAGTTTTGAACTAAATAGGAAAAATATAATGCATGAAAACTCATCTACAACTTTTGTTTCGTTGGACCAGGGGACCGAGTCAGTTAAATTGTCAAGTTTTAAAACTATAAAAATATAAGAACAGTTGACAAACAACTTAGCAACTGTGTTTTTTACCGGTCACTAGCTACTGGTCTCCATTAGGTTTAAAGGACATTTCATATTACGTTAATTACGCACACCTATGTAAATATATACTTTAAACCTGATGAAGACCGGTAGTGGCAGATCGATTAAAATATATATTCGTTGTTTATCAGCTGTTCTTAAACTGAAAAGGTCCATTATTAGTTCCCCCGCAGAAGCTATTAATAATTATAGCTTTTATATTTTTCTAAGTATCTATTTAATCTTTGAAATATACATCAATATTTTTCACTGTTGACCAAAATAAATAAAGCGTCCCTATTGGTCATTAGCCATACACTCGGCTTCAGAGAGTACAATGCTGTGTTTTCAAATTAGCTTGGGTGAATTCAGTTAACGTAAATTGCAAGTCTTTAGTTTAAACACTGAACCGTTTTTTGTTCCCAAATTTAACTGTGTCTATTTACAGGGAATCTCATTCCTTTCATATTATTCGCCAAAAGATACAAAAAAAATGACTGTTCAGGTTTTAATCAGTATCTGCAATGTTATTGCAACTTGAAAAAGCAACATCTACTGATCCCGCCATTTGTTCTTTGAACACGTGGTTGATAGACTGAATAATGTGAATACAATTATAATTTTGATGTTTTGATACATTTTTTAGAAAGGAAAAACATGTTTTTCATTCGTTTACATTTGTATTAAAAACCGTGTGAAAAACAATGTTACAGTTTCATGTCGAAATAAGTATTTGGTAGATTTGTTGGCTCCCCGTAGCTATTAGAATAGTCAGTTTTTAACATTTACCCAATTACTATTAAGCAATAGAATACACACCAACTATTTCATTGTTTTAAAGTGCCGCATATCCTGTGCTAGATAGCGTCACATGACAACTGCCGCAATATATATATATATATATATTTTTTTTTTCTGGCTAATTATCATCCTTTCAGTAATCTAAGCGTAATTTGGAAATGGTTGGTTTTTCGCCCTCTCAGTTTGTGTTGATTGTTCTCGAAAACAAATTGAACACTTTATATAAGAAATATTTCTAGCAATGTGCGAGGAACAAAAACACTCCAAAAGACAATCTTGTTTGCCATATAAAGAATTTTCGGAATCATTTGTGTGATAAAAATCTACAGAGTCCTTGTGTAATGCAAATAAATCTCAAGGAATAAAATGATTAACTTTTTGTTTATGTTCGTATTGGAAGTGTGTAATAAATTATGGTGGAAGACATCGATTGTAGATACAGCAAACGGAATGGGTGGGAAGTTTCCCATTCACATTCAGTAGTATTTTAAGAGAAACACAACTGGCACAGAGGGTAATGATAAATCATGCACTCAGATAAAATAAATTGATAGAGTACTTATCTAATGTTTTATGCTAATCGACTCAAATGTTTTGTACACGTAACTCGGAGACACTGAATGTGCACACGGCTGGGCCATAAATAATTCAACGCTGGCGAGGGAAGAGAGTTTTCAAAAAGTCTTGATCACATCCCTTGTGATCAGTTACAACTTAGCCAAAAAATATTTATTAAAAGAATTCCTCATCTTGTTTCAAACTACTTTTTAATTCAAATGAGCACTGCAGAAATGGTGTTTTGCCGACCAGTGTTTGGCGCCTTATTCAAACCAAACTGTCAATGAATATAATCTATTCTTAAAGGTTTTTGATCACCGTAAGACTTGCTTAACTTAGTTTTGTCCCGATTTGTTCTGTGCAACTTTTAAATCATTTAAAATTTTTTTTTGTTCAATTAAAGGTTTGATTTTTTCTTCATTATAGTTAGCATTCATTGCCAAACAAGCGATGCAGTATAGTGAGAAAAGCTTAATATAAACTTCTGACTCATGAAATAAACTTTTCTTGACTTTTCTTAGAACTCCAATCTTTTCCCGATGAAATGAAGATAGCAAAAAGTTAATTGCAAAAAAGAGACCAAGAATTGATAAACTGTGTTTGGGAGAAAAATCATCAAAGTCAGAAAAAACTCACACAATGCTCTAAATGTGTGGACTATACTCATTATACCCAGCAATAAACACAAGCTATGCACATAAGATCAACTGACTTTTATTTGTATGATTGAAGACAATTCCTATTACTGACATCTGACAGTGTAGTGTTAATAATGCCCGTTGTAAAATAAATAAAGTTTTACATTCTTCTGGGAAGAATTAATTTTATAGAGAACGAACGCCCTATCTCGCTCATCTTCACTAATACCTCATGCGTTTCCCGCCATATTTTTTTAACAATCTTTAAAAGAATCGGAAGCAAGTTTTATGTGTCGCTTTCTTAAACAACTGAAAGTATCCGTTTTTGACATATGATTTATGTTCATAACAAAACTGATATCGATCATTCTCCTAAAATATACACACCTTGATGCTTCAGTGAAAACACGATTTACAGACCTTTAACAGTTTCGCTTTTGTAATCTATTGAATGGCCACCGTAACACACTCTGAGCTTATAGCAACTGAATTGAGAAAAAGAACGTAAACCTTTTCTAGAAAATTGTATGTGCTGCAGCGGTTCTCTTTTTATCGCTAAATCTTACTTATTCATAATCGTATTATCAATACAAAATCTGAGTGATGACACGAACTACTAAATTTATAGTTTCGTGGCGGCGGTTATTTTGGGTAATTATTCCATATTGACTTTTTAGTCAGTTTCTTTGTCGGCAGTATTTCATGTTCCGATATTACACTGCGAACAGCAAGAGTGACAGGAGGAAGCTGCCGACACGGTGAACTGAGGTCCTAGATGAGCCACAGAGGCGGTGGATGTTGTACTTGTGAAGTATTTACTTACTAAGCTGTGCTTCCACAATGACTGATTACCTTTGCTGTATGCACTAGTGTTCTTCACTTCTTTTTCACTGTCCGATCCAATGATGCTATCAATAGTAAACTTTGGTCTTTCTCTCTCAATTTTCATTGGGCTGACAGGGAGCGGGTAAAAAGAAGGTAGAAGGGCGGGTTTAGGAGAACATGGTAGATATGCTGAGCTGGGGAAAGTTTGATATAGTGTTGAGGCTGCACCGTAACACGACCGTTCACATTGCCAATAGCAGGGGTATACATAGGGGGGACTTACTCCATCTGGGGGTTTAGGTCGCTTGTATCTTTTTCTTCGCCTCAAAAAGCTGCCATTGTCAAACATTCCCTCGCTACCGGGGTCTAATGTCCAGTAGTTTCCTTTCCCCGGGTTACCGGGCTCTCTAGGCATCTTGACAAAACAGTCATTTAAAGATAGGTTATGACGAATCGAGTTCTGCCAGGAAGGAAACTTTTCTTTGTAATAAGGAAATCTTTTTTTGATGAAGTCGCATATTTCGCTGAGAGTAAGCTTTCTATGTGGAGACTGCAGGATAGCCATGGTTATTAGAGCAATGTACGAATAGGGTGGCTTGGAAACACCACAACTTTGCTTGCAATTCGAGTCAGTTTCTTTGTTCTCTCGCACATTTTCACCACTGTGTTCTCCTGCAGTACAGACAGAGAAATCAAGTTGATTATCTTCATCCTCGCTCATCCTGCTCTTTACGCAATCACTTTCAAGTCCGACCTCCTGATTAAAAAGACCTCTAATCGACTCACAACTGTAGTCTTAACAGACAAAATTTCCTTGCCAATAGCCAAGACTTGGTTAAAATTTCCTGGCAGCAATAAATTGATGAAGTGCTCAAATATTTTTTAAACTGACGTTTGCTCGTCAAGAGATGTGAAGGTAGAATGGCATTGTGCACTGGGACAGAATCTCTTTATGAGCTGTTTCATTTAGCGTGCTTCTTGCAGACCACCCACCTATTGCGCGACCTGACCGCTCACTCGCCAACTGACAACAAGCGCTCACCCTTAAGGCATATAAGATTTGTTCTAATATTAACATTAAAAAGATTTACACTGGCGGAGCCTATCTAATATATAATTACCTCATTAGGGTGATGTTCTTTGTAATTAAAACATAGCAAAACTTTTTTTAAGGCTGGTAAGTATAAAACAGCTAAAAATTTTTCTTTTTACCCGAGGCTTCTTGCTCTGCTTCCTGTTGGCTTATTTCCGAAACATTGTGAACTAAATTGAAAAACCGAACGGAACAATTTTACAATTGAAAATTTAGGGATGGTATGACTTAATACACAAACAAGCTTTCAGAACAGACTAATCTTTGAATATTGTTTGCAGATGGTATTTTACTAATCACAATAGCAGATAAATCTTTAGAATTCTTAAATAAAAGGATACGAAGTTCACGGTGCGATAGACGGAAACTAGTTTTCAACTTTAGAGTAGAATTTGAATAGAGCAATTAATACAGGGAAAATTGTAACCATTTGTTAAACATGAACATCAAATTGTGTTTGATTTTCATTCTACTAAGTGCAATTTGTTTACTAATACACTCAAAAGATAAAATGGCCTTATTATTCTTTTTTAAACGTAAACAGGTATTAATCCATCTGCTTGGAATTAGTTTTCGCATGTAAAGAAAATAAACCGTGGCAAAATCTCAGCAAATATCGTTACAAGGGACGAGCAAACAATACATAATAAGTAATCACTTTTCAAAATGTTGCTAAAAATTTTATTTCCTCTTTTATCGTTTTTTAGTTTCAGTTGAAAGTTTGTTTTTCTGATGTTGTATATAACCGCTCTGTTGTACAACATTAAAGAATTATTTGATGAAAATCAAACTAATGGAGAATGAAAAGATTGGTTTCCTCGTCACATGAAAAAACAGGGGATATCGCTGTCGCATAACAACTTGGTGTGATCATATCTCAATGATTTGAATACACGGAAATGTGTTAATAACTGAAACCTTTTACGCCAAAAAAGAAAACAAATTCGTTTGCGTATGAATAACCACCAGTCGCTCAAAAGTGTTTTTACGTTCCTTCGTTTCCGTAAAAAACAAAAACACTCCTTGCGGCCATTCATTTAGTGGTCTCTAAATGTTACAATTCGTGTTCTTATTTCTTTCCGCGAATAAAATCTTCCCAATAAGTCAATCTCGCATCTTAGTCGTTTGCTAATCACAAAAGAATGTTGGCAAACGGTTGCAATCTATTTAGTTTGTATTCTAACCCTTCTCTCGGTGAGAAGATGATTACAGCATCTCCCGCCAACCAGACGTAAGACGATAACTAATGTAAACTCATAAGCTATCAGCTGAATCCCAACGACAGACATTATCAAACATCAAAACCAACTTCGATTTCTCACGACTAAAAATGAAAACAATTTTGCTAACCCCCAGCTTGAATATAAACCAAAATATATATACTTTGAAAGTAAACTCTTATTCTAAGCGAACATTTTTAGCATATTTGAGGACTTGCCGTCAACAGTAGTGATTGCTCTGTATACTGATCAGCGGGTTACAGCCAAGTGAAGTGCAGAAATAATACGTGTTGAAAATATCCTATAGAAACTACAAAAACAAGAAATAAATATTCATCGTTTATAAAAGAAAAAAAAAGGAAAATTACTTGTTAAAGCTCATCACCTTCGTTTCAGTCTTGATCAACATGAAGTCGCTAGTGTTTGCAGGGAAACGAGAGGTTCGTGTCCTGTAACAACTCACAACACCTGTTAACTTTTCTAAAAAGACCACAGCACAGCAGAATTTAGTTACTAAAGTATAAACTAAAAATGCAGTAAAAATAGCATAGACATTTTTATTCCTGAAAAGATTGTAAAGTTCTATTTCTCTCGCGAGTTTTGGGACTTTCGTTCCTATTTTTAACCTGTGTTGGAAAAATTGAACAACATCAATTGCTTAAGGCTCCGCCAAGGGTTAATGATAAATTTTGAATGAAAGGTCTGAACATATAAACAGCTCAATAGTTTCGGCTCTCCTGTCCACCCTTCCCCACCGCGCAATCACAAACACTAATCTAAATATGTCAAACAGCTAATTCAGGCAAACTTAAAAAAAATTATAGTTTTGTTCTCAGATATTTTCAATACCAAAATCTAAAATATCGAATCTTTTCAGAGTAAAAAGTTAAAGAAACGAAAAGAAATTCGAATTGTCTTTTTGATATTTGCAATTTAAATTAAATTTTGTCCCCTTAGTATCTAACGATCTCATAGAGTCTTTCATTTTACATAGCATTTAATTCAATAATGGAAGTTAAATTCAATAGAGATAATCATAAACAGAGAGGAATGCCATCCAGCCGGATTAACCCACATTGAGTATCGTTTTGTTCAAATAACAATTTTAACAGGATGTGTTTACACGTGTTTTTAGAATATGTCAAGTTAGGCAGTAACCAATTTAGACATAATCGCTAGAGCTCCCTCGGCTTCCTCGTGTTTCGTTGCAGATTCGTCTTTAGCCTTACCGAGAACCCGCCAAAGAAATCAACTCTATAGTTTTGTCATTAGTAGCAAAAAGAAGTTTGCCTGTCCCGTAATTAATAAAATTTTAAAAACTTAAAATATCTGGGAATGATAGAACGGGGACAATAAGAAAAGTCTAATCGAAGAAAAATTAAATTATTTCTTGTTAGAAATTGAGATTTCAAAAGATACTAATTACAAGAGTAGAGCGCAGTGATCACAATGCACTATTATTATATAGTTTGCACCTGCCTCAAGTCATTAGAGAAAGCATTTTATTTCATTCCCACTTTACCATTTCATTAAAAATCATTAAGTGTTGTGAAAGATTCTTAATTCGCAATCGCCGCTCCCCGCCGTTCTTTCCAGAGAGTTAGTAAGTCAATCATTACATTCATTGGCGGCTATTACACGCCAGCACTCAATAAATACAAGCATTTTATTAGTTGCACAAAACTTCAGTTTGTCAAAAGAAAGTTGATAATGAATAGTAAATAATCAATTCGCAGTCACGATTCTTGTATTTTCTTGTTACAAACGCATCGCTTGTCATCGCGGCTTTCATATTTTAAATAGACATTTTGAAAAACTGCCTGTGTTCTGATATGCAGCGGGTCTGTCTTATCGGCAAATCAAAGGCTTCGAGGGGATAAATTTCATGACAAAATTAAAAAAAAAAAACAACAAAAAAAATACAAATGTAAACTTTAAAATTCATTTCCCTTTAGAAACCTTTCATTTATAATACTTGTTCAATATTCTCAGAGATGGAGCCGCCAACAAATGGCTAAAGCTTGTGAATAGGTCTTTATGTCACCAATACAATGACTTAAGAAGCAATTACCTTATTATGGAAACATTCTTAAAAAGATCGCGGATTCACCTGCTTTCTGAGTTATCACTAACTCAGAAGCTTTTTTTTCACACAATGATATTTGTCCTTTGAAAAGGAATCTATCTTCCGCCTTTATACGAATTAGAATGATACAAATTGATATTAGTTTTTCATAAAGTTGTTTCCTTGTTTAAATATGATTCCTGTCTCAGAGTGGCGTGTTTAATACAATTAGCATGTGGCTCGAATAAAATCTCCAAAAAAGTGAAAAATTTCAGATTGTTAAAAAGTCATCTCACGAAATTCTTCAAATGACAAACTGAAATATGAAAATTTCTTCTACGATGTGGTTGTTTATACAATTAACGACTGCTAAAAGCTATTTGACTTTTATGAAGTTCTTGATGTCTTTAGAGCTTTTCATATCAATAAATTTAGAAAGATTGTACATGAAGGAAGAAACATTTTGTCACATCTTCCTTGATGTTAAGGTAGACTAGGAACAGTGATATGCCAAGGATTGTCTCACTTATTGTTTTTAAATAAATTAAAGCCGACATATACATTATAACATGTTCATTCTTGTTGGTTGTTACTTTGCCCTTTCTCTGTTTTCGAAAAAATTTGAATTTGTATTACAGTTTTATCTCCTGTCGCTTAGTTGCTTGAATGTCAAAAGTAGTCACAGTAAGCGATCAAGCGTGTGAACGAAACATTTCACTTGAAGTGTGAAAGTCACAAGTCAAAACACTGTCTTAGTCCATCTTTAAAACTAAAACCTCGTTTTCTTTTTACTTTCTTTGTGTAATTGGAGGTATTGGAAGCAATGAGCTAACAGGTTCTCCTTGGCATTTTCTCGATGATAAAGGATTTTGGGGTTTTTTACTTGTCTTGTTAGTCTAGTTTATCTCTTAAAGCTGCCACACGAGAGCCATTTTTTGCCAAGAGAATTACACATCAGTTTCACAAAGCTTACATGAGAATAACACTTTTATCCCCTTTGCTAGACTAGACTCAAATGCAAAAGCTTTGAGTAATTCATATATGAACAAGCTAGCCGGCTTTATTCAATAGAAGAACCATCCTCAGTAACCGGGAATGAACGAGAGAGGAAAAGACAACACATACGGTCTTAGCTCAAGGAGTGAGAAACCAAGCATTCGCTGTCCAGTCCAGGACAAATAAAAAGGTTCACTGTAGACATCTTGAGAATAACGAGTTTTGATTACACCTGCAATATAAATCACCAGTTTTAAGCTACTAATTCTAGATCTGTTTAATAATTGTCTAAATATTGTAGTAAACCGACTCTGAATTTAGACAATTATCACATTGTTCGACATAACTTAAAAAAAAATAAACAAGAACTCCGCATGAAAAAATAAAATGATCTAACATATGATACAGTGGGTAATGATCATAAGACTGAAGCAGGGGAACAGAAGTTTGTATTTTAACCAATCTTTTAAAATAAAAAAGATATTGAAAGAAAACTGTATTAAATTTCAAATGAACCATAAAATTAAGTTACATTCAAAAAACTATTTTTGTGGTTACCAAGAAAGTTTCAATTAAACTTTTTTTCACTTGATGCCTTGATGGTAGCCGTGTTAAGAAACCCTGATAGACTCAAACGACAACAGTACGAGTTCAAACGCAGGTTGTCTACAAAGTAATTCTCCCCCCCTGACGTGGGTTAACTATACTGGGATAACCCCAACTTTTTCCAAACAGCAAAAATTTTAATAACCGAGTTGAACCACACTGAACTGAGATTGTTTGACGTTGTATTAGTTTAAAACCCACTGTAGCGTGATGAGCAACGGAGCACCATGTTTGGCTGCAGCCTCTTTTATAATTCTGCAACTCATTTCAAAAGCTATTTTTATATCTTGAGAAAATATCTAATTGTGGACTGGTTATTAACAACCGAGAGCTTCGAGATGTATTTATTCGCTTAATTTAACGATTGTTCACAATAACAGCTTTGATATTATGTATGCAGATGTGTAGCATGAGTTTTAAAAACGCGCAACCGCGCTGTAAAAGGGCCTGTGCCAGGCGATCGTAACCTTCAGCTGTCAGTCAACCTCCGAACATCGTCACATTAATATCACCTCTCTCTTTTATTCAAATTCGTTTTTAGAATATTACAACACAATTTTCCTAAATCTACTTGAAATCTCAAACTTTCAAACGCAAATCAAATAGAACCTACATATTGCAAAATATAAAACATAGCAGTGGTGGCTTGTAACGTAACGGTGCGAAAGTTCAAAATCAAGACTTGAGAACAAAAAAAGTTGTTAGTTTCTGCATGTTTCAAACCGAAGAAAATATTATGAATGGCCGGAATCTAGGACAGTTTCCATGTATGCTCAATAAGCGGAGTTTGTTGCTCTCAGAGCCCATTATAAGTGGTGTTTGT
>ERZ1740055.621-NODE-621-length-10414-cov-7.370499_pt1 | contig 10414 bp, 3 predicted proteins | sample MGYA00581747_ERZ1740055 | MGnify/ENA primary metagenome ERZ1740055 (study PRJEB43018, sample SAMN04849739) | marine metagenome | isolation source: floating plastic debris | place: Pacific Ocean | collected 2008-08-28 | study: EMG produced TPA metagenomics assembly...
TGCCATTCCCTGCGTTCTTGAACTGGGAGCCAGCCTATCTTAACAGCATCTGCTGCAGTGCTCAGAAATCAAGGGAAGTCCGGACCCTAAGCTGATATTCTATCTCCGTGAGATGGACCAAAATTTGCGAGACTGAAAACCCGGCGAAATTAAACTCGAAGGGAACGAATCGAGTGGTTACTTGGGGACAGACAAACTTTGCTCAACTATGCCTCCAGTAAGGCAAATGTGAATTATAACAAAATTAGTGTGCTGGTAAATTAATCTTATTTATTTACACATCCCCCAGTCATCAAAATTTTACCATTCCAAAAATTAATAAGCATTATTTTGATATAGTTTTTTTTAATTATAAATTTAAAAATAGATATTTTTTGAACGAAAAGAAAACAAACAGCGGATACAAACATCTATAGACAACGTATGGTTTTAAAAAATATAATATAAACTTGACGTTTCGTCTGCTACAACATACATCTTCAGAAGTGACTATTAAAACTATTAGTATTACACAGAGTTTGTTTAAAAAATTAAATAGAGGAAAAACAAACTCTGTGTAAATAGTTTTAACCGTCACTTCTGAGGATGCATGTTGTAGCATACGAAACTTCAAGTTTACGCTGTCTATAGTTAATGTTTGTAACCGCTGTTTGTTTTATTTTCCTTCTGAAACTGAAATGGCCGAGGAACAAAAATATTTAAGATATCTTTTGTTTGGAACACAATCGTGAACTCTAACATTGGCCCAGAATAAACCAGGGAATTTTCAGATTTGTAATTTCTAAGGTAAAGATCTCATCCGGATCCTGAGAGTTCTTAAGTTGGTAATTATCAATTACATTTATGGTTTCAAACCATAAGGCTTATGCTGTTCCCTTACGCTACCATACAGTGTCAGAACTTCAAAACATGAAGCGCTCTGACGTCATTTCGATTCTATTTAAAAAAACCACAATGCTTAAAGATTTTCCTATCACGTGGATCAGTGCTGAACTTCAAATGAAAATCGTATTCATTCACATAACAATTGTAATTCATAACTAAAATCCTTCTCACTCAATATCTTTCCGCTTCTGACGTCATCAGACATTGCATACTTGATGGTAGCAATTCTGAGGGGAGAATATGTAGAGAAGGTGAGATAGCTAGCTACATGCTGCTTCTGGTAAACTCAAATGATAGCGATGAAGTGATTACGGATTCCTTGAATAATAACACATTTTACCTCTCCATTTCACTGAACACTGTTGTGAAAGTAATAGCGGAAGTTATAAAGGATTTCTCAGTTCGATGCTGCATAAATGGCAGCAGCCCCGAGCCTACAGTCTTCACATTCGACGGTAAACAAATCAATAGATTTTTTCAGGTAAGCCGAACTCTCTAGTTAACCCAGAAACCCGTTAGATTTGCCGTTTCTTAAGAGGTTTAACTTGGCATCTTTCATTTTATTTACTTGTTGAAAACCTTAACCGAAGAGCTTGACACGAAAATAATACAGTTTAATCGCTTTGGAAATAAAAGACATATAAATATGAATATCCGCTATTAGGTATTTATGGTTTCTTGAACAATCTTCTTGAACAAAATCATCGTTTATTTCTAAAATATTTGGTATGAAAACCACGTTTTTTATAAATATCTTTAAGTTTGACACTTTGTTTTGTCGAGAAAGAATAATTAAGTTGAGATTGTATAGAATTTTTATTATTAGTATTACGTATTTGCCTGCGTTTGAGTTTTCTCATTCATTCATTCATTCGCTATATTTCTATCCTAAACTTGAGACCAAAATACTGAAAATATGATTCTGTCAATTTTCTGGGTTCTTGCTATTTCGTTTTTGGTTCGGCGGAAAATCATCGTCTAAAGACTAAACACAACAACGAAGTTCTGGTCAAATGTTGTGTTTCGGTCGAATACAAATTAAACACATAAAAAGCGTTACTTATTTTGATTTTGCAATCGCACTCAGCTAAAGATGAGTGCGATTGCATGTGGTTTTGCTGAAATCAAACGATCCACGTAATAAACTCAAGTATATATAAGTCCTCTACTATGGGAATAAAATTACTTTATTTTAGAAAAAGTTTCGTCATTATAGCCACTTGTGAAATTTAACCACTTTAGAACTTACTTAGCAAAAACCGAAAATATTCAATTCGCTTTCTGTAAAAATAAGTAAAACGTACAGAATGAAAAAACCTGTCAGAAACGTTAACCGTATAAAACTGCTTCTAATTTCCTTTCTAGTTGCTTGCTGTACGCGTTTATCGAGTACAGTATTTTGTCATTTACGCTTTTCATTTTATAAAAGCGTGGGTTTAACTTGGTAGCCAAAAATAGATCTGGTAGGAAGTTTCGTGATGAACTAGTGAAACGCACGGGCATAAAAAACTTTGTCAGTTTATTAGTACGTTGAATTCGTAAAGTTAATCTAATTAAGTTGTAAAAAACTTGTACGGAATTTATTTGTATAGTCACCTATGGCTATACTTTTCCGGCCAGTTTTTGAAAACAAAAGCAAAAAATCTCTTCCGGATGATTTTTCACGATACCACACTCACAATTTATTCTTTTATTATCAATTTCAATTCATAAATACATTTTTGAGGCGTTTTTAGTATAAAGAAAAGTAGTGATACATTTCCTCAGCATATATCGGGATTAGAAAGCTAACATTTGAGCGATTGCACTTTGCCTCAATGATGAATGCACCTTTTATAGATATACATGCACAATCTTTTTCATTCATTTACGCTGGATTTTTAGTTATTTTTGAAATACTATTTTCTAACTGCGCATGCCTAGTTACTTTAACTACAGATCCTTTTAGTATTTCGGCATTAATGGCAATGCTTTTTAAGTTCGGTTTCTTCAAACGATATCCCTTAGAATTTTCGCGAGCTCAAAATTGGCCTTTTATGTTCTTGACTTCAACTGATAAAGTTCAATCAAGCATATTCCAAAATAAAAATAACTGTAAAGAGTAATGGCCAATTCACAGTAAACAAGAACTGTCTTTATTCAATATGTGCTAGACATAAAGAGTTTTTTCTTTCTTTTTTTCTAAATGAGAATAAAGAACACCGTATCAATTTAATTAAGAATCTTCATCTATCGGCTAATTCCAGTGCGTCGGAGGGCAGCAACAATTTTTTTATCTCGATAGACGACACATGACCCCAACCTTTATAACATTGCACTGCCTTATTTTAAATATCGGGTAAACTATTTCAATTAAGACGTATCCAAAGGCACTTTATATATCAGATAAAAACGAAACAAAAATTCAGATCAAATATTCTTGCCAGAATCGAATTTACTTTACTCGAACGAAATCAGCTAAAATTAACATCGAACATGTGCTTTGGATATGTCGAATTTGCATTCTACTTTAAGCTTCAGCCAAATAAATGTCAAAGCGTATCAATAATTTATTTTCTCTACTAAAAATTCAATTCTATAGCCATTGCGGTGACAAACAGAGCACCTGCATACAAGTACTGGAAATTAGATTCTTATTGTGTTAGGAAAACTAAAAGTTTTCGTATTAGCTTGCATGATGTAACTGTTTTGTTTTGGCTAACCTGATCCGCGCGACTTAAACTTTCGGCTATAAATATAATGCTACTTTGTCAAAAGGCTTCGGGTTGTCGGGTTATTGAAAAAAAATATGAAAATAATATTTGCTACAAATGAAAATCAGCGATTGAAACTGAAAACTCTAACAAAGCACTTCTCTGTGCTTTTTGAATATTTGCTAGCCGAGGTTGCTTATGTATTTATCAATAAATATAATATTATCAATCGTTAATCTCTACTTAGCCCTTTTCTAGAAGCAGTCATGGCTCTCAAAAGAAGAAAACCTCTAGTGTTAAGAAAGAGTTTTGTTTCTATGCTATGGAGTATGGTTTAGGCTTTAATCATTTACCAACGCTGTGTTCTAAGACAAGTAATTATGAATTGTTAAATATGCACCTATACTTTGATTTTGATAGGATGATAGTTAATTTCGTGTGGCTGTGTTTTCGATAAAAATAACTATTTTAAAAGTGTAATGGATGTCACATAGGGTCTCTATTTACTAAGATTAGGTAATATAGGACTTAACCCTCAAACTAATTGGCTCCGGCAGTCCCATTTTCAATATAGCGCGTTACCGCTTAATAATTCGGAGTACTTTGAATCTGACATTAAATCAATTGTAACTTTAAGTTGATGTAAAAGTGATTTTTTGCCCTTCATCTTTAGCTTATCGATATACCTTATGCGCCGCTACGCATCCCTGTTGTGGAAATACGAGCCTAACTGCATCTTGATTCGACATAATGACTTTTCTAAGAATAAAGCTTTTAAAAACAAAGCCGGAAGCTGTTGTCCTTGCGATACAAAATCAATACACGAAGGTCTAGAGATTTCTACTGCATGACAAAGTACATGCAGCTTTTTTTTTAACCAGCTGAGGCGTTTAATTACAACTCGGCAGAAGGACCGAGTTACGGTTAAAGCAATGTTTATGTTGATTTTTACGCAAATTAACCAGAATTCGAGCTAAATGTATTACGTAACAGGTTAGGTAATTTATTAATTCAATACTAGTTGAATTTTTAGATTTTCTTTCGCAAATAGATACTGAAATTGCTTACGTTAACGTGAACATTGTATCACAAGGTTGTTAGTTATTAACTGAGTTTACATATTTAAAAAACCATGAAGTCGCGTTATATACGTACAGGCAACAAACAAATCTCCCTTCATTTTAATGAAAAATTCGTTAATAATTTTATTTTATAGTCATCAATCGCGAAGTCCTTTTTTAAAAATATAACTTATATCTTTATTTTGTTTATAAGTATACAATTGTATTCCGGTGTTGCTCGCTTCCTTTGACCGCAAACCTAAACGTCAAGCCACACTGACTGCTCCTCTGATGTTGTCATGGTGATGTTTGGAGCCTACGCACGTAGAAATCTCTGAAACGTGCTTCGCTTATTCACTGAGAACATAAGTTGTTGATTCAATCAAAAACACCAATGTTTTTCAGTATATTGAGTGGCGTTCAATTAATGGCTAAAAAAAGGGAAAAAAGTGATAATTTGTGGTAAATAGAGCTTACGTCAGAGGGCTCTTGTTATTGACAACTTGATGTAACGTTTAAACTTTTTAATTTAATTTTAGGGGGTACGCCCTGGCGCTCTACCTCACTCTTTTTTATGAGAACTCCAGGCTAAAAGCCGGCAAAAATTAGAGAGAATTTACTTGTCACTGTCAGAACATATTAATATGTAACTGAATCAAATTAAAGATGTTGAACTTGAAGAGTTTTTTCTTGCTCCTTATCGACTGTCCAAGCTAACAGTGTGTCTTACGAGTGAATCTTACGAGCAAAACTTGGGTCAAAGCGATAAGCAAATCAAGTCTATGTTTATGAGCATTTATGTTACCAAAAGCGTTAACTAAACATAAATTTGACGTAAGCTTGCTATAAGTAAAAATTTATAAATAATTAAAACAAGATTTAAAAGTTTATTAAAAAACACACCAAACGTTTTTGACAGGTTTTGTCGGTCATCCTCTGGGTTCCCATCATTTAAGTCACATCCCACAAACATAACTCTTTCGCTGTTAGTTATGAAGATAAGAGAAGTCACACTTGTGACTATCATTTTTAAGCTACGAAGTCATACAGTTATCCATTGCCAACTTTCATAACGTGAAGGCCTGGGTACGATTCCTTTATTCTCATAATTGCGAAATAACACCTATATGGAATCAAAAGCCACACTGTAAATAGCAAAATCCCAAAATTTGGTCTTCAACTGATCAATAGTTAACGATTTGTAGCTGTTTTAAAATACAGTATTATATATATATATATATATATATATATATATTGCCCAAAGCGGTTGTAAAACATTTTCATGCAGTTTGATGGCGAACTTTTATTAACTGTTATTGCTATTTTGATATTCTTATGCCATAGCATATTTAGGTAACTTCGCTTTGGGTATATTATATTCATTGTAAAACTGTATAAAATGCTAATAAAGCCAATAATTATTATTTTAATTTAATGCTGCTGATACTAGAAAGTTCGAGTGGCTCAGGAAATTGCATCGTCGCGGTTTTAGTACTTCCTCCATTTTGTTGATACTTTTGACCGACTTATTTTATTCTACAAACGTTTCGGAAGATGTCCTCACAACCTAAAAATAATAATTTTAATAATAGTAATAATAACAATAACATTTTTTTATATGGCTCTTATTCTTAAAGTTCTAAGCGCTTTACAAAACAACTGAGGTTTTAAGAAAGTCCGCAACAGCGGCTCACATATATTTGAAACAACCGTAAATGCCCTCAGTGAAGAAGACAGACCACAACACCGGAATCACTACCCTGCTCTTTTCGACAAGTGCTTGGGTATTTTTAAATCCCCCGACAGATTGGCAAGAGACTGGGCAGTCTACGGTGTAACGTCCTTATCCGAGAAGACGCGAAAGTCTAACCACTTGTAGATGTTAGGCAGTACCTTCTCCCCAATTATCTGAAGACGGCTGACTGTTGGTCCGGCGGGGAATCGAACCCAAGCCTCCCTCACGATAGACAGTCACTTTACCAAGACGGTGCCCAGTATTAACCATACTGTGTAAGCAAAAATTTGAGGCACGTAATTCCCACGCTGAAATAAATACATTAACCGTAGCTCTACTTCGAGAAGCACTCACTCGAATTCAAGACTTTCCTTCAAGTTCAACAATTTTCCGATTTCTTAGACTCAGACATGTTCTTGGAAACCTGTTCCGTGAAAAGCGAAAGAAATTTCTGAGAAGCTAACTGTGTGTAAACCTAAGCCCCTTAATCATTCATGTAGATAATCTATGAATGTATATCTATCGGGATAAATAAATTTTGTTAATAATTCCTTACGTTGCTATATATTTTACATGTAAATATATATCTACACATAAATTATATATTGATTTAAGGGTTTTTACCGAAATCATGACTAATGATTTTTAAAAACATTTCATCGGCCAGGAGACCGTGGCTTTTAGCTGAAAAAAATATATACACATGGCACGCGACTGGCTAGTCGTAACTTAAACCGGATGTAAGATATCTCTTTAACATTTGTATGAAAAAACCAGGAAAGCTAAAGTTCTATCTTGGAAACTTTTATTGTAAAGTTTACTTTTGCTATCGAAAGCACCGTGTATTTATTATTACAAGTATAATTCGCAACTTGAACATGCGAGGGAAGCCCCCTTTAAGTTTTTTCAATATCCGGCAAGTTAACCAAATATGTTCAAATGTTGTTCTTCTCTCACTGGTGATTGACAGAAGTAAACAATAGCCAATCAGCATTGGTTGGGGGTCACGTGGTTATTGTCTTTGCGCTTTGCGTCACAGGTATGTTGAGAGAGAGGTAGAGAGAGCAAGAGGAAAAAGTGAACCTTGATTGGGATTTATTTTGTGTTTCTTTTTCAACGGAAAATATTTGAACATGTAGTGAAAGAAACTTTTCTGCGAAAGCGGAGCTTTCCTAGATCAACTCTAGCCACCAAAGCAAGGCGTCTCTGTTCGGTAAAGGAGTTTTCAAGACAATTTGTGGTGGCGTATCTGTCTCGTCTATGTTCCATTGTTGGTGTGCAGGGTCTCAGCCGACTGTTTGTTATATTGAGCGCGAAATCTCGCTGCTTCTGAAAGCCAGACTTTTTGTTCTTTATCATGAATCAAACACAGGCCTCTAACAGTTACTGGACTTCAAATCTTTCAGATTGCGGGTTCATGAACGGGTAAGTCGAATGCCTTTTGTGTGAATCTCTGTTCTTATTTGAGGACATGGCGTCGCGATAAATATATATTGTCATTTTCGTAATCGCCAAAATAGTGTTAAGCTGAATTAGGAGACCCGAGTGTGTTTTGATAGTAAAACCTTGTTAAAGCGTGCTAATACAAAAATCCATTTCCGACAAAATTTACAGTGGAGAATATTCTGTGTTATTTATTCCGTGTTCATGACTTGTGAACGACTCAAACCTTACGCCCCCACTGTAGTAGATTGTCTGTTCTGATCCTAAGTTCTGTTTCCGTTTAAAATAACTTCCTTGGATTTCTCGAATGCTTTTGTTGTTAAAAGTTTCGAATATAGAGTTAGTTTTTCTTGTGATGTCCAAAATTTGGGAGTTTTGAAATCAACACTCGGTCAAATCTGGATCTAAATTGTTTATCGTTTGTACTCTAGAGTCGAACTTGGCAGTCGTCGATAATGCTGGTTGCATTTACTCAGTAGTATATTTCATTACATTTTTCGAATATTGTATTGTAAGCAGTTAAAAGTTTTTAACACAAGAACGCGTTTATCAATTTTTTCTTTCCATAAAATCTTTTTAATTACAATTGATTTTTATGAAGAAAAATATCGTGATTCAGTTTTCATTTGAGTGATAACTTGGCTTTGTTCATATCCTACTAGAATCGTTTTCTTTTTTTCGAACCTTGCAGTTTTCACGAGTTTATTACAATCTTTTGTTGTCGGCGGTGGAGTAATTTCATATATTTATGTGGTTAGAAAGCCGTTCAAAGAGTTTGCTGGCCTATACCCAGCAGAGATGGACTACGGTTTAAATGCTCAATAATCTACTACTTGGACTTCAAACTAGTAGTAGGTTTGTTTTATGTTCGTTAAACTGTTATTCAAAAAGTTAAGTCTATTTTCCGTAGATTGATTGAATATTTGCTTCAAGTTTTGCCGATAGGGAGATTTATTGTCACATACCGAGAATCAAGTGTCGGATATTAGAAGTACAGTAACCGTCGCTCAGAAATTATTAAGTTTCACTCTTAACAACTACTTTCTTTCAATATTTTGATTTTGAGAACTCTATTTTAGTTTCCGGTTTGTGTTTAACGACTCTAGATCTTTTTTGTTTATCGCTCATTTCGAGAGAAAACGCTTTTTGCAGCTTGAAAATATTTTTGCAGTTGGTATTATTACATTTCAATCAACCCGTTTTTTTTTTTTTTTTGGAACATAGACGTAGTTGTTCTATACCTGTAGCTTCTGGTTATAAGAACTTGGTATTTATCACGAAGTCATAGCAAGTATCGGGTTTATCATGTTTTGACCATTAAAAGTAAAATAAAAGGAAGAAATCGAGTTGTCCACAGTGATTTTTTAACTTATAAGTCTGCGTATGTTATTCCATCTGGTTTCTGGTTGACATCTCAGTTCGGCAAAGTTTAATCAAAAATAGTTATTGAATAAATATCTAGGACCTTGCTATAATTTGTTGTTATTGAAGAATACAGGCCGAAGGGTTCTTTTTGTTTGTGTGGAAGTGTATTAACACTTTCGAGAATTTATAAGATGATAAGTTTTAAAAGTACTTAAAATATTTTGATGCTTTACGGAGCTCTTTTTTTCTCCATCCGGCTTTCATTAAAGGCTATATCTACAAATTGCGAAACTCCTGAACCAAAATTAATTTGTTGGACCTCTGTTAGTATTTGTTATTGATGCCCACTTCTAAGAAAATTCGTTTGAGCAGCTGCGTAGTCAAGAAATGATTTGTTCGTGTTATTTAAGTTTTGACCTGTGAGTTGTTTGGTCTAATCTCTTCAACACTTCAAGCTGTTTACATGAACTTTCTTTACCAGTATATTTGGAAATGGATTGGCAAATTTTTAATTCTTGCGTTATTTTGTGTACGTGACTAATTTTTAAGTTTGTATTGTTTTCAGCAGTTTCTGGTAAAATAATTTATGAACCAGATTTTGGTTCTAAATGATTTTTTAGTTTTTGATATTTGTAGTTTATCAACATTTTAAATTTGAGCCAAGATGCTTCTAATAACCTGCAGGTTTAAAAACAATTTGTTTTGTTGAGTTTTTATGAAGCAAATGCATCCAAGTGCTTGGGGCAATTTTCAACTGAAATTGATGAAGCAGGAAGTAGAAATTTATGGTTTTCAAAGTTATTTTTAGAACTAATACGATTCTTGTAGGATTTCCCTGATAAATTTAGCCACAACCTCAAACCTCAAGTCAACCAAGGAACTTGTTCAGTTTTTAGATATTAAAATGTGATTCTCATCAAATAGTTTTTTGAAAACAATTTTATTAAAATAGTTTTATGTCAACAAGTGGGTATTTACAATACTTGTAATACAAGGTTTAAATTTTGATATTAATTGTAAACAATCTGAGTGGCTGCAGTTCTAGAACAAATTTCAAGCTCTGCAAAGTTTTAGTCTATTTTTAGGCCTTCCTCAGAGGAATATACAATCATAATATAATCAGTTATCTGCTGTGTCCTGTTCAGATGATAAAAACGACTTTAAATTTTCCTTGGGCAAAACTTTTTAAAACTGATGCTAAAAAAGTACTATATAATATGTGTGTGTGTGTA
>ERZ1740055.622-NODE-622-length-10413-cov-7.092585_pt1 | contig 10413 bp, 7 predicted proteins | sample MGYA00581747_ERZ1740055 | MGnify/ENA primary metagenome ERZ1740055 (study PRJEB43018, sample SAMN04849739) | marine metagenome | isolation source: floating plastic debris | place: Pacific Ocean | collected 2008-08-28 | study: EMG produced TPA metagenomics assembly...
AAGGATTTGTATGAGGTCATCAGAGCAAAACCGTGGCAATATCTCGTCACTGATTGGTGGCAAAATGCTAAATTTCGGCATACATGGAGGCATTTTTCATCTTTATCTTTCTGAACATCACAACCAAACTAGTGATTTCACAAATAAACTTTTTTTAAACTTCGGTACTCTATCAGAATTGCGACCCCGAGTTTTCTAAATTTTGCATTGAAACTAGTCACTAAGGTGCATTTCAAAAGTACCTGCAATCATTAACTCTTAAAATAAATTTAGTTTCTTACCTAAATGTACTATATCTGTACAGACACTATCAAGGAAATACTGATCGTGTGAAACAACCAATAAGGTTTTCTTCCAAGACTGAAGGTAACTGAAACAAATTAGAATTTGCGGGATCTAAGAATATACAGTGATATCAAGGTTTAAACATCATCAACATCATCTTCATTCAACGTCCCTAGTTTCCCACTCCTGGGGTTGGAGGTAGGTTTAATCATTTTTGTTCTTTTTGCCGATTTTGAATGAATCAAACTATAATTAGCATTCTATTGGCGGGTTTCATAAGGTTCCAGTTCAGCGCACATGGTGGTCAGTTAAAGAATCTCATTAGAATCTAGTTTGAGTCGCATTACTTGGCCTCCATCTGCCAATATGTTATATCCTCGTGAGACTTACATTGAAACCCAAGAATTCTACTCTATTCTGTGGATACAGTCTATAAATTGATAAGTTGTACACCCTAGTGAGAAGAATTTTGGAACTGACGTTTCAAACTGTAGTCCTTATCTGAAGATAGTGGCAGCTGATATTGGGCGCTCAGTCGATATTCATTAAGTTCCTACTCACCAAAATTGAAATAGAATAGGTGTTTCAGTATACACCAGCGAGGCAATTGATCTATGAAAATGTCCTTTCAAGACAAAAGAAAGTTTAGTAAGAAAAAATTGCTTATATTAATTCATCCACAAAGCAAGGCGAAACTCACAAATGAGCAGCTCAATTTACAACGCGTAGTTTTCAAAGCTTGTCAACTACGAAATGGGGTAAAACAAAGAATGTCTTTTAACTCTTTCATAAACTCGTGTTTTTAAAGAAAAATATTCAAATACAATCTTGATATTGTAATCTAAAACGAACGCAAACCGACCAATTACGTCTGCCATTTTGTTTCAGTGGCTTTATCTACCGTTTCAGAGGTAAATATTGTCTCACATCTAATATTTCTAAACCAATCAAATCGCGTGAAGCCAAGCTAGTGTAGATATTAATAATGTCAAATTTATATTAATTTTAGAAATCACAAGAAACTAAAATAAGAAAAGAATCTTTAATCTTAAAACAAGTACATCGTTCTTAGAACTGGCACATCTTTAATTTCTTAAAATAATAATTATGTTACATTGATTATCTTCAAACTTGCAAAAAATTAAATGGATTTTCTTAGATAAACGTCTAACTACATTGAACTATTGAAGCTATACAATATAAAATAGTGTTAACATTATGTAAAAAGTTTTATTACATACTTGTCAAGCCAGATAACTGCATTTAGGTCAAGATGATTCGTAGGTTCATCAAGCAGCAATAATGTTGGCTCCATGAACAATGCTCTGAACATTCAAAATGACATGATTTTAATTGAAAGCTTGTTATAACTAAATTCCTATATCATCAAAATTAATTGGCTTAATAAATGTTGAAGCTTATCTCCAGTTACTTTATTGTTAAGAATATGAGAGTATTTAAGACTTCCTTGACTGGATACTAAGCAGACAAATGCACCAAATGCTTGAGATAGCTCCAATGGTCATGAGCTAGCAAGGATGGAAAGATAAGTGAATTTTGTTAGGGATGAATGAATTGAGGACTTTGTGGCTGTCAGAACTTTTAAAGATTCTATAAACTTCACCAATTACACTCCCACAAAAATATTTTAAAGTTAATGAAAATAATGTCCAAAAAAGTAACTTAAAAGTACCTGGCAAGTGACACACGCATTCTCCATCCTCCAGAGAATTGATTAACAGGTCTTTTCTGCATTTCTGTGGTAAATCCAAGACCCTAAAATAGTTGAGTAAAACAAAATAAAGAGAATGATTCTTTTTACTTACTATGTAAGTACCTTCAGACATTCATGATCTATAACAAAAAAAGCATTTTAATTTTACAATAATTTATATTAAAAGAAAAAAATTAATACATTGCTGACCTACTAAACAGCAATTAAAAATATTCAACTCCTATAATTTATTATTATAAGAATATTTAATAAAATTTTTGCTTTTCAAGTATTATTATTAATATTTTTTAAGGAAGAAACAAGTTTAACAACAAATCTTAATTAAAAAGTTCTGATACCCTAGCACATGCTAAAAGCTAACACAACGGGCATTTTCAAATTAACCCCCCATAACCCTTGACCTTCATCTAAGTTCATGGCATTTTTAAAGTCCTTGAAACAAAAAGTTAAAGTCAAGGATTTATTTCAAGAGCCAAACTATCCTACCAGCAAAATTAATTCTAACAGCTGCCCAAGGGAATATAAAATCTATTTAGTGTACACATGTACATTGGAGTATTAAGTATTTTGTGCTAACCAACAACATAGGTTAACAAGGAAGAAAGGATTTAAATTAATATATTTTGCTATGTGTTCAGAAACTTACAGCTAGTATCCTTCTCGCCCTTGCCTCAGCAGATGCTGCACCAATGGCTTCAAGCTCAGCATAAATCTAACAAACAAAAAAAAGCATAGTTTTACAGTTTGAATCCACTTGTCTGGTAGTTTGTCAATGTTAGCACAACGATGCTGAATAAGCTGTACTTGACAATTGTTTTCGATTTTACCTCTTTCAGTCGTTCAATTGCATTTTCATCACCTTGCTCACTCAATGCTGTAAACTTCTTCTCCTAGTTTACAAGAACAAAAAAAAACAGATATCTGTAATTTCTACTAATTGCTCTAATTATATCACAAAAATAATGGTAAAAGCGCAATGCTTGTGGGATGTGGCTATAAAGATGAACTCAAATATAGACAGCACAAACTAGCTAACTTGAAGCCACTATAATGGGCACTATGCCCATGTTGGTAGCCAGTTTTACCCATTTAAACTACAACAAAAAATAGTAAGCCTGATTGCTAGCAGCCATGCCCACTAAATTGGGCCATAGTGCAGGTGAGATGATTGAAACTGAAATGCCAAAACTTACCTGCTCCAGTAGGTTTAACCTTTTTGTATCAGCCTTCAGTACAACATCAAATGCTGGGGTATCGTCTGCCTGTACATCTACAATGACCAGAGATAAAACATACACAGTAATTATTATAAATATTATAAAATAATTTGGAGAGTTCAAGCCTTTTGATTGGTCTTCAGTGGACAGATAGTGTGATTTCATAGTTCTATGAAGCACAAAAATGATGTGAGCAATATGGTTGATTGTCTCCAAGCTGTGAGAATTCAAAGTTTCATTGTTATGACAGAAGATATTAATTTTACAAAAGAAATGAAACATGTTCTCCGTGCTTTCATAGCCTGGTGAAAACCTCAGCAAAGTCGGTGAGATTTCTCAAGTAGGTGAAAACTCTTAACTGCCTTTTGGGTTTTAACTGATCTGCTCTTGAATTCTTCCAAACATTTGCCTCGATTTTCACCAGGCTATGAAGGCTCAGAAAACATGTTTTATTTCTTAAGTACTATATAGTTTATCCAGTCAAATCCAAGATATATTGTAATGAAATTTACTTTAGATGAAAAATGTTGAAACTCATATAGGTCAGCAAAGAGAATGGGTCACTGCAGTAGGCTTTTGAAGAATTTAGTAGACAACATAAAATAGTAATAATTTTTTTAGCGATGTAAAATATTGGGTTGATTGTCATTTTCTCATAAACTTTTATAGTTGGATACAGTATACAGAGTGACCAAGAAAACCAACATGCCAGCCATAAAAATTGCTAACAAAACCAATGACAGAAATAATTCTATATTGTCATGTACTAATAAAAAGTAAGAATATTTTCTGAACTCACCCTGCTCACACAGAAGTACATCAATATTTGCTGGTATTCTGATCTTCCTCTCAGCAATGTGAGTTAGTAATGTTGTCTTCCCATAACTACACAAAACAAAATAATTAATATACAATTTTATACAAGATATTTGACTCAAAATGAAGAACATTATAATTTATAATAATTATTTTTTAATATCTATTTACAGCAATTAATTATTGTAACTGAGTGTGTTAAGCTTTTTAGAGTTTAAAAATATTTAATATTAAACTGTCAAATTGAAGGTCTTATATTTATTTAGTTAGGTGTTAGCCACAGCTACTAACCTGTCCCATAAAAATATCAAATAATTTTATTTAAAATGCTGCTAATAATAATTACATAATATTAATCAATAATTATAATACTATAATTACTGGGTTGCCTGTGGCAATCAGGCTAAAAATAGGCCTGGTTTTACTGTGCATGGTGTCCGTTAGAAATTGAAAATCTTGCACAAGGTTTACCAAATATAGATTTGCACACTGGTTGGCCTGAGACTCACTATGGCAAACACAAATAACTTAGGTTGAATTTGACATTTTATTCATCTTGTTTTCTGTGTCGACCGCAGAGTTGATGAAATTGATAAAAACTTGTAAACATCACATCGCTTGACTTTCAAAGCTGAAATTCCCAATTCTCGCAAACAAAGTCAAAGGTTTTAAAAATAATAGCTTGACTTAACAACTCATTAATCTAAATTAATTATTATAGAAAAATTAAAGATGCAAATTAAAGCTTTTAATTAAATATTATATCAGAAAGGTAAAGTACAACAAAAGCATCTATCTTCACTGATAAAAATAATATTGTCAGCATTTTACAGCAATCCTACTGTATATTATAGTAAATATTAGCCAGACGTTGTTTTCCAGATGTGGCACTTGCTTTACTTGTATTCAAGTAGAGTTCTAGAATTATTTTGCAAACTTATAACACCGAACAAAATTTGCTAGGTAAATTTAGACTCGTGCAGCCAACACTTCTCTGCTGTGTCAAAGAAATTCATTTTTTGCCTCAGGAACACAGGCAACCCAGTATATACTGTATGAAGTGTCTTGTCTTAATCATAAATTATATTCAACCTACCCATTAGGACCAACCAGACCATAACGGCGGCCATTTGTGATGTTTAAAGATGCATTAACAAACAGATCTTTCCCTCGAGCTGAGATACTAAACTTGTCAATCTAAAAAGTTCAAATAGTTGAACAAGTAATAATTATATGTTATCAAAAAATACAATAATTAAAATTATTATTTTGTAGCTGTTCTTGGAGGGATGGTAAAAATTTATCAGTTCATAATAAATATAATGCTAGTATTTTCTCTATATGCAGCTATTAATCGACGTATAAACTACCAACAGAATTATGTACATACTGTATGACTGTAGTTTACAGAACTTACATTTATTTAGTAAATGTAAACTAAAATAAATTCTAATTCAATCAATAGTTAAAATATAAACTAATGTCAGAAGTGGAACAGTGAGATGTGAGATATGGATTAAAAGTAATGTCATACTTTAACCCACGATAACCATTTATAACAGATCTATAAACTGTCCTTAAGCTGTCTAAAAGAAAACTAAATACTTATAATTTTGTTCAGTAAGCATGTAGAAAAAAATAGAATTGAATTATTTTCATTATTGTATTCATTATTGTATTATACCCAGTAGGTTTCCAAAGACTCTATTGTAAAGTGAAACCTTGACAAAGACATCATTCTGTAAACTTCAATTTATTCAGTTTACCATTCTCAAATCAACAAGGTTTGTTTTTGCATTTACAATAAACTTTCAATTGTTAAACACTTTCTTTTGGTACATAAAAATATAATAAATTAGGCACAGACTTACCTTAGTTTGCAATAATTATATATTTGAGGACAAATTTAGTAATAATATCAGGATATGGCCGTATATTGCATCTGTAAGTCACAGTTTTTAAACCTCCCAAAACGTAGTAGAATTATACCAACTGGTAAAGATCTTTCACCTTTCATGGGGCATAATTCAGTAACACCATACACTCAGATAATACAGCTATACCTTAATCAGCTGAGGATCAATATCAATCAATATCAATATTAATCAATATCAACCTACAGTATAGTATTACAAATATGAACAGCAAAGCACCTTGATGTCCAGTGCATTTTCCATCATGCTGTTTTTGGATGATGATTCTTGCTGTGACACAGAAAACTGTGATCCAGCAACTTCTTGAGTCTCTGCTTCATATTTTGCCTGAAATGAAGCAAAGTGTACAACATTTTATTGTATAGATATGAGTGTTTTACTGTAAAATATGCCACTTTCATATGCAACAACATCCAGGATACAAGTGACAAAAATACGCCACTTTCATAATTCTATAAATTAAACTACATTCAAGATACGAGTGACATATTTTCCATATCCTCACTAGTGACGTTATCACTGACATCATTCATTTGTTTTTCTTGCAAAATAAAGACACTTATTTAGAGATCATTTTCATCTATACAGTTTTGTTTTATTTTCGAAACACTCATATCTATGTATTAAAAAGAAAATTACACATTGGCTTGAACATATGAAGTTTATCTTCTCAATTGCTGTGCTCACTTGTGAAATCTTTTTTCCACTCAAAGATAAACTTCATATGGTTGTGCCACAGTGTAATATCCTTTATTTGTTGATGGCTGAGAACAAAACACATTCCTCTCTGACTAACAAAAAAAATATATATGTCAGAGACAAAATGTTGTTCATAAGCAAGATTGACAAAATAAGCTGAAAAATGTGCCGGTTACTCAAATGCTTGTATGTTAATTTTCAAAATGACACTAAAACCGAGGGAATTAGAGATGTAGAGTTTAATAGACATAAACGAAACCATGAATGTGCATTCAGTCACCACAAAAAAAAAAGAATCACTTCAACCTATAGGTGTTTTCTTGCAGCACAAGTTGTGCTGTGTCTTCTGAGTTCAATCTAGCTTAAAAAGTTACAAGACAGTACACTCTTTTAAAAGCTATTTTATCAAGGATGATCACAAAACACAAAGTAAATAATGTATCTTCTGGGTTAAAATCTTGAATGACAGTACACTAGAAAATTCAATGTTACTCCTGATGTTGAATTTCAACAACAGTCTTCAAGATAACTTTAACTCAAACAAACGAGACACAACTGCAAAATCTACTCCTGCATGGGTTCAAACCATTACCAACGAGTCATATTCCAAGAAGTACTATAATGAAATGAAATGATCACACAACTATGTATTTACTATTTAATTAATAATTTCTAGGTTGAAAACATTAAACAAAAACCTTTCTCTGGACAACGTTAATTTATTCTGAACAACCACAAAACGTGATGTACTAAAAGATGTACAATCGCATTCCTGAGATCAAAACATTAATTTTTCAATTATTATATGGTAAAGCAAAATGATCTCTTCTATGGTTCCAGTCAGATATCCTGTAAAACACATGGTTGGTTGGTTGGGTTTAAAACATTTTAATAACTATATTTTTATACAGTTTAATTTGTTTTTCTTTGGCATGTACATAATTGTTACATTGTGATGCCAAACATTCAGCTTTAGAGCATGCAAAAAAGCACGGCTACAGCAATCTTGACTCTGAAGCTTCACAAATTAAATTAATTTTTAACTACAGTACAACAAGATTCTAAATTTTGCCATGATGTTTTGTGCACCTAGTCACCCAGCTTTAATATTTATTGAGAACAAACAGAGTGTATAGCTCTCTTTTTTCATTCTGCATTTTTAATAAGATGAAAAGTTTGACTCTGTTTTAGTTTCAGGGTTGTCATTTATAATAACCAGCAGCTGGTGATTATCGACGGCTACTCTGACGAAAATCGCCAGCTACTTTACTCACTCACTCACTACCTCCAGCCTCCATACCCGTCTACTTTTAAAACATTACCGTCTAATTTAAATCAAATTGACAGCCCTGACTTTTATTTAATTGACAATGTATGAAAGGAAAACAGAGATTTTAAAAAAATATTAATAGAAAAAAAGAAAAGTGTTATTTAAAGAAAAGATATAAAGTAATAGGATCACTGATTTAGTGCAAACAAAATTTGGGTTCTAGGGTGACAGGAACAACTGATATTTCAGTATTTTGGTTGGCCTAAATTAAGTTTGGAGTAACATACTAAGTACTGTAGACTGTACAATATGTAAGTGTATACCCACCAGTTTCTTTTGCTTTCTCATCTCCTTCCTACTCTTTTTTTTCTCTTCTGTTCCTTCTATCAAGTGAATATAAATAATTATGGTACATTAAAAAAAGAGTTCAAAAGATTTTTAACTGACCAGTGTAAAAAAATACTTCTCATGATCAAACTGAAAGTCTTACTGTATGGAATAACTATCAGTAAAAACTGTGATAAACTTTTAAAAAATAATAATTAAACTGACATTTATATTACAGCTGTACTACTACTGATACAATCATCTATAACAAACATGAATGTGAATTTTATATTAATCTTTCACAGTTCCTTACACATCCCAGACAATTTATATTTAAATAACATTAATACAATGCTTGTTAATATCATTTTCCCTTTAAATAACGGTTGAGAAACTCTACTCATTCAATGATTCATTCAATCATTTTTTCTTTTGAAACAATCATAGTTTAAGCATCGACTACTATTATAAGTAATAAATTTGATCTTTCGGTTAAATTACCCTATTAAAATAAATGGAAGTTCATAGAGAGAAGATTATGATTTAACATCAGCCTTGAACAAAGCACGTCAGATGATTCTATACGACATGTGACTGTAAGTACAGCATATTATATATGTAATTTCGGCTCAAAAAATTGCAATCGTGTGATATAACTGTAAAAAAATTCAAAAAAGGTTTCGCCACTTTTCAGAACTCACCAGCTGCAATTTCAGTACTTTCCACAGTTTCTTCAACCACAGTTTCTTCAGCATTGCCAACAAAATCGCGATCAGCCACAACTTTTTCGACTTGTTCCTTCTCTTTGCCTTTCCGTTTCTTATCTTTTTCCTTGTCTTTCTGTGATTCTTCCACGCTCATAGATTTCAAACCATTCGTCAGTTCCTCTTGTTCTGCTGCCTCTACGGCTGCTGCCAACCCAGATTTCTTTTTTCCTTTTCTAACCATTGCGACTGTATTTCTTCTGCACCTAACTGACTGATTGAGAAGAAGGAAAAATGTGTTGATCGAGGCAACCGGCTATTTTTATATTCTCTCGTGTCAAGAATTTGTGCAATCCCTTGGTAACCACGCAACCAACAAAACTGAAAGGGAGTAGGCACTATTAAACTCTTCAGCCCGTGCGTACGCGAAAAGTAAAAACGGAAGTAGAATCGCGTAACGTTCCATCGATAAGGGAACGTTGTTAACTGATGCTGATTTTAGTTTCTAAAACCTCTATTTTTTGAAAAGAAATGGACTGCAGGCCATTTAGTAATTTTTTTAAAAGTTACTTGGCCCGAAATCGGTTCGTAATTTACGAGAGGGACCGCTGTAATGAATTATATTTGCTCACTTTTATTTATTACAGTTTCTCCAACAGCATAAACAAAATCAAATACACTGAAAAAATCAGTGCAGGAGGAGTAAGAAACATCCAAAAGCGCACTAGACACCATACGAGGATGCTCCCCCTAAACCACAATATAATGTGGAAATGCATATAATACATGGAGGCAGCGTGGCTCAGTGGTCAGGGTGCTGGATTTGCATGCGGATGTTCCGGGTTCAAATCCCACTCTGACCATTGTCTGGATTTGTATTGGGTGATCCCCGAGTCATATCCACCACGCTTTGTAAATAGCCAACTGGTTTGCCTCCTGTCAGTTGGGGTTTTTAATTGTGTCATGCATGTGTGTAAAATCCGAGTATAAACATTCATATTTATTTATTTATTTGTATTTTTTACAGATCTAAGTCTAAAATAAAAAAAATAAAAAAAAAACCATCTAAACTATCCAAAATTCTAGTATGAAAGACAAAAACTAACTACATAGATGCCAACCTTCCCGATTTTGGCAGGAGCTCACAGGCAACCCAAGCTCTTATTGTGAACATGATGAATACGTCATGTACACTACACTGTTACTTTTTAGTTTATATAATAAAGACTTAGTATGGAGGGCTTAATAATCGTGTGGAAATTAGACTAACTCATTAATTTAAGGGTAATAAAGTACTCTCACCCCATTCTTGCCTTTCATTTATTATTTCTCAAACTTTTCATCCACTTACTCTTACCCTTACTCTTACTATTACTCTTACTCTTACTCTTACTCTAACTCTTACTCTTACTCTTACTCTTACTCT
>ERZ1740055.623-NODE-623-length-10411-cov-8.184434_pt1 | contig 10411 bp, 2 predicted proteins | sample MGYA00581747_ERZ1740055 | MGnify/ENA primary metagenome ERZ1740055 (study PRJEB43018, sample SAMN04849739) | marine metagenome | isolation source: floating plastic debris | place: Pacific Ocean | collected 2008-08-28 | study: EMG produced TPA metagenomics assembly...
ATAAAGATCTAAAAACTCTTTCCATGAAGACATTCAAAGCCAAATTAAAAGAAAATTTCATCCTAAATTATTAAATCACTCAGTATTCTGTAATATATATTTATTTTGTAGCTAATGTTTTTCTGGGTTCATCGCTTTTCCTTTTGTTTTCTCTTATTCCCCTTTAACATACCGATCATGCACAAACTTATTTTATTAATAGCAATAGAGTTCTGGTTGCCTGGCTAGTCTAACCCCTATGATTATTCCAGCCAAACAGCACCTAACAAACTATAAGTGAAATATATAGTCCTTGTAAAAACCAGACATATTATTTGCAGGTGCATGAATAAACGTTGTTGTTGTTGTTGTTGTTGGCCAGAATATGTTAATATCCATAACCGAAACACTATTTGCACTTTCAATCCGGTTTCTGGATGCAATTTTTCATGAGAAGAAACGTTATTATCCTCTGACAAAATTCTGAAATTCAAAAATAAAACAACAGAAAGAAAAATATGATGGAATAAAAGTAAACTAATTCATTATGTTTAGCTAAGAATGTTCTTGCGAATTATTAACATTATTACATGCTTAGAAACAACTGTTATAAAATTTCACGTCTTTTCTTTATTGTGGTTACGTTTGCACAGAGGAAAGAAACGTTGACGTCTCTTGTACATAAGAATAGTCAACCTCGTAACCAAGCCACTTCACTCCCGTGAAATAGCCTGGGTACGACACTACGTTACGTTAGTTTGTGTGAATTTTTTAGCTAACTTTCTTAAAAAATGTTATAATGAAAAGTCTCAATGAGAAGACTCACGGATACTGCACACAAGTAACCTACAATTCAGAGCAAAAATTGCATCCTCAACAGAAACTAGTTCAATATTCGTGTCAAAGATTGAGAGTGTCCTAGATTTCCCTCTGTTTTTCTCAGTAGGCTTTCAATTTTCAAACAAACATGCATTAATAATAGCAAACAATTAAACCTATTCCCAAAACGAATCATAGAATCGAACTCAAGATTGCTTAAACGGTAAAACGAAAGGAGAACAAGTTTCCGTAAACTGGTAAACTTTGGGGATCGAGACACTTTATATACAAACCAACCGCGCAAAGCAGGCGCTAGGCTGGAGGATTCTATCGTTTCACAAAATTTTATGCAAATGAGAAAGTCCCAGCTATTGCTCACTGCTACTCCTATGGTGTATCCGTGAGTCAAAAAATAATAATTGCCTTTTTATAATAAACTCAAAAATGTTATTTTAGTTCTTTAAGCGCCACGTTCATTGTTTTTATTACTCTAACTCACATAATTTCAAATTTGCTCGGAGTTCCTAATGTTGATTGTTCTTCTGCGCAAACAAAAATTACAGTTGTCTTACCTTTGGGATTTTTCCGTTATACAAGAAATCGTCCTTGTTTAGAATATCCCAGTAATAGAGCGATGTATTTTGTTTTACTGTACTGATCTGCAAAAACAAGCAAAAGCAACGTCTTGCTTGCTTAGAAACGAACTGCAGAGTCCTAACTCAGAATAATTATGCATCAATAACGAAATGTTCAGTTATGGCTTATATCGCCATGCGATTGGAATTTCTCGGGTCTCTAAACGGTAAAAATGCAAAGCAAATTAACAAATTATAAACTTATTTATTTGTTTAGTCGATATCTTTTTTGTTTTAACGTTTTTTGTCTTTTAATGATGTTTACAAAGATTCGAGATTATAAGTTTTCTGTTAAATATATACTACTAAATATTTTTAATTATATAATACTTTTAATAAAATTTTTGGTCAACTTAACCATCTTAAGGTTATCTCACGAGAAGATCGATTAAATCCAAAATTATCATTCAAAATGATAAATATTTTTGAACGTCGCTGTTTTCAAAAAGGATAAAAACAAGGATAAGAATATTTAAACTTATCAGAAAAGATGTTGAAACAGAGAATCTTAATTTTCATATCTCTCAAAAATTACTGATTGGAACAAATGATTAAAATTAATAAAAACAAACTGATTATTTTTTTTAAAGCCTCCATGTTTAACTTGGTAACTACAAACAAACCAACCCATTCCTGGTAGTTAGGGTTATCTTCACTAGCAATGCAAACTCGCTTCTGAAGAGCGTTCATAACCAAATGTGGTATAGCAGGCGCAAGGATTACACCAAAGATGATGGTAGTCACCCCAAGGATTATAAGAGATATTCCAGTAAATCTTTTCCGACGACAGAAAGCCATTCTTAAAGTTTAGGCGATTTTTTCTTTTGCATGTATTTCATGTGTGGAGCTTACAGTTAGGGACTCACTCTACTTAAGTAAATCTTTGTTTAAAATAAATCGTTGTCAAAGAAATTTCAAAACATCCGTTCAACTATTCTATTTACAATAAAGTGCTCATCAATGGGAGATAAGAAAATCCGGCTCCATTTGACCCGATTGTGACAAAGTTGGCGGAAAAATTATTTTTAATGTTTAAGAATTATTGCTCAAAACTTAGCTTTGCTGTTTTGTATTTTTTATCAATAAAACGAAACATTTGAAATAATCTCCGTTTTTTTCGTGAAACAAAATAAGCAAAAAAAACCAGGGCAGAGTATAATTAACACAAAGTGTACAATATTCATATGGTGCGTTTACGTAACCATTTAACGCTAATGGTTTTCACAAACTGTTTATTATTTTCAAGGTAGCTGAGTTTCATTTCTTAAATTTACTGTCAACCCAGCCAAATTTAAAAACCGTTAATTCTTCTTATTTTTTGGGAAAAGAAATTTTGGTTTTAAACATAGTCGTAAACCGACAGGTGAAGCAACAGAATTAACATGCAAATAAGTTTTTGTGTGCCTTAAATTACCGATATAACAACTTTGAACAAATTCTTAAAAATGTTTTTATTTGTGCAGCAAAGTATCGTGTATATAATGATCATAAGATTTTGAATAAACCAATATATTATCATTCTCGAATCAACCCGACTTACTGTGAATTTACGCGTAACTTTGAGTGCTGTTAGAATGGCGCCAGGTGCTGCTGTAGCTAGTCTACATTCTTGAAATCAAAATGACCATTTTACGACTCTGCTAAAAATTTTATTTACTAAAATTTCTCCAATATATTTATATTCAAAAATTTTTTTATAATATAACTAATGCAGCCCTTATACATTTTTTTAAAAAAAAAAAAAAAAAACAGATCGATCTATTATTCTGGAAGCAAAGTATCACTAAATATAATAGTTTAATACTGTGGGAATGTTTGGTTAAATGTATTGAGAGAGAAATTTGTCCTATATTTTTCAATTAGCTCAGACAGCTTCAAGAGGAGACTTTAAATCAACGATATTGTAAAATTTGGTATGAAAAACAAGGCTTTGGTTTTTTAAAATCCGGCAAGTTTTCAGCCTCCTTGCAGACGTTTTCGTAACACGAAAAAGTTTGCGAGAGGCTAACTATTTTTCTGCTTCACACAAGAAATCTTGTCGCATTTTAGTCAGTATGTGTTAAGCCCTTATCAAACGGTCCTGACATTTCACCCAACATCCGCACGACATTTGTCGGACCGAATGTTGGCCAGTTTTGTGTATTTTCGGATGAACATGTCAAACGGTCCCGACATTCAGAGCGCATGAGGTTGGGTAAACAAAGTAGCCTCATTTTGAAGACTTTCAAAGGATTTATCCCTCATAGTACGCATGCACACACAGGACTTTTGTCATGTGACCCTGTCAAAGGAACACGACAGGAACTCGACACGGTGCCGCGGAGAAGAATAGAAATGTTAATGTCGGGACAATGTTTGATCGGAATCAAACTTCACCCGACATTGACCCAATGCAAAAAATCCGCTCCCGACATTGTCGGATGGCCATGTCAGCTCCCAACATTTGACCCGACAAATGTCGGATGGAATCTGGGTTTGTAACATTTTGCAATAAAGTCGTTAGCTGATTGCCATGTATTGTTCTATTTTGAGATGGGAGGCATAACAAAACACTTAATGACTGGCCCCACGGGAAATTAAGAGTTTTGCTTTCCCTCGACACTCGGCTTCACCTCGGGGAACATTGAGGGTCTCGGGGAAACGAGTGGAGGAAACAAAACTCACTGTTTACACTGGGTCCAGTCATTAAGTGTTTACTAACAAGTTTGGGCGGACGCATTTACCCTCGCCATTTTCGGTCAGGCGCGCGCAGACTTTGGAAAAAGTTTTATGCCTGCACGCAGGATAATCTTACTCCCTTTTCGCAGCTGGTGCGACATTAAAACAATTCAATTTATTTGTACGAGTGCCTTACGACTTTGTCACTGGAAAGACACCAACGTTTTGACTGTAACGTGCGATTTTCATCATACAACAAAGATTCATTTTAAATCACATTTTTGTACTCACAAGGCCCAGTTTTCCAAAACTTTTCCATACCCTTTAAGTACATGAATCAGTTTTCCAAAACTTTTTCATAGCCTTTGAGTACAAGACTCAATTTTCCAAAACTTTTCCAGATCCTGAAAAATTTATTTTCAGTTTCTAAATCTTTCCATAATTTTTCGAAACCCGCGTGAGCCATGAAAACCAAAACATTAAGCATATAATAAGTAACCTAACTTTATTTAAATCCAGTCAATTCCTTCTGTAATCCATTTTATAAAATGTATAAAATACACTTAAATAGAACATCATATTCGCTCTTTATCTCTGGTATTTTAGCTGCTTCGGGAACGATGAATGTTTTCACACTAACACAATTTCCAAGGAAGAGCTCAACCAAATGCAATAAAAAATGTAAGGAAGGTTCATGACGAGAAGAGAACTATTCATCACTTGTTTGTCTTCCGCTTACTGTATTCAAAGTAGTTAAACAGATTAGGTATAGATGAGGTGGCTTGTGCTGTTTTCACTGTTCTCCTGGTGATACCCATTGAGCGGCACCTGCCCAGCCCTGTGCTCCGCTGAGTACCTGGAAAACAATAGGGACGCTAAATAGATGTGATTTCTCACTTTCTCTCTCTCGTGAGAAAGCGAGAAAATGGACACTAAGACCATTTTAGAGGCTTCATGCAAGTTAGCTGCTAGCACTTATGTGGTATCTATAAATGACACATCCCACAAGCGTTGCGCTTCCATTACTACTTATCAGACAATTCTTTGTGAAACTGAAACTTTTTTGCTACCTATGCCATGCTGATGAAGCCAAAAGGCTGATACAGCTGTCCAGAGCTGTCAAGCTCACTATTTTCAATGGTAGAATCATAGGGTAAATATGTTCTAGCCGTAAAAGTCATCCCCTTCTTTAAAAATGTTCAATTTACCTCGCAATGTATTGAGCTGTTCATCGAACAAGTTAAGTTTTCTTTTGACGTTATTCAGTTCCACACTTTTGTTATTGAGATCTCGACAACTCGACGAGATTCATTAAAACTCGACGAGATGCATTAAATCTCGACGAGAAGTCGATGATTTCTTAAAAATCTCGACGAAAACTCATCGAGTTTATAGAAAATCTCTACAACGACGAGTTTCGTTTGGTCGACAGAGTGCCCTTTGTCTGTTTCAGGCTGTCGCGTGCATGAGAATTCAACATGGCTACTTCGGAGGTGAAATGAAAACCTTTTCCGGCCTTTTCCCAGGATTATAACAAATTCTTGATTTTAATGAATTTTGTCGAGATCTCGTCAAGATCTCAATAACAAAAGTGTGTAACTGAATACCGTCAATAGAAAGCTCGAGTTGTTGTAAGAACCCAATACATAAAGTGGTAATTTGAACATGTTTAATAAACTGGATGACTTTTGCCAATAACGGCTAGCCAAATGTGAAGCCCGCTACCATCGTGGCCTTATAGCCAATTATTCTTTACGTTATGTAAATGGCGAATTCAATATTAGGTTTTTTGGTGCTAAGCTTTATGTAAAAGGCAACTGTCTAATTCCATTATTAGTTCATATAATATCACTTAAATGAAGAATGGTTTGGCTCAACCAAAACAGAGTTCTAGCCAGACCTCAACATTATCTGAATATATTTATATTTGTAAGACTGAGCTTAATGGAAACCTATAAGATGTGTGTCTACTAGAGTGACTTCCAAGGTTTTCTTAAGCCGAACTGAGTGAAGAATTTAGCTAGCTTGTCATTGGCAAATGTATTTGCTATACTTTGTAAGACAGACAGAACATTGGCTTTGCCTTTTGGAAAAAAATTAAAGTTTGTTCAGGCAAAAAAAAAAAATTTGTTTTTCTCCTTCACTCACTCGTGAAAGCCTTTCAGCCCTCGTAGTTTTTAATGCCTATGGGATATCCTTGAGATAATGTAGCGGTTCTGTGATTTCTGTTATAACTGCTATCGAGCGAAGCGAGACATCACACTATTTTTACCGAATTCAGCAAGTTCATTGTTGGCGACAAGTATTAGGCGTTCATTCTGTCCGATTTCCACGCTACTTTTCTTGCATTATGGTCGAGTATATCCAACGAATAAATACTTCGTTCAAATATTTGTCAGTAAGCACGTATTTTCACCCAATGAATTGAGTGCCAAAAGATTGGCGACATGTATTAGCAATTTGAGAGTTAAGTATCACAATTTTTACGTTCAAAAGTGCAGTGTATCCGTTCTCTTGCCCCTGCTGTCTAACCGGATGCACCCCAATAACCTGTCAAATTGGCCGGCCCCTGAAATGCAACCCGCATTTGCTTTTAAAAGCACAAGCATCAAGGAAAAATTTCTGGAGTAGATTCATCGTGACTAAACGGTAAGTTATTCAATTCATTTTTCAATAAAAACAATCCCAATTATGCCAAACCCTTGCTCGACAGCATTTACCATACCTAAGGGAACAGCTAGTAGGAATATTACATTTTAATCACAATACTTCACAATAATTATGACAAATAAAGAAAGATCTTTAAAGTCAATGCTTAGCTGCCTGTCAAAGTGAAGAAACAAAATCCCTACCCTTCTTTGTTTTTAACATGATTTGCTTCTCAGCTACCTGGAAGAAAATGGTGGAAACGTGAGTTTTTTGTGTCATAAAACTGCAAGGGCCAGTACTACCTTAACTTTTAGTCAAAAAAGTTTCCTCAGAGAATCGTTGGAACTTTCATGGCTAACTAGTTTTTCTGCGACTGTAGTAGACCTTATCGATGCAATAAAAGACATCGAGGACGGATGGCCAACGAGTTACTGGCGTATACATGAGATTTTAACCTACGTGTAACAGCCATTAGCTCCTTAAACTCATTAATAATTCATCAAGTTAAAACAAAAGACATCATAACCGGTTACCATGGTTTGGAAATGTGATCTTAATTAGTATATGTTTTCACGATTTAATTTCTTCGTTTACTCCTTAATTTTAGTTTCGATTGAGAAGATATATCAAACACTCGAGACTGTTTTATCGCATTTCCAAACACCTCCAATTTCGTCAAAAATACTCCGCTGCGCGTCATATCTACTCAGTGTTTGGAAATGTGATGAAACTCTGTCTTTCGTGTTTGATATATTACGTCATAATTAAATGAAAATGAGGCAAAAATGGACTCACAGAAAGCAATCAAAACCACTTTATTAGAGTCGTAGAAGTTTAGTATCTCTTTACTTGTCTTGTTTTTATTTGTTACTATTTAGCTTTCCTTTTGATAATTTTATCGAACAGCGTCGTCCTTATTCGAAGGTGTCATAATAAATCTTCATGGACACAGAGCCTGTAAAAATTGCAAATGTCTTCATTGTTTTCAAGGTTTGCATGAGTCAAATATAGCCTCACTTACATGTTGGTTTGACGTCATATTCAAGATAGCAGCACGACTTTTGAAAAGGTCTTTTAGAGGACTATTACATTTGGAATCCATGAGGCTAAGTTTCAATCCCATCAGCCACCAGAAGTTTATATATCAGCATCTTAATTCTCCTAACAAAACTCATGCAATATAATTATACATCTGATGAGAAACTAGGAGTTGATCACACTTGGTAAATATCAGTTTAGTATCAAAAGCAAGATTCTCCTAAAAATGTTTAAAAAGAACATATGTATTTAGTTTAGGAAAATGCAGCAATACGTCAAACGTGATAGTTTAGGTTGAAAGAATTAATATCGTTGCAAGTGAGGTTGTCACAAACATTTTTGGCTATCATAAGCGAATTTTTATACAATTTTCTGAGTGAAAGTTTAACAGTTACAGAAATTTAACTGTTTAACAAAATCGGCTTCTCTTTCATAACTGCTTTTAACAATGATGTACATAAACGCGACGATCATGCTGCACGTAATTCAGTAAATAATATTACAAAATAATTTGGATAGTAGGTGCATTTGATTGGTCGAAAAGTGTGTTTTTATAGCGCTATGAAGCACGAAAATGAAGTGAGCAATATGGATGGCTCTATCACCAAGTTGCGAGAAGTTACAGTTTCATGAAAGAAATTAATGTATACATATGTTCTTTGTATATCGTCTTTCTCTTTTTTAAGATGGAAAATAATTTTATAAAAGAAATAAAACATGTTCTCCGTGCCTTCATAACCTGTTGAAAACCTCGGCAAAGTTTGTAAGAATTCTCGAGCGGGTGAAAAGCCTCGACCGCGTCTCGAGTTTTCACTGATCTGCTCTCGAATTCTCCAAAACATTCGCCTCGGTTTTCACCAAGCTATGAAGGCACGGACAACTCGTTTTATTTCTTAACTCTTACAACTTTACGGTTATGTACGCAATTTATCCAGTTTTGAAAGAAACGTTAATAAGCTTTGAGTCTGTGATGATACTATCTGGTGCTGCCCTCTCACCAACAGAGCTATGGAGCCATAGCCATTTAGGGAGCAGGTCAATATTAGTTGGTCAGTCAATGCCACTCGACACTACTCGTTGCTTACACTGTGGTAACAAACACTGACACAGCCCCCACTCGGGAAAGTTTTCATGTTGCTTTGTTAATAAGTAGCATGTAGGCCACACAATTCATATTATAGTTTAAAACATGGATTGTTTTAGACTTTTCTCAAAAAGTTCGTTACTTTTTTACATAAAGCAAATTATTCAAATTTTCAGATATTATCGACCAAAAGCAAATAAATTTATTGATATTTATTTTAATAAAAAAACAACCAGCATAGATAGTTTATTTGTAAGTATTTAATACCTTTGTTGGTGCACTATTTCCTGTGCTATTGGCTCTATTGCTTGACAGACGTGACGTATCTTCACTTTCAAGTAACAATTCCATGCTAGGTTTATGACTGTCACTCTGGAACACACATCCACTGCTCGACTGACTTGCGGTACGATCACTGTCTGTCGTACTCTCGTCCCCGTCTGACAAATATCCACTATCAATCTCAAAAGCACTTTTATCATTTGTTTCATCAGCAATTTTGCTATCGAGGCTATCAATAGGTTCTGACTTCACTTGGTCGACCTCTATCGAAAGTCTTTTGTCGTGTTGTAACTCTTTCCACAAGGATTTGGTCTTTTTATAGCTCAAATGCGCAAGTAAGTTTGATTTTTGCCCTAATAGTTTAGCATTTCTAGCATTTTTGACTCCACATTGAGAAATGGTTTCAACTGGTGGGCTATTGCTTTCCTTCAACACATGTTTTCGCCCTGGTGGCGATAGCTGTATTTTGGAGTCTGAAGAGTCATTAGATTTTAGAATTTTCAGAGAAGCATTGTCAGAATCAATATAGTTCCTGATTGTGCTACAGGAATCGCTACTTTGAATTGAATGTTTACGTTTTACTGATCCCGATGATGAATAGCTTTCATTGTTCTCGTCAAGAGATGAATGTGAACTCCAGGATGACGTAGACCCAGACAAATTCTCTTTATCTTCACTGTCCTCATCTAAGGAACCATGCTCACTATCACCACGCTGCTGAACAAAGCATGGGAGTTGAGGCATGTTGTTGTTAAAGCTACCGAGAGACGATACCAGATCCCAAGTTGGTTTTACAGAACTATATTTCGCAACACAATTGAAACCATCTTGAACTTTGGCTGATGGTGGAGTTGACAAGGCCTCTAAACTGTTAGGAAGGTTAGGATAACCGCAGTGGTTTGAACTTTTCAAGTTGAAATACCTTTGTAAAGAATAACGTTCGTCAGCATGGATTATTACAATACATGAAAAACATTCAATTGTTTATTTCATTTTTTGTTTGAAAGAATAAACATTTATCAGAAAAGTTGGTATATATGCCCCTAGCAGGAATCGAACCAACGTCTCCCTGTATTCTAGTGAGGAGTACTAACCACTACACCATCAGGGACCACCATCAGGGGAGTCTGGTTGGCGTAGTGGTCATCACTCGCGCTTCCCACCTTTACGACCCGGGATCGACTCCCGGGGTCCGCATGTGGGCGGAGATTCGTCTATCTCTATCTGACTCCGAGGGTTTTTCTCCGGGTACTCCGGTTTTCCTCCC
>ERZ1740055.624-NODE-624-length-10411-cov-7.613654_pt1 | contig 10411 bp, 3 predicted proteins | sample MGYA00581747_ERZ1740055 | MGnify/ENA primary metagenome ERZ1740055 (study PRJEB43018, sample SAMN04849739) | marine metagenome | isolation source: floating plastic debris | place: Pacific Ocean | collected 2008-08-28 | study: EMG produced TPA metagenomics assembly...
ATTATCATTATTATTTTAGCTAGTATAGATATTTTTTAACTTTGTAAAGTGTTTATGGACTTTTAAGGAATAAGCGCTATAAAAATCAATTATTATTTTTTTAGTGGCTGAAAGTACTTGAAACTAGTATCCATGAGCTATCTATACTTATAATTTGTTTCTAAAGAAGCTGATTCCCTATTGCAACTTAACGTTTATGTATTTATACAGATAAAAACGAGCTGACTTTTCGAGGAATAGCTCTTTTTTAAAGTCTCAATGCTTCTAGCTGTATAACTAAATGCTTGGATATAAGGGTCAATTTTGTTCAGGGATGACGACCGGACATCAACCAGATTGTACGCCACTTACAATGACCAGGATTCTTACACGGGTCACAAGTTGATTCTGCTCAGTTCCAAACTCACCTAGATCCGTAAAGTTCATCGATGTAATGTTGGTGGAAACAACATCCGGAGTTTTCCAGTTGTTGTCAAATAGTTTCCTTGTGTGGACCCGGGTTCCTCTGAGCATGTCGTATGTATAAACAGGAAGAGTCCAATCTATTCGTAGTGATGTTAATGTGCTCTCGCATGTAGGGAGGATTTGAGGAGGCTCTGTTGGGAAAAACATAAAAAATACAAAATTTAATCAGGCAACCAAAAGTACACATTTTATACAAGACAAATCAAAGACTTACCTTAAAATTGTCCTATGCAAACCCCATTTTCATTATTTAAATTCCCTTCTCTACTTCAATAGGTAATTGAACCTTTTCAGCTTTAAGCATTCTGTCAGAATATCATCAACATCATATGATATCATTACATCGGGCCATGTCTTGCTAGGCCCCCTCCTGAAACGTTTTCACTTCCAGTTTCCAAAAAAAGCCCGCCTAACACCTATAACCATCTCCCACCGACTTCTCACAAACTTCTCCAGATCATCGTCAGCTCCAACCCACTCCAAAATTCCTGCACTTGACAATCTATCTACAAGTTTAACTCCACACACTCTCCTGATCGTACACCTTTCCAAATTGCATTAAATCCCTCACAGTCATCGTCAGTTCTAACAACCTCCAGATTACCTGCGCTAGGCAATCTATGTACAAGTTTAACTCCACACATTGTCCTCATCGTGCACCTTTCCACACTCCTAAGATGTATTAAATCCTTTACAGTCATCGTCAGTTCCAGCCCACACCAGAAGCCCTGCACTTGACACCCTATCTACAATTTAACTCCACACATTGTCCTAATTATGCACATATCCACACCCCTAAGATGCACTCAATCCTTCACAATCATCGTTAGTTCCAACACACACCAGAAGCCCTGCACTTGATACCCTGTCTACAAGCTTAACTCCACATATTGTCCGGATCGTGCACCTTTCCAAATTCATAAAATGCACTAAATTCTTTACAATCATTCCCATGTTTTGCAGCTGTATAATTATAAGGGTGAAATAAAAGCCTTCCGAAACTTTATTCAGGAACAATAGATTCTACTACTCACAGCATCACAAACACCAGTCTACCAACAGGTTTCTGGATGTCTCTGTTTTTCTTTTTTAAAGCCACAGACCTTTTAGAACTAGAAGCATCCAACAGGCTATGCAGCGATCATTTCCTACGTTCAGACCATTACATCTCTCCGTTACTTTTTTCACAAAAGACCTCTTAACCTTATCACATCCTTCACCATATAATACAAACAATCTTTTATTTACTTTCGTACTTATCATGCAGAAGCATACACTCATTGGCTATAACTTATTCGGTAAAGTAAAAAATAAGACATTGATCACGCAAATAAATATGCAACTGCGTATTGGCCTCAATTAGGCTACGTACCTGAAAAGCATGACTTTAAATCGGTAGAATTTTCCTAACAAGGCGTGATTAAAGATTATCATCTTTACTAAATAATTACAGAGTTTCACAGTTCAGTCTAAGACTTACCAAGTTTGTATCTGCAAATATCGCCGGCCATATCTTTTACTCTAAGTTTTTGATACCACACAGCAAGATCATCAAAACAAGCTGATACATCCTTAAAAACCCCAAGACCGTTTCCTCGACCAACGAAAAAATGAGATGCATCCGGGTTTCTTTGCACTGGACTTGAAGTTGGAGTAATAACGCTAATCCCACTACTGTTCGTACAAGTTACTCTGCAGTCCTTATACAATACAAGTCCGGTCTTCGCCTTCCAAACAAATCCAATATGCGCCCAGGTATCAGGCCGCTGATTAAATTTACACTGCCATAATTTCTTGTCGTCGCTTACTTTAACAACAAACCTGCTGGTTTTCTTATCTACAGGATCCATATAGAGCGCGAATCCTTGAGAATTCTCTGTCAGACTAGCTGTGCCCATATAAACTTGCTTCTTGTAGTTGCTGCTTGAAGGATACTTGAACCAAAAGCTAACAGTCAGAGCTGGATTGCATTTTTTTGGCTCGGCAAGACACTGCCCTTTGTAGTCTCCCATATTTAGGTAGGCTTTTCCTTTACTCTGCAAATATCCACTGCCAGGTCCTGGGAACACCACAGTCTTCCATCGCCCAAAAAGAACAGCGGTTTTATTGGTACGAATGTCTTTCAAGATAGTACTGCGATCAAAAGGCCAAAAGTTTATCGCTGAATAGTATGAGGGGTGAACATCTGCAATTCAATGAATAATAGATTCACTCTCCTTATCTGGAAAACATACTCGTATATGCATCAGTTAAACTTACAGTTATTTCTATGAACACAGTTCACACAAAATTGTTTGTCTACATGAAAATATGAGGTTTCGCGCATTCTCATGCATTGATTAAGGTCTTTGTTTAAGGTCTTTGTTTAAGGTCTTTGATTAAAGGTCTTTGTTTTGTCGCAAGGTAACTAAGTTGATGAGCACTACATAAAAACTCCAATAATGGTTTCTGTAAATGTTTAGTACTATGAACTACTACACGGTAAATAGAGTGGGTGCATGGGAGACGCTTCTAGCAGGAAATTCCTGTTAGTATTTATTACTATCGAGGTAAATATTACTAAGAAGTTCAAAAAGAACGCCCAATTGAAAGTTTAAAAACAATACAGCGATTTGTTATCATACAATGATACAAAGAGAAAGGCCTCGAAAAATAAAAAACACGCGCGATCTAAATAAGCTTTCAAAACCAAAAGATAATTTATTCTTATTTTTTTTTAAAAACGCTACACTCCTCAATAATAGAAGAAAGTAACTAACTACAAAAATAACTATCTACTAAAAAAAAGTTTTCACTATCTTTGTTTATCAGCTAACTTTTATTGTAACGCAAGTAAAGAAGTAAAGTTTCAAATACTTCATTTAGTGACGGATAGAAAACAGTTTAAAACAACATGAAAAGATCAAAGATCAAATGTTTATCACGACATAAGATAAACCGCACCAGGACACCTTTGTCGGGCACTAAACATAGAAACTAAAGTCCAACGTTCTCCCCAGGGCGATCATTCGCGAATCATTAAGTACTCTATTATCGCGTGACTGCCTGATAAATCCAGATATGTAACTGTCTAAGTGCTAAATCAATCTTGTTTATAATTTATTTCAGTTAACAAGTTGTTACATTTTAATTGAGTTCAGTATATAACAGAAAAATGCATACAAAAGAAAAAGCAAACAAAATTATTTTTGTTAAGCAGCATGGCACTTTCCCTGAATGATTTTTATTTCCAGTTTGAACTGAAGGCTTCCTGGTAGGAAATGGTCACAAGATGCCCAGGTAATCGGTTTGATATTGAAAGCTGGCAAAAAATCTATTAATAATCTATGCCTTGCATCTGGTACTTTCTAAAACAATCAAATCTGTCGACTTTTAAAACGTTTCCTTTCTAACATTTAATTTACGCGATTTTTTACGTTTTGAAATAAATCACATTAACACCCGGAGCCAGAGGGCAAGCTAATGTTTTAAAATATTGTATTCAAAATATTCGATTCGATGAAAGTTCAATCGGTGGAAAACTTAAAACTTGCCTTATCAACTGCCAATCGGAAATCAAGAACGAGAACAACAGAAAGAAACCGCCTAAAGTTAAATTTGAATTGGTCTTCTAAAACCTTGTAACACTCTGGTCTGGTTTGAATTCAATAAAAGATCGGCTATTGTATCTGAATTTGTGTTCCTTAAATTAATTATACTTGAAGATTAACCTGTGCCATTGTTTAGAGATCACTGTTTTGTTCATAGAGTAAATGAAAGTGTTTTGGTAAAAAACAGTTTGTCTCGTTCTATCGCCGGTTCGTCTGGTGAGTTGAGCGGCTAGATGGTCAACTTGATGAACCTCTGTAGTTTAAAAACTCGAAAACTTACATTGATTCAACCTGCAAAGTTTTCTTATCCAGAAGAATTTCCCCTACAAGTCTGGCTCATTAAACAAAAGTTACTTAAATTCTGTTTTAAAAAAAGGTTTTCTGCTTGTGTTTACTTAACAATTTAGTTTAGAGTGGTTAAAGGACGCTATAGTATTGTGTTAATGGACATAAACTACACACAACTCGCAGTGGAAAAAAAACAAGATTTTGTTGTTGCGGGACTAGATGTAGATGTAGATGATCTAGAGACCCATATACTGTCGTAGTTTTTAGTGCAACTGCAATAAGGAACAAATTCCAAATATTTAAGATATTGCTATACTGCAGTGCAGCGTGGCAATATTGATTTCGCATTAAAAACATTGCATGTTATCGAGGAACGACTCTCAAACATGAGATAAATGCGGCGCCAAACCTCTGTCGGGCATTTTGAAATGAACAAACAAAACTAACAAAGTAATGGCTTTTATTTTCTCACCTGCGCGGGAAACTTTCGGTTCCGACATCAACCCAAAAGCAGCAACAGCAAACAATATATTTTCTAACATTGTAACGGATGACAGCTTCCTGTTTTGTTCAACAGAACAAATTGTACTTTTCAGCCGTTAATTTCCCGTCTTCAGCCAAGAACTGAAACAAGGTGTCTCTCTTTGGTCGCAAACAAAATTGTTCCGCTGTTCGGTTGTTACACCAGGTGTGCTCAGCAAATTTCTAATTTTCTCTGATGTGCTTTAACGTTCAATCCAAGTTTCTAGAAACAAGAAATTCAAATAATCATTTTTTTAGTTTTGAAACCAAATCCCTTAACTTTCCACCCCGATAAGCTATATTTCTCAATTACACTTAGAAGAAAAAGTCCCCTTATATCGATCGTGTCAAGATATCCAGCTAAAACATGACTGTTAATTGCTAACTACTATTACAAATCAACGTGTAAAACATAATCCATACCTTGACATAAGACAAGTGGTTTGTTGTGCAGCTGGTTTATCTACTACGATCCCTTTCAAGCGTTGTTGTAGGGCGAACGTTTAAAATCTTACAAAGATTGATTTATGTCTTGAATGGTGTAGCGACATGCTCTTAGGAAAACACGCACATTTCATCAATGATCTGTGATGTTTAAAGTCGACAGCATGAATTGGCTAATAAAAATGCGGACTGAGGTTTGGAAATTCAACCCACCTGATATGACCTTTTCACCCTTAGATATTGCTTGTTGCATACCGCGGCTTTTAATATATCAAATATAGTTTACAAGCCAAAGAACATTTTTAATATGTCTCAGCACTAGTAGCCAAGCCTTTGATTGAATTTGAATGAATGTGAGGTAAATAGACTCTACAACTCTGGCCAGCATGCCATCACTTTCTTGCTTCAGAAGATCACGACCGGAAATGACGTATGACCGTTCCTTTGTAACACAAAGCCAGCGGCATCTCAATTTGCTTTAATATGCATAGATTATACCTTGAAAGGAAACGGACTCGTTTTGTTTTATGAGCCTTTTATCGTCTTATTGTCTGTTGTCGAATTTTTTATGAGGAGGTATGTGGCTAGCACTTTATTGAGGCACAAAATTTCTGTTGATTTCTGTTTTGTCAGGCTAATTTCCTACGCTTCAGACAAAATATTGATAGATAGGATGAAAGTTGTTTACAGATTTGTGGCTGTACTCGAGAGGACACTTTGTCATGTAACGCGTGTAATATAAATTCAATTACTGTGTTATTGGAATTTATAAACACTTTGTAACCCGCTAAGCAATTTAGGGTGTGAGTTGAGATATAAGTATTACATCACAAGAATGGAATGCTTAACTAGTTAATTTAAAGATGGGATGTTTCGTCTGGCAAGCTGCAATTAAAGATCAGATTCCGCAAAACATTATTAAAAAATTTATCAAGACAAAAGGAGCAGCATGAATGGGGGCCTTGTTTTTGTTCAATGTTCTAAATTAAAGGGGATTTATCACATCAAAGGCTTTAGAATATAAAATTTGTTAGTAAAATCAAATATTTCACCAGCTCGGCCTTAACTAATCTGTGCAACACATTACATGATGTGTAAAGCAAGTATAAATTTATAAAGTATACGTAAATTTTGTTTTGCGACACATTTGAATAAAAGAAAATAAGAGTTGGGTTTTATAGATATAAATCGAATTTTTTCTTTAATTTGAATATTTCTGATGTTCTGAAATAAAACCTTCCAATAGCAAATCCAAGTGCATTGTCCGTTTTGTCTTTTCACTCAAAAATCGAAATATAGTCTAAACCGATAATCGCTTTCAATGGGTTCGACAATGTTCTCAATTTTTTCCTTTTTTTTTTCTGATAACTTTTTTCTTTTTTTAAACACAAATTACTAATTCTAGACACAGATTCTCTAACTGAGTATTGTTGAAAATTCTTTTTTCAAGAACAGAATTGGTTTCTTTCCCATTTTAAGATTTTTCTAATCAATAGTTTATATATTAAGCCGCACTTGAATTTGGCAGAGGCTAACCTTTCGTATTTCATAGTTAGAGTAATATATAATTCAAATTATTTTTTTATAAATATATATCAATGTGTGTTGTTCAGTAGTATAAAAATAAAATAAAAATAGAATTTCCTATTTTTTTTATAAGTTCCTTTAATCTATTACTATTAAGGCGGAGTGGGGTTATATTACTTCAATACTGCAATAGATATATGTATTTATATATATTTTTAGGCTATTTTGTAACAGAACTCAAAACACACTCGCAAATATATGCTATAAAATATTACATCCGGAATTCTTCATTACGTTTAAATTTAAGCGGAAAAAACAACTCCTTTTAATTCAACTGTAACTGAATCGAGATTATGGTTCTTCTAAAATTTTATATGTTTGAAAGTGTTGAGAGTTTGTTTCTCCGCAATATTTAAGGTACGACAATTTCTCCTACATTACTCAGATGTATTAACGCTCCAAATATTTTTTGTTATGATTTTGAACATTGATTCATTATTTTCAGTTAGCAGACAGCACTACAGCAAACGAATTCCATTGTCATCCATCCCACATTCCTCAGTGCTTTTTAAAAATATAGATGGCCTTTAAAACACTTCACTGGGGACAGAACTGGACGTAGACCTATCCGGAAATATTTTGTCTGAACACATGTATAGTTATAACAAAATCTACTATAATATTTGAATCACGAATGACTCCACTTAACTCATAATTGAGCGGCAATGTCTTTTTAGTTATTGTGCCTAAAGGCACAAACAAATCAACAGCTTCAACGGTTTCAAAATACAACAAGAAATACTAATATCAAAGAGGATTGTAAAAAGCTTTTTACCACAAAATAAATTTATAAAAATGTATTTTACAAACAACACGCGCCATCCTAAATAAATTAAGCGTCTTCTAGCGTCTTACAAACTCAAAGTAAAAACGCAATTAGTGATTGGCTAAAATTTCGCTTTATTGGCTCTACAATTTTTCGTGAGTAAGCTCTAAATTTTTTATATTCTTTTAGCCTGCGAGCTGGTTCTTCTAATTTTTGAGGGGACAAAATAAAGGGTCTTGGTGGGAACTAGTCCTCGCCCTTTACCTTTCCCCAAAAATTAGAAGAGCTGGATCGCAGGCTATGTATTCTTTAAAACTTCAAAATGTAATTCAGTTTTACCAAAATGAAACAAACTAAAAAATCCATTCTTAAACCTTTCCAGTATCTTTGATTCTGTCTTACTCAAAAACCTGCTAATTTAAGTAATTGATCCAGGTTTTAGCTGATTTTGTTTATGCATTACATTAGCATCTCACACAACTTTCCAATTTCAATACATCATACACTTTTGTTGATCCAAACAACTTTGATGTTAAAAGTCCAGTTTGCGAGAAAAATTCTATAAGTTTAAGAATGTGTTAAACATGGTACTCAAAAGGGTACCTTATGATGTCAGCCACATCAGTTAAAACATCTATTTACGTTTCTTAACACCCGTGTTTTTTTAATCAAATATATACATTTGTACTGAATTAAAGATAGCTTCAAGCGATATTAAACACTCATGCAGGTGCCCCGAATATGAGAAAGATGCATTTTCTCTTTCAAACATTCATTACTTTAATTCCAAAACAAAATTAACGCAAAATAATTGTTTATGACTTACCTTGTTTATCTCATTACAACCAATGGCCACTTTATATTTTATACCCACAAACTAAAAACTTTGTTCTTTGTTGTGATATATGAGCGGTTTGTGAACCGGATTTAGCGACTGTGTTCCATAATTTGTTGGGGTCCTGGCCCCCTCCAGGCTTAAATAAATCCACTCTATATTTGACACTGAATAAGAATTCTTCTAACTTCTGAAATTGCGCAATCTTTATATTTTCCCATGCATTCCTTTCTCTAGAATGATGAAAATTCCACCATATAAAACTTTTAACTGATTTAGAAATCTAATCAATGTTCGGTCAAACACGCGAAATAAATACCACTCGTAGTTTTCGTTTTTGTTGTATTGAGTGGAATAACTTCTTTTTATCTGAAACTGCGTTTTATAGTGAAAGGAAAACACTTTATATCTGAGAACTATACCTGTATTAAAACTTATAGATTACAATAACTGTCTGCAATATGCTACATTTTTTATATGATTTAAATTTTTAGGTAAAAAAAACCTCTTTTAATCTTCTTTAGTCTTTACTTCAACAGGAATAGAAGAAGGAGCAGAAGATAAAAGTAAGGGCTCAAGTATATTATAGAAAGATGTACTATAATAAAAAGTGTATGCTTATATCACAAGAAAATAATTCACAAATGAAAGATAGCTTGAGCAAAGACATGAGCAAAAACCGGAAAAAAAAACCGCAATAGACCAAAGAGTCATTGTATTTCACTATTTGTAAAAATACACGCTTTTGTGCTTACTTAACTTTCTAACTCAACTTAAGAGGATTTCCAGCTAAATGTTTAGCTAATTTTAAGTGTTGGTTGGAATAATTGAAATAATTTCCATATTAATTCCGCTCTATGGCGCATGCAGCTTTATAATTGGCCTTATGAAGCAACTTTCTGCCTTTTAAATTAAAATATTTGTAAACTTTCAGTTTGGCTGCATAGATGAAGAACGCCTTTGCTTCAAGGTGAGGTAGTTACCTAGCAAAAAAACACTGACGGGGATACTGAAAGCCGAGTTATTTGTTGTATTCCACGCCTTACCTTTGTGTTCTCTGATCCTTAGGGGATTTTTTGTTTGTTTTTGTAACATTCAATGGTCAGATGGGAACTTGCTCAAGACTCCAACTCACCAATTTTTTTTTCTGGTGCCTATTTCGGTTTACGAAAAAATGCGTGGTGGAATCTTAACTGATACAAATACATTGTCTTAATCATATTTTATCCGGAAACAAAACTTTCTAAAAATGTCGAGCTGCACCCGATCAAAATGATTTCCTTAAATGCCTCAAAAACCACAATACATATGAACTGGTTCGTTGCCAAAACCTCACACCTTGCAAAAATTAAAACACTTTTCTTACTGAAATTAGCTTAGAACGCGCATCTAGCTTTAAAATAGGAACTGGATTCCTCGGAGACTTGCTTTACAGACGCGTTTCTTGCTAAGTGTATCATATGTTTACTGCACTTGTAGATCGAAAGATAAAATTGTGCCGATTTTTAACTATACACGAAATAGAATTTCATTTTATTGGAATAGTTCACTAATTTGTCTTAAAACTAAGAAAGGTTAAAAAAAAAAAAAGAGCAAGGAAAAGTACTGAAATATTCATTATGTAGATTGTATATATCTTCTATTTCGTAATAAAACAATTTTATTTTTCATCCCAGCAGACTTACCGCCGGGATTGAAGATGAACTTAATGCATCAATAATAGAGTCTGTTCTTCTAATTTTAAGGGCGACGCTAGTTAGAAAGAGTTTAACTTATCAGTGATTGACTGTTGAGCTGAGTCGGTATTTGGTCACAGCTTCTGAGCATCAATATACACTTTCTCTACTCTCCACACCGTACACACCGTACACACCGTACACACCGTACACACCGTACACACCGTACACACCGTAC
>ERZ1740055.625-NODE-625-length-10410-cov-7.290005_pt1 | contig 10410 bp, 3 predicted proteins | sample MGYA00581747_ERZ1740055 | MGnify/ENA primary metagenome ERZ1740055 (study PRJEB43018, sample SAMN04849739) | marine metagenome | isolation source: floating plastic debris | place: Pacific Ocean | collected 2008-08-28 | study: EMG produced TPA metagenomics assembly...
CCCTTTGCAGTGAATGTAATAAATTTAGGGAGATGGTACATAAGAGAGGGAGTAAGGTAAGGTTGCATTGGTAATTTGCTAACCGTGTTCAGACTCCATGTGTAGAATTGTGATTGGTCACATTCGTGAAATGCTGACAAATATTTTAAATAAACAGTGTCGCGCTCTACGAGCTAAAGTATTCATGGTTCTTCATCATTATCAAAAAAGTAACAATACACGGATTGCAAATACAACTATTCTAAAACAATAGATACACAATAGTTTATTTCACAAGTAGCTTCTCCCTCTTTCCCTTGTTTTTTGCCCTAAACTATTATGGAAGCATTAAAGCTGGTGTTGCAGCCTCTTGGATAGACTGGAGTTTCTTAGTTTACGGGTCCGTGGTATCCATTATTGGTTGCTACTGGTCATCTTTAGCTTTTATGGTTTTATTCAACGGGATTCAAACCCGTTACCTCTGCGATAGCGGTATAGCGCGGTATATAGCGCTATAACCTAGGCTATGAAGCTGCAACTGCGAGAGGAGGTCATTTTTAGGAGTTTCTCAAGTGTATATGCCATTCTGAACTATTAAGCAATCATTGAGGCTGGGTTCATGCTGGCGGCGCTGTACACAATAACGTGATTGCGAATAATCGTCGCGTTTATGTACGCAATTTAACTTTAGCAATTTCGCCGGATTATCAAAATGACATGCATATCGTAATATTGTATTTGGAGATTACAGGCTGTTAATAAATTGAGCTTAATTACAGAATACCCCGCAACTGTCGGTAATTTTTTTGTGCGCATTCGTTGCTCTTTAAAAATAAATGCGCAGTGAAATCAAGAACAATAGTTGCGGTGTATTCTGCAGCTACTCCATAAATTGGCAATATACAAAAAAGATTCCACTTTTTTAAATTAGAAAGAAATTATTTTTGACACTAAATGGAAAGGATTACAGAGATTAAATTGAATGACTAAAAAGTTTTGCTGGTTGAACACAAAGCAAAATCTAAGGAAAAGCACGCTTTTTAGCAGATGTAAAAATAAAATCAAACCAAGTCAGTTTTCGTAAAGTGACCCTGTAATGTATATCTGACCGTGTTAGTGAAGGATTGATTTAATTTTGAGAGTTGTCATTAATTTTATGGCCGATTGATTCACCTTTAAATCGCTTTAATATCTGTTTTATTTTTCTTTTATTTATTTATGTTTAAAAAAACAAAACAAAATTAGTTATCATTTGCTGATCTTACTTTTTTTTTCCTGACATTTCAAAGAATTGCATGAACTTGAAGTTTGCCTTGTGTGTTCTGTGGAGTTGTTTTAATTATCGTTACACTGTAAATGTCATTTCAATGCGTTTGCTGTCAATATATATATTTTTAATCCAATCAGCGAGTTTAACGGCTTGCCTTAGTTCCGGAGTTTATTTTTTTCTCCAATAAAAATTTTCCCTTTGATTCCATCTTGTTTACTGGCAGTGCTTTCTATTGGAGTGCTTTTCGCTGACAAAAAGGAAATCACCGTTCGACACGAATTTTTCTTTAATCCATGCTGTTTACTTAGCTAAAATACAAAGTTTTGACTAACATCAAAACAAAACGTTGGAAAAAAGGCAATTTCTGGTTTGAAAACATACCCTTGTCAATATTTGACCGAATCTGCGAACTCTTTATGTTTCATTGCAATTAAGCAGTTGAACAACTCGAGAAAAGACACCACAAAATGGCGTACCGGTATAAACTTTTGAAACAATTTTACCAGTGGAACGTATGTACCAAGTATTTTTATTCTTCTTTAGTAATATCAGAAAGGCAATTAATAACGTTTTTAATCTTTAGTAAAAAAAATAACAGAAAAAGTTTACAAAAGAGAAGTTACAAATTTAGTGATCTAGCATCCCTTTGCTGAATTTATATCTAACTGAAAATGTTTTCTCATAACTGAAGAAGTACAATTCGTTTTCAACAAACTGAAAAACCTTTAGAAACTATAATAACCTTTAGAGGGTGGCTACAGATGGGTTGGCGAAATTTAATAACATAGATTAAATCTATTTATTTTAAGCTCTGCGCTTATTGCTAAGGAGAGAAATGTTAGTCAAATTCATAAAGTGTTTGGTATATCGTATGACCTGTGATTATATTGAAGTTTTTCAACGTAAAAATTTCCTTAAACTGTCAGCTAATCATCAAATTACAATGCATGTATACGTATATAGAATATTCCTAGTGTTAAAAATTAAAGGAAACTGATCTTTGAATGATTGATTTTATGCGTAACAAGAAAATCAAACGCCTCAAAAGGATTAAAATAAAATTCATATACATTTTAGAAATAATAAGCGCCCTTAATGGGGCCGAGACCAATTGTAGAATTGCACGCAATTTAGGTAAACTTGTTTTGCTATTTTTTTCAGCAGCATTATAGTTATGTCTGTTCAGATATCTACGAAATTTTCTACAAATTTCACATACTGGATGATTTCTATCCGAGGAGAAACACAGAATGAAAGATTCTTTCCGAGCGTTAACAATCAAATATGTCGACCTAACAAACGCAATAAGGAAAGCGAACTTCAAGATAATAATTTTAACGTTGTATAAAAGCTTTACTTGTCGTTAAATATGTTATTAAAGTTGCTTGAACAAATATAATTTTTATTTTGTCTGAAAAACAAATTTGAAATTTAAAATTAATTCATTGTTCGTTCATGTCCAAACATTAAGCAACATGCATTAATGGTTGCTGCGGACAGCGATTTCTAATTGAAATTAAGAAAAGAATTCGTGTTTCTGTTGCATTTTAAGAATGTTTAATTAAAAATTTTAAAAGCTTCGGTTTTCTATTGTTCTTTTTAAAAAGTTTAAATTCAATTTTTGTTGCTTGACATGTGCTTCAGAGTGAACTCTTAGATTCTATGCCATCGTTCTTATACAAAAGATTTCGCACAAAGCACACTTGTCCTGTTTTTTGATAAAATATGTATAAGACCACTAAGTGTTCCCATTCTTTTAGATTGTATTCAAAGGCAGTTTCAGCACGTCCAACCCTTTATCAAATTCAGAAACGATGAAGGATTCTTAGATTTATTTCCTAAAGATACATTAGCGAAAAAAATAGTTTGATTTACTTTAATCATCTTTAAAAAAATTCATTGTGTTTTGGAAGAGAGAAAATGCTTGCAAAGCCTCGATGATTTTGTACTCTTTTGTTTCTTATATCATAAATTTTAATTTATTAATCTATCTAATTGATGAGATCTTGTTCCCAAACACAGTATTAGAAAACAAAAATACTTTTATTCCACCGAATCTTTAAAACTTGGTGTTTTCTTGGAACGCTAAACAATTAGTGAAACCTTGTGAATTTATATGCAATAGATGTTTAATATTTATATAGTTTATTATTATAGTTATTACAATTCTCACTGAAAGCTGCTCAGCCCGGGAAACCATATTATTTTTAGCGTTGTTCTAAAAAAAAATATTAAAATTTGTTTACTGTAAACATTGTTTTTAAAAACTAACTTTCGTTATAATATAAGACCCAGATATTTTAGCCACGTGAGGTTATATTTCAAATACAAGCTTGTGAAGAGGTCATATAATATTTTTGTGTTGCAAATTCGACAGACAAAACATACGTACTCTACCTAAAAAGCATTTCCTTTTGTTCTACTAATGCATCAGTTATTGGGTTTCCGAGTGCGACAGTTATTTTTGAAATGTTTTAAATTCGTACGATGTCTTAGAACAACCATCTGCCTGTTGCTAGTCCAGGTGATAATGTGTCAGCCTGATGTATCTGTGGGAGGCTTGGGTTCGATTCCCGATGCCTGGCTGCCGACCGGGTCTCAAAACTAACTTGCCGATTCGATAGAGTGTTGTCGATCTAAAGTAAATATTGTGTGCGTGTGTAACAAGAGAGAAACTGCAATTGTTTTAAGTTGCAATAAAACTAAGTAGTTTAGTATGTTAAAAAGGTTTGAAGTTGACAAATTTCTTACACATAACTTCTTCAGTTTGAAGCCCCCTGCCTCGACTATAGTCGAGCGGAGCCATAATGTCATCGAGTAGTGTAAGAGTGACTCAAAAACACAGAAAGTACAAACAATTCATTTATTAAACTTTACAGTCATTCAAAGTAGGTCTTCTATGCAATGTACTTTGAGCGCTTACGTCATCGCATGTACATGTTTGCAGTACTCAAGTCTACCTGTTGAGTGACAATACTCTGTCTTTAAGACTTCTCAAGAAATTGTGAAAACAATTTATACCAGGAAGTAATAACATTTAAAATGGCAGAAAACAGGAGCCATATGTGCTGTTTGATCTTCTTTTGTTTTTTATAATATGAAAAGCAAGTTTGCCGGGATTGTATCAATCTTTGGCGACTGAAATATATTCAGTTGCGATTACGTATACTTGTTTGCAGTTGTTGTTTTTTTTTCGCAACTTCCTCAATTTATAAAGTATTTTTCCAACAGTTTATAACAAGCCATTCAAGTGGAGTGATTGTTAGAGAAGTGCGGCATAACATGGATCGCTTTACTTTCACATTCACATTCACATTCTTAGATGAACTCTGCTTAAAGGCAAACTCGTTGCAACAGCAATAGAGACCTTTAGAACCCAGTACAATTAGGAATACTAGTATAAGATTTCAAGGTGCGCGCACTTATTCAAGCAAATTATTTGTCAAGAGGGCAAGCAAAAGCCGTTCTCTCGACAACGGGTTTGCTGGAAAATGTGCTCGCGCCATGAAATCTCGTACTCGGATCTAAAAGTCCGAAGAAGTGATGCCCGGCTTTGTTCTATCAACTGTGAATGGTTACACGTTCGCCTGTTCCCTTATCTCTCGGCACTAAATCATTTTGGTGTTGCAAGCTCTGAATACCGGTAAAGCTAGTGCACAGTTAAAATCTGTAAGAAATAAAAGAACTTGTACGAGCCTTAAAAATACTGTAAAAAATCACGTTCTTAACGCGTACAACTCATAATGCGATATCTGAGAACTAAATGAACTTTTCATCATCACCTAAGTTTTATTGCAATCTCTGTTCCTCTAAATGACCGTAAAGCATTCTGGTAGTTTGATTATAAAACATCATCATGCAAATGTGTATGGGAACTCGCGCTGTAATTGTAAAGTGACTGTTCAATTGGCCCAAACTTGCTTATAAAACATTGTCCAACATTGTTTGATATAGTGTTTATCTGTGCTGTATGCAAGAGTGTTCAAACGTATCCAAACCGCCATCAACATGTTGCAATCAAGTGGGTGATATTGATCGCGCCATGCGAGGAAGTCATTTTGATTGCGCAAGCGAAATTGTTGGACAATGCCACTTGTTGGATGAAAATTTTAAACCGAGTCGAACTTCGTCCAACATTGTTCAACAAGTTTGGTCGTTGTGTTGAAACCCTCAAAACAATGCATGTTGTGCCCAACAGTGTCGGGTTATGTTTGAAAAGCTTGCAAGGTTGAATCATTTGAGAGGGCCTTTACAAGTGAGAGCTGTCAAATCGGGAACTGTCAGTTTACAATTCTTGGTTTTCATATGACATAGTGGCCATATTGGTGTCCCAAACAAAAAAAAATAATCAAAATTCTTTTGTTAAGAGTTCACCAACATGGCGAAAACCGGCAATAATTAATGCGCACTTTCTCAGGGATTAAAAATCTATGGCAACACGTACAATTGTGGGCAGTGTATGATTTTCATAATTGGTTAGCCACCAACTAATAAGCGCGCAGGAACAGTTGCGCAGTAACACTAATATTGATTAGAGTTCATCGGCTAGGCCGCCATAATTTTCTTCCTTGTCGAACTCGAGTTTTCTGCATAACAAAGATAACTGACGTTAAAAATGATATGCGCAGCTGTCAATATGCAATTTTAGGGAATTGCGAAAGTAAAGCCTGAAAACATTTAAAAAATAAACTTCATACCAGAGCTATACACGTATTTTTTCTTTATAAGAAACCACTTTATAAGAAACTAGGGTCTGAAATACCAAAAATCTTATAAGAAACTTTTAGGGCTGAACTCTCTTGAACCAAGAAACTTCCTAAGTATGAAAAACAAGAAAAATGACACGTAACTTGAGAAAGGCATTTCTTTAATTTCCTAATTCATTCCTCAGTACATCTATAAAGCGCTTTTGCGCTATAAATCTCAAAATGCATGGCACTTTCATGCTCTTTCCATTTCCCGGATTCACAGGATTGCCTGTTATCTTCAAGACGCATCGGTTGTCTTGGTTGTCGCGTAAGAAATAGAAAATAGTTCTTGCAAATCGTCCATTTTTCTTAAATGCCCCACAACTTGATTTGATTTCATAACACAAACAGCAAATGGATATTGAAGGCTTTCTGGTTCGGATGAAGTGTTCAAGAAATTAAGAAAAACTTTCAGGGCTAAATCGGGTCAAATTTTAAGAAACTTTGAGACTCAAAGGCTAAAGAAGTTTCTTATAAAAAAATACGTGTATTGTTATAGAATTTTAGTTTTGGTTTATTTTATATTCAATCACGTTTTTTAAGTAGATTTTGGGGATTCAGATTCCAATTTGTTGATTTATTCACAAAATTCCTTATGCAGGAGATTAAGGTTGTTGTTATTAAATTATAAATATATAAAACAATATAAAAACATCCATGAGAAATAGAAATTTGATGTGTAAATTGTTATTTTTTGCTTTCGCCTTATACTACTTGAGAAAATACCACAGTAAAGTTGTGAATTGTTTATTAAAATTTATCATTTAAGGATTACAAATAGTTTCATTCGGGTTTCTCATAATTTGATGGAAATGTGTTCGAGTTGAGGTAAGTTGGTCTGAAACCAATTGTTGACGGTTGTCATCTTCACTGATCGCTGTTGCATTTGCACAGTATTGTGCATTTCTCATTTAAATAAAGTTTCTTCAAATTTGTACATTATATTTTATTAGAAAAGTGGTTAAAAAGTTTTCTTAGGCCGGAATCACATTAATGATTTAAATTGTCGGCAAATGTATTATCCTTTTGAAGTGGTTAGTGCGTTTGAAAACTTGCTATCGATCAAAATACATGTACCAAGTTTTTCAGTGATGGAGCTAAAGGCCACCGAGAATGGCAAGGCGAAGGATTTACAGAGGAATTGAGTTGGTGTTAGAATAACTTTCAAGCCGGTTTTTTTTAACCAGGAAATATTACAATGTAATATAAATTAAACAAGCTAATCCTTAAACTATTAATCAAAAATAACAACGATAAATTGGGCTAGTTATTGAGACACCTCAATCTTCACCAATATAAAATTTTAGCGCAATATTCATATTCTTTCCGAAACTAATTGGCCCATGATTTAAAGAAGTAATAATTTTTCTAGGTCTTAATTTGTTCCTCAACATGGAGTTGAGTTGTTTTATCAATAACATTCATTTTTCATATTAAAGATATTGATTCAAATTAATTATGAAACTAAGTTGTATCAAGAAGCAAACTGAAATTGCTTCACGAGCGATCTCCGCGGTTATGCATGAAACTTATACAAAAAGTGTGAATAAGCCTGGAAAAATACTTCAGGTCAGTTCAACGTGATTTATATTCACAATTGCTTAGATTGCATACATAACAGCGAAGATCCTTCACTAACGTCGCTATTAACGACAGAAAATTTTTGCCAACAAAATAATTTTATGTTCGCGTTCTGCGGAGGAGGTCCGACGCAGAAACACCTGTCCGATTGCACAAAATTGTTTTCATTGGGTAAGATCTGTTTTCTTTTTTGTTTCTTTTAACAACTCGTTTAGAAATTCTGTTCAGTTGTTCTGGCTAGGACAGACTTATCTAAGTGTTAAGCAGACGATCTGACCATGGACCAGTTTCGTAAAGTTCGGCCAAAGGTAAGATAAAACTGTACGTGTATATAGGACAAAGATGAGCCGGTTACCCGTAAAATACGTAAAAAATACAATATCAATGTAACGAAAACTGATTTTAAAACGTTCTCAAAACATTGAATTGGTATATCTTTACGAATTATTTCTTTTAGAAATGACTCGTCAAGTGTATAATTTGCTTATACATGCTCCAAAGTTGTGATGCAGAAACCTTCTTCGCAATCATGCAACAGTTTCCATTTCAAACTGTCAAACATTTAAAAAAAAATCAGTAATACATAACTAAATGAAATATATATTCTAAATGAATATAATAAACTATAATGTACGAAATCATTTGAAAAGTGAACATTTTCGAAAAGATTTGCTTTGACTCACTTATATTATGGAAAATGTTGCGCTATTGCTATGTCGCTGGGTCATTATTCACACTAGTCATATAAAAGTTTTGCCAAGCAAAAGTTGTTTTTGTTTAGCCGGTATCAATGCCGTTTTCATCGAATACCAAGAGCCACCTGGCGTAGATGTACAGAGCAAGAACTAAAGGCTACGGGAAAACCTGGAGCGAACTTGAAAAATTGACAAGAAACAGAGGGTAGGGGAGAACGCTTGTACTTGACCTATGCGCCTTGTGGCGTTAAAGGGTTTACTGAGTGAGTGGAATATAAATTGTAAGTAACATAATTTTGAGATAACCAATCACCCTTAGCTTAAACACTATTTTTACATGCAGTGACACTTGGGTAACAGGGAACGTTCAGTAATAAGCCAAATTTTAAAAGAGTAAAACACAAAAACTAATTTTTTGCAACGATATATGTGGAACAGCTAATCTACCAAAAAACGTACCCACCCTACCCCCTCCATCATTTATTCAAAGTTACTCTCAAGAAGTATTCGCATAAGTTGAAACAAATCGGCAAGAAAGAGAAAAGCAAAATGCGTTATTGACATCAATCAGCTTAAGGTTTTATATGTTGTTTCTAAGTTTTCGGTTCGCGTCTCCGGAATTGAATCACGGGAATTTTTTGAGATGTAAAATTATTTCATTACTAAAGCCCGGTTTCCATATAATCGCTCCCATCGTTACTGTCGCGAACAAAATTATTCTGCGACTGGAGCAATTTAGTGGAACCGTGGTGTTCGCGACAGTAGCGACGGGGGCGCTATTGTAATCGCTAAAATCGCTCATTTTCTGTTAAGACAATTGTAGTAGCGACAAAAGCGGTATTATGGAACCGGGCTTAAGAACCATTGACGTCTGAATGGTTCTTTGAGGCACCGGCCAATGCTTAAAGCGAAGCTTTATAAATGTTAGAGCAATATCGTAACTTGTCTCGGCTCGTTTGCAATTAAGACGATAAACCAATTAGCGGCTTGTGTAATGTGTTCGTTTGGAATACCAAATTTTACATTAACTACAGAAAGAAAATATCTTTAAGCACAGCAACCGTCAAAAAAAGACGTAAAGTAAGTCAAAGTAAGAAATAGCATTCGCATAATTTAATTAAAAAACATTTAGGTGTTTTAAAAGTTTTAGCTATTTGCTCTTGAAAACAGAATCTTCCTATGGCTAGTATTTGACTTTGAGATATCTAAACTAATCTCCATTTTAACTGTTGTTTTTTTATAATTAGTGAGTTTTAATTTCTCCATCATGTTCTAAGTTTGTTTTTTCGCTCGTCAGTAATTTTTAAACCGGCCATTGACAATATTCTTAACATAAACAGTATTTATGCGGATACTTTAAACTCAGCCTTAGCCCAAGCGACGTAATTTGCATGTTATATAATGCAGGCATAAGTGTTCTTTTATATTTTTACAATAACTAAAGGAGATATCTGGGCTGAAACTTCAATCCCGGGGTTGAACTCAGCCCTGGGTTGAAAATTTTGCTATGTAATTGCGTACTTTGATTTAATAGCTCAGTTCGAAAAGTATGCCGGTATATCTCTGCGTGTAGATCTTGTTCCTACCATGTAAAGTCGAGAGCGCACTGATTTCATTACAAATGTTGACCATGGAGAACATTATTCTCTAGTGTACGTATTTTCTAGAGTGTACTTTTCTATCACTGCAAGAAGCCGGGAGCAACCTTGACTGCATGATAGAAAGGACACCTTATACATCAAGTCTGTTGTAGATTTTTTTAAATAGATTACTGTTTTCAACTCAAACTCTTATTGAAGTGCCTTTAAAAGAGTTTTACATTTTCGAGCGCTCATTTACAGAATCTTTACCATCAGTCTTCACTTAACCATCTTAATCAGTAATGTAAACAACTAACTTCAGATGTCCTCAATAGGCCTAGAGCAAGCCCGGTCATGCACATCCCTCCGATAGTCCATTAGTCATTGACAGAGCTACTCGCGGTACTATAGTGACTGGCATGCCGTGGGCCCCTATTCCTAACCTTTAACCTAACACCTAATCCTAACCCTAACAAAAAACTTACACTTTACGCTAATTCCTTGGCCATGGGCGGCGGAAGCAATAAATTATTGGGGGGGGGGGGGGGAACAAAGTG
>ERZ1740055.626-NODE-626-length-10408-cov-7.166618_pt1 | contig 10408 bp, 10 predicted proteins | sample MGYA00581747_ERZ1740055 | MGnify/ENA primary metagenome ERZ1740055 (study PRJEB43018, sample SAMN04849739) | marine metagenome | isolation source: floating plastic debris | place: Pacific Ocean | collected 2008-08-28 | study: EMG produced TPA metagenomics assembly...
CGGGTTTCGTTATGTCAGTGTTATTACCTATACAAATAATAGTAATTTTGCCGGGCCCTAAAAAATACTTCGTTATAACGGGGACTTTGTTTTATCGCGGTTCGTTATATTGCTTTGCATTTCCAAGCTTTTGGAACAAAAGGAATGGGTGAATTTTTATATGTTTTTAACGGCAGCCGGCATTCCATTTAACTTGAGCCCAATAGAAAAGAAACTATTCTGTTCAATTTAGTACGTAAGTCTTTTTTTTTTTTGCTTTCTGCGGCCACCGTGATTAAAACTGTAACACAACCTTTGATGAGGTTAATTTCATCCAGCATTTTCTTCAGTGTTATCATGAATAAACATGTTTACTCTCTTTAAATAAACTGAAAACCTTTGTCCCCTAATTTGTTCAGACGGCTTAACATTTGGATGAGAAAATGTTAATATATGTTTAAATGATTGTTCCTTACTGTTGCTCTTAGGGCGGATTGTGGGTCCCGCAGGAGGGGGTGGCTAATCCAAGCGACATAACACAATCGCTGGCCAGGGGGGCCGTAATGAATGGTAAGAATATTTCAAAGTAATACTTTACTTAAGTTGCAAAAAGAATTACAAGAAGTTGTTGAATTAATCGATATTTTTCGAACGGAATTCATCAGGTTTGTTACTCACTGAAGTTAATGCAAATTTACATAAACTTTAGTTGGTCATTTTGCATATAAAAAAATAACGAACAAGGACAATCAATCCCATTGAAACTATTAAACTAGCTTCACTGATTTCATTTTTATATGCATAAAGAACATTCACTAAATCTTAATGAGCTTGGACAATCAGTCCCAAGAATTTATTGTTATAAAACTAGCAATATGTTTTTGTTTTTGGGTTTTTTTTGTTTTGTTTTTTGTTTATATGCAAAACGCCAACTAAAGTTTATGTAAATTTGCGTTAACTTCAGTGAGTAACAAACCTGATGATGGACGGTGGATTCCGTTCGAAATATCGATTAACTCAACAACTTCTTGTAATTCTTTTTGCAACTAAACTTATATCAGCCCAAAGCAATATTTTTAGTACTTTTACTTATATACTAACCAAACGCTTTGTAATGTGTTTCAGTATTACTATAGAAATTCGTCCAGATATCGTTAATTAACTGTCCTGTTTTAATTCATGTTCAAGTCAAAGATAAGAAAAACTTGTAATTTCACCCCAGTTAGGGACGTGGTTGATTGAATCTTTTAAAATAAACGTGTGCAGTATTGTTTTTCCTGTTAGTACGTGGTTCTTATAGTCTTGAATGTTTTGTAATTCATTGTGTTGTCTTTGCTTTTGTACTACCAAAAGATGATGAAGTATAAGAGAGTGAATACTCCGTATAATCCTTATTCATAGGGTCATCCCTATTAAGTTAGTTTTAGACATGGTACCCATATTTGAGACTTCAAATTTTTGTTTCAAAAAACAGTCCGCCATATACTGATATTTTAATTTTGGTCTCATATTTCATCCTTCATGTCTATTAGCCTATATCAAAAATTCTTTACTTGTCCAATCAAAATTTTGCACAAGCATTGTTTCTAGCTTCTCTTTGGACCGTTGTATGTTCCATTAGAAAATAAAAACAAAGGTTAAATGCAAAATTTTAGTTGACAAACAAAGAGTATTATGGTAGTTTTGATATTGGCTAATTCCACGAAAACATCCACGCAACGGGCGAGTAACATCCGGGGAAAAACTGGGTACCATGTCTGAAAATTACTGGGATTACCCTAGGAATAAGACCTGTGTGGGGGATTAACTTTCTTACCCTTCATCCTCTCACAGTGTTACTACACATAAAAGAAGCACGACCTTTGCTACAACTTTCATTAACTGTTCCTCAATGGTAGAAATCGTGCTGTTAGAACCAATCTGGTTAGAGGAATCTCCAAATCGTTACAAAATGAATACAACTCAATTTTGTAATTTGCCTTTTTTTGTTTTGTTTCACAGGAGTCAAAATCCACGAACGTGTACAGGTTAAAAATGTATTAACGGATGGTCACAGAGTGCAAGGTGTACAAACTGACAAAGGAAATATCAAGTGTGATAAGTTTGTCAACTGTGCAGGACAGGTGAATGTTGCGTATTTTGTTTGGACGTGACTTATCTTTGCCGTAATCTTTGCTTCTACACCAATGATCTTCAATATTTCTGCTAATATTGGTTGCTCATATTATTACTTTTTATTATGTTATGGTGAATGCCATTTTCGTGGCGATCTCCTGCAGTGGGCTAGAGACCTAGGGCTGGTAAGTACTTTCACTGTTGGCTCAATAGATATGATTTCCAGTATTTGAAAACTATTTATTGACCACGTTTTTCACCTAACTATATTGTTTGGAATTCACAAATTAACTTTTACAACCCATTTAGAAGACAGTGTTGTGAATTATCCCATCCCATAATAGTGATGTTTTGGTGTAGTTGCAGTTGGTAACATCTCTGCCTTCAGTCACAAGGGACTGGGTTCGATCCCCAGCTCTGCTAAGATTTGAATATTTGTGCAACCTTCTTTTCTACCAAAGCTGACCCATCAATATGAAGGGCTTCATTAGTTTTTAACTGGAAAACAGAGAAATCCAAAATAGTGAAATAGTCCTCTGTCCATAGATTATGACAAATGTCTCAATTCTGCAATGCTTGAAAAAGCGAGAGTTCCTATCCGATAATAAATGTTTGCACTCACTTGTTCAAAAATCTCGTAATCTGAAACGTTTTAATGAATTTAAGAAAATTTAGTCATACAATGATGTCTTTGCCTTTTAGGCCAGTAATCCGGAAGTCCGGGTACCTCTTCATTCAGCAGAGCATTTCTACATTGTAAGCAAGGCAATTGAAGGAGTAAACTCCATGACACCTTGCGTGAGGGACCCAGATGGTCATATCTACGCAAGAGAGTGGAGTGGCGGCTTAATGGCTGGTGGATTTGAACCTGTCGCCAAACCATGTTTTTATGAGGGTGTCGCGCCCAACTTTGAGTTTCAACTTCTACCCGAGGACTGGGATCATTTTGGTTAGTACAAAATATATTTCATTCATAGATTAAGTTTCTCCTGTCAAAGAAAATCATAATAAAAGAGCAATAAATAGTAGCAAAATGACAATAGAGTATTACGGGGTCTAAGAACACGAAAACATCCCAATTGGCAACAATTCTTCGCTCAAAAGGAAGTAACACATTCTAACAGAAACCATATAAAGTGATAATATTTTAGGAAAGATTAGTTTCTAATAAACAACTGAGAAAAACGTAAAGACCATATGTACGATAGCAATGAACTCCTTTTTGACTAATTAGCGATTTAGTTTTGAGCAGCGCATTTTTATACCTGTTAACATCCTGCAATAGGGCAGAAGGTTTCCCATGATTCCACTGCTCGTTCCTATGGTACTTTTGCTTGTCATTTGCAAACAAAATATTTGTTGTAAAATTATATGTAGCATATGTGTTTCTGCGAGGAAGGGATAACTTTTGAAACGTCAGCTCCGTTCATTACGACAATTAAAGCACTGTGAATTTATCATTCTAACTCGGAATCCTAAGATTGAAGACATGATAACTTAAGTGTTGTGTGTAAAAGCTCAAAGAAAAATCATTTTTGATTCATCTAGTCAGTGGTTTGAATTTATTGAAGACTCGGCCATTTTCAAGCCATGTGTTAAACCATAAAAATAAGGAAATTAGTTACCGGTCATGGTGGAATCGATAGATACGTCCAAATCACCTGATCAGTTTTGACCAATCGCGCACGTGGATATTTTTACAGTGAACGAAGGTTGCTTATTAATATGACGTATACATACTTTGTAGAGGTACTGTTGACTCAGATAGTACATCGGATACCAGCAATGGAAACAGCCGAGATTCGCCAGATGGTCAATGGTCCAGAAAGCTTCACCCCAGATGGACATTATATCATGGGTGAAGCACCTGAGGTACGTTTTTGTCAGGAAAGGAGAGGGAAGTCGATGTAAAGAATGTCCTCCCCTGTGACCTCTACGGTGTGAATCCATCTATGGCACCAGGTTTCGCAGTTACGACAAATGAAAGATCATATCTAGCACACAAAGGACTGTTCAGTTTTTGAAATTGAAGGGCTAGCCCAAATTAAGAGGCGCCACTAGATGAGAGAAGGGGCTTTTCAAAAATATTACATTGAATGATTGATATACAGGCAGTTTGAACCACACAAGATACGTAACTTCCCTTAAGCTAGTAATACTGCCAGGAGTTTAGAAATTGGTTTTTATTTTCCAAATTATTGTAAAGCTAACTAATAGGCTAGGTTTTATTTATATAGCGAACTTTTCATATTGTTAATTGTGTTAGCGAAAATAATATCTAGTTGTTATATAGCTGATGCTTTCGCTCGCTCTGATTTGTCAAATTGAGTTCCGTAACTTACGTTACGTATCCTTTATGGACCTCCCAAACATCTGTTTCTTTTGATTTTGAAGTTGACTATAAGTCAGTAAATAAACGATTTCATTTTAACGAATACCTAATATACACAACCACAAAGAATAATTCACAATTTTCTGCAACAAGAAAACAAGCGGAAATTTTGATATTTTGAAATTAAAAACCTATCTATTTTGGAATTTAGCAAACTTCTTGTCTCTTTTGTCACAACATTCGTTGACAAGATTGTGACAAAATATCATTTGAGAAGTTTTCAGAAAAGAACCAACGATTTATCAGAAAACAAAATTTTCTTCGTCATCCAAACTGATTTGCTCAAAATATGCACAATTTAATCGCCTACAACTACAAGACAATTTCAATTTCACACCAAGACAAAATTGCATTCAACTTAGAAGCCATGAATGAACCAGAAAGACATTTAGTAATTGTTCAATGGTGAATCGACATTTAAATGTGCCATGCTAGTAGTAGTTCGAGAATTCCGATCGAAGAATTTTTTGGATCAAAGCATTTATTGTTTGTTGGAGAATCGAATAATAAATGAATATTCGTACGTGTGTTTCATGCGAAAAACCAAACATTCAATCTGTTAGCGTTAGTGTGGATTGATGCCGCTGGTAAAAAAGTGCCACAAAAGAAATGAATTAACTCTAACAGTGACATTGATGTACCCACTAAAAATGTACCTGTTCTCCCAGTTATAGCTTCATAGCTCAGTTGGTTAGTTTGACGCACGGACATCGCAGAGATCACGGGCTCAAATCCTGTTGAAGTCTGAAAAGTTTCTTTTTTCAGATTTTTCTTTCGCAGTGGCTTAAATTGCTTTATTAACCGCGACAATCTTTCATAACATATAACTAGAAATAACCAACGGTTACAGGAAGTGCTGACTAGAATACCTTTGAGTCGTGGGATTTTCAAGAAAACGTCTGTCGAGTATTGAAATTGGTTAGACATTACGTTGGGTAGTTAACCATAAAAAATCTGGAGGTTTCTGGGAAATGATTTTCAGCCGGTATAGCGTACAGGTAGTCTCAGCGTTTATCGCCATTATACTTAGCATTCCGGTAATAGCGTACATGATTTTCAGTTTTTTAACTGTACCTTGACACTCCAATGATGTGAACGTTTGAATTGTGAAAACAACATGGTAGAGCGGTTCCACTGTCTGTTTGCATCGAATCGTCCAAACAACGTTTCATCACTTGCTGGTCTTCTTATGACATCACGCCAAGATTTGAATATTGTTTAAAACTGTCTCTTTCCATTTCAATCATTTAAATGTACATTAACAATCCAGTGACGCAAAACTTTGGCTTTGAAATGTATAATGTTATTTTTACTAAGCTGTGTGCGGGACTTATACGAATTAACGGGGAGATTTATATCGTTGGTCATTAAGGGGAAAAGAATTCGTGACCTCCGGTTATCGGAAAGACGTTCCATCCACTGCGTTTTAGCAAATCACATGGAGAGCGGGTCACTTAAGTTGGTTTTTGGAAAATCGCATGTATGGCCATCCTTCTGCTAGTGAAATTTACTCATAATATTGATCAGTAAGTAGGTTGTGTGCAGACTGTCGTAGTTGTACTTAATACAGAAGAATTGTTATAATGAATATTATTGTTATGCCGACTAGCTTAAGAATTACTACGTTGCTGCTGGAATGAACTCCAGCGGCGTCGCCAGTGCTGGAGGTGCCGGAAAAGCTCTTGCTGAGTGGATAACTGAAGGTGAGCCCACGATAGATCTTTCAGCGGTGGACATCCGCCGATTCGGCCCTCATCACAACAACAAGGCGTATTTACGTCATATGGTGGAGGAGAGTCTTGGGTGGCACTATATTCTCAGGTAAAAGACTTGTCTGAGGGAATTTGTGAAAATATTTATTCAAGTAGATGTTAATGGATTTAGGTGCACAACGTAGCATAAATTTCAGGTGTTGTAGATTGTACTCATCAGATAAGAAATTTTGGTAACAATATTATTGATAACAATAAAAATGATAAGAAAAATATTCACAATGAAATTATTATTATTATTATTATTATTATTATTATTATTATTATAATTGATAAGAATAGTCTTGATAATAATAATAATAATAATGGAAACTTTATTATAGCTTTATACAATATACAATCATAAACCTCGCTACTTACAGGTAGTTTACAATCGTCTACTTGAATCGATCATGATAAACAGACACGTATACTGAGGGAAGAAAAAAATATGATTTTAATATATATATATATATATATAGGTTATACAATCATGTTAATAGTTCATCAGTTCTGGACTGCACCAATTTTTGTTCCTGCTTTTTATTAATGTGAAAGGATTGATCGGGATCCTCTGCTGAATATCAGAGAGCTGACCAAGCTTTCTACTGCTCACCACTGATTCTCTCACCAGTACTGTGAATGGCGACTCACCACAGTAGTGTGGAGTAGTAGATACAAATGTTGATAAGAGCTTCTTAGGGGAGCGTCAACAGATGATAAGAAAATTAATCTTGAGATGTGTAATTGAAAACGGTAATCATTCCCTAGGATACTCTTAATGGGCGTCGGATCCAGACTAGTGCTTGTCCACTTTTGGAGCAAAACCCATTTTAGTGTAATGCTATTATTTCGAAGGTTTTCACTTTTTGTTACTTAAATTTTCTGCGTGATTTAGAGTTGTCTTTTCCTACTTAAAAAGCAGGTTATGGCTTTTCTAATCCTTCTTTTAGCCTAGTTTGACACACTCTCTGTCCCCTCCCTCAATGACTAGTTTTGCTAACCATGCTGGCACCAGTCCTTTTGTTGACTGAAACAATTCGCTGTTGTGTACTAGTATTGGTTAATGCAGCACTCATGAAATCAGATAAATCCTCCGCTGCACCCACGGTGGGTTAGCTATGATAATATGTTTATGATGTGCATAATTTTAGACTTTTACGTCCAGTAGCTGTAAATGCTCAACCATAGTAGCAAAGATAATTGATATATTCGTGCTACAAATAATAATAGCAACACAATTAACATATAAAAACTGTAGCAAAAATTACAAAATAGTTGTTTGCCCGGCGAGCACAAAAAAGTGATATAGGCCAGCTCAGTAAAAAAAAAAATGCTAAATCCCTTATGATCCAGGTAGCCCATGGAGCCGGCGCTTATCTCCGGCTTCGTTAGTGTTAAGCGGATGGGAGTCTTTGACTCCCCCTGGACGGAACACTAATCCATGGAAAGGTTAGCTCCCAGCAGATGCTAGTACTCATTTACCTTACCCCAGAAGGATAGAAAGCTGAGTTAGAGCCGGAATTGAACTGGGGACCTTGTGGTCGAAAAGCAGAGATCTTACAAGTGCACTAACAATGCCCGCCCAAAAGAGTCTCTAAAAGCAGAATACCAGCATAATCTGAAAAAAAAAATTGAAACGTAGTTGGTATTTGATTCTAAGAATTTGGTGTTTCTTCCCAAAAGGTTCCCGTATTCGGAGAAGAAGAAAGGAAGAAATGTGAGGTGTTCCCCTCTGCATGCCGTCTTGAGTGCAGCTGGAGCTGAATGGGGGGAGAAGATGGGCTGGGAACGAGCCAACTGGTACAATCTTTCGAATGCAGGTAAGTATTGAATTAATAGTTGTTCTGGTATGGATTCATGAAATTCAAAGTCAAGTTTTGTAAAGTGCGTTATTTGTTTAAAAAGTATCCACAATAATTAACAGCTATCCCTCAAAAGGAAGGTGAACAGTGGTGGATATATACCAAAACACAAAGGGGGATAGTTTTGTTAGTATTAACCAAAATAATGGGATAAAAATGCACTTTTTCCCAAAGAAACAACACAATGGAAACCTTTTTTGTATTTTTAGCACGTGCGCTTTCTGATTTATTTGAAAAGTTTTCTTGTAGATTTTTATAAATTCTGAAAGAAAATATATTTCTCAGTACCATTAAAAACCAAAACCCATATTTTGTCGCCGTCTTCTTGTTTGGAATGGCTTCGTCGTTCAAATTAGAAGCCAATTCATTTGTCGCAGCGCATTTTATATTCTCTTAGAATATGCACAGTCAAATCAAGAGCATTGTTTGTCTTAAATGTAAACGAGCTTATAATCTAACGCAGTGCTCATTTAATTGCAGATATTGCCAAGTTCAAACCAAGTGAGTAAAACAGAGTTTTTGGTATGCAATGCATTATAGATATGGAGTTCGCAATGACTACATGTGTAATCGTCTTTAGATATTAGGAAACTAGGATGTCAAAGAATATCAAGTAGGTTAAAGCTCTTTATAGGAAATGCACAAAGGTAAAAAATTAAGACAGAACAAATAGCTTGCTTGTCAAACTTTTTTGTTTTATCAGTACGTTTTGTACCACGTATAGATATATTGATTAATGGATGGATGGGTGAATGGAGAGATGGATAGACATTGTTCTTATTGAGTCTAGACATGCTTTGTCGTAATTTTATTTGGCATCGAGGTTCCAGCGTTATGCTTCCGTGTACAATAAAAGCAATGATTGGTGACTGCATTTGGACATATCATCCATTATATTACTAATATTAAGTCATTCTCTTTAGAAAGCCTTACAAGTGACAATCCTTTTGGAAAGCCCTCCTGGTTTAGAAATATGGAAATAGAGTACAGAGCTTTCCACGATAGTGTTGGGTTGGTAGACATGTCTTCAATGGGCATCTTTGAGCTTCAGGTGAGGAAAACTAAGATTTTTCTTGATAACATCAGACTGATATCACTGTTTTTGTATAATGATGATAATAATGATATTATGTTATAGTGTTTATGGTGATGTCTATGATGATGATGGAAGTTCTATTATTTTGTGATGGTGATGATGTTAATGTGACGTAATTGGTGATGACGAAAGTTCTCTTATCTCATGATGATGAATATTGATAGTGATGATGATGAGGATGATGATGATGATGGTGAACGTTAGTGTTATATTAATGATGATGATGTTGTTGATAGTGACGTCAATGGTAATGGCGAAAGTTCTCTTATCTCATGATGATGAACACTGATAGTGATGATGATGATGATAATGATGATGAAAGTGCTGTTATATTATGATGAAGTTAATTGTGTTGAGGATAATGATTGGGTGATGATAATGTTTTAAAACGTTATGAATTAGCGATAAGCAACCCTTTAATAAATATCTTTTAAAAATTCTCATGTTTGCATTTAATTATTAATTTCTTGCTTTAAAGTTCCTTACTAAGTTTCTTGAAATTCCATTTCAGTCAAACAACTCCAGCTCCTGTGTAGATTTTCTACAGCATCTTTCAGCAAGAGACGTCGACGTACCTGTAGGTCACGTGATCCAGACAGCCATGCTAAATGATAAGGGTGGATATGAACTTGAATGCACTTTGGCCAGACTTGAAAAGGAGACGTAAGTATTTTACATTCCGTAGCATCGTCCAAAGGGCACCTTGTTTTCCTAGCTTAGTTAAAAGTATTAAAACTTGGTCACTTTGAATTTCGTATGTCTGTCAGTGATATCCTCACTTTTTATTACACTTCTGATTTTGGAGAAAAGGCTTTGAGTTCCTTTGTACAGTACAGCAGCAAATACATCAACATAAGTTCAACGCTTGTTGCATGTGCTTTAATGTCACAAGATAGTTTTTACTATGTATTTTCAAGACTGAATTTGCAACTCGGATTAATTACTGGTTTGCTCCCCATGTAAAGAGTCACTGTCTTAGTTTGACCCTTGTAATATAATGCTCCTTCCCGCGTTAAGGGATGCTATCTTTAATTCCTTGTATTAGGGCTTGCCTTATCATAAGAGGTAACTCTCTCACTGTGTTAACAGACAATAGATCTTAACCCGTAAGGTTAGTCAAGAGTAGAGATGTCTTCCCCATTAAAAGATTTGGTAATAATATAATAATAATAATAATAATTATAATAATAATAATAATAATAATAATAAT
>ERZ1740055.627-NODE-627-length-10398-cov-7.727255_pt1 | contig 10398 bp, 5 predicted proteins | sample MGYA00581747_ERZ1740055 | MGnify/ENA primary metagenome ERZ1740055 (study PRJEB43018, sample SAMN04849739) | marine metagenome | isolation source: floating plastic debris | place: Pacific Ocean | collected 2008-08-28 | study: EMG produced TPA metagenomics assembly...
CGAATAAGTACCGCACCAAAAACTACGAAAATTAAATAAACGCCACGGCGCCTAATTGGGTGTTCAAAGGCATACCAAGTTTGAGTTTGCAGTTGCCGCTGACTATAATGACAACGGATTCAATATCTACAGTCTCGGCCTCAGTATTTGTATTCCGAAACGCCAACGTAGTTTAATTTAAGCTACTTACAACTGTGTGCATAGTTGGAGGTGTGACTCCTCGCTCTTTCACTAGTACTTTTGAATATTTAAGTATCATAACGAGGCGAAGACTATAAAATGAATCTCCAGTCATCTGAATTCGCAGCAACAGGAAAATATTGGCTATTGACTCTGGATGTACTTCATGCCACCATGCCAGTTGGGGTTAGGGATACGGAGACTATATGAAGGACAACTATATGGCACTCGGTATTTCCTCTTTTAAATGCCGCCCTCAAATAAACTCCGCCCTCTGATATACGCCGCATTTTAGAATGAAAAAGTGAAATAAAGGCCGCCATCTAATAAACGCCGCACTTAAACGCCACGTGAAAAAATGCGGGGTTAATTAGAGTCAATAGGGTCACGTGAAAACGGCATAACATGAATCGAACATTATTTTCAGAAACGTGTTCTTTGCTTGGCGTGGGCGCGCAAAAAGACACGCGAATTTTAACCGTAGCGGTTGTTGGGTTCTACCTGAAATAGAACAGCTCTGAGATGTTGCAACTTACATTACACCACTCCACTGTTTGGAACTGAGTGAAATGTCGGTAAGAACTTACGAACGACTAACATTGTTTTCTTATCTTCGTCATCTATTTTATTTTGAGATATTCAGTGGGAGGAAAGTCTAACTTTTGGTTGTCAGAGTTTTTTGATTGACATGTCAACAACAAGCGTTTAAACTTGTACCTGAAAAAAAGTTCGTAGTCGATCTCGCACAAATGGAAGTATTTTTGTCAGTAGTACATAACAGTATTAAAACCTGATTGATCAAGAATTAAACTGAACTATCAGCTTTGGCAAAACAATTAGCTACAGTTTTTGTGCAATAAGAAGGGCAAAGATTTTTAAAGGTTATAAATAGGTGCTGCGATCATTATTTTGTCACATGACTTAAAGCCATCTGATGATGATGAAAGTTGAGTTCATGTGATTATACAGTCACGTTTCAGTTTGCAAACCAATTGTTCTTTGTTACTGAAGGCATTTATCTAATTACACGATAAACTTCTGCTATCTGTTTGTTTAGTTAGTTTGATAAAACTTAGTATTACTCATGTAATGGTATTGAGTTGGGTACTCTAGCCAATATAACACCTACTATGATTTCATTTAATAGATATCTGAACATACATTACAATGCTGCTGAAAATAAATAGCAAAAGAGATACTGTTCATCAACAGGACACCTAAATTGCGTGCAATTCTACAACTGATTTTGGCTACATTAAATCCTGTCTGCACCAACTGAAGAACAATTGAGGTGGAGCCACTTACTAAGTGAGCACAGTAACTGAACAATGTCAGTAGAGCAAGGAAAACCAACTGATAAAACTGTAAATAATAATTATATCAGTATCCGCAGCACACATGAACTCTGACATGACATTACTCACAGGTCATAGTCCATTCCACTGGCCCTTACCAATCAAAGATAATCCACTCGCAGGGGAAGGGAAGGGGAATGAAAGGTAAAAAATACTTTTTGGTTATTATGTTGTGCTAATGAAATCCTGGGACACTTGAACTTGAACTGACAAGCTTTACCAACAGCTCAAGTTCAGCTCTATTTCTATATCTGAGAATTCATGCTGTAAACTCACTGTAATTTCTTGGCTATTGAGCACACCTGAATGTAAGTCACACTCACTAAATTTAAAAACTAATTTTTTTTGTACATATATAGGCTGCACTTGTTTATAACCCACAGTTGTCCACATAGTAACATGGGATACTTACACAGAAGGATGTTACACAGTAATTTCATTAGTCTGATGTGGGGAGGTAAATTTTTTGACAGCATGTAGCTTATTATCCTGTAAAAATTCATAATTTAGCCATCTCACAGAGTTCAAAGCATGTGAAAAAAGTAGTGGGCTGCAAATTATGGCCAGTATAGACTAGCAGTATTCAACGGTTAACAAGAGATTCCTGTTTGTTTTTCCAAAGATTTCCTCCTCATCCTTCTAGAAATATTCCAAAAGAAATCCTATCTTAGATAAAAATGCTTTAAAACCATACCCTTTACAGTGGTATATAGTCCACAATATCTTGGGAATATACTCATCAAAGCTACTATCAAAAAAAAATATCCCAGAAAAATGACATTAGATTTGGGTGATTGAGTAAATTCACACACTAAATACAGAACTCAACTGGTATTTATTTAAAATTTGATTTCATATAAATACATTAAAATTTCTTCATATAATTACTATACTCTGATTCCTATGACTTTTCAAGCCTGTGAATTATTCTCTTAAATGTTTCTTTAATCTTTTAATGTCTCCAAGGTTACATTACTCCAGATAATTGCAGGTCATACAGTCATAAACCTTTGTTTTCTGTCTTTTCTTGGCCTACATTTTGTGTTGCAGTTATACCACCACAGCCCACATTGTCTTCTCTTAGTTTGAAAATAAAACCAACTGATACTCCTCAGCAGAGGAAATATAATATTTAGTCTTTACCTTGCCACCAATGCATTGCATTATAAATCTGCATTGGGGCTTCAGTTTTGCAGTATAGCTCATTCTTCTCTGCAGGAGGTACAACTTTAGCATGCAACTGGAAATGCTGCAGATGTCTTTGGATTTTCTTTCTAAATTTAGTTTTTATTTTATCCTTTTACCAGCATCACGGCTGCGAGTGTCCCGAGACCAAGTGTTGTATACAGCAAACCATTCCATAAACATGTTTCTCTTTCCTTCTGGACGTCCCTGAATTGTTCCTGAAAAGCTTCCTGTTGAAAAACGAAAACAATACTCGGTCAGTGGCAATAGACAAAAATACTTGTGATGAAAAGCATATCATGTGAACGTAAACTAAACAAGTTTTTATTCATGTCTGGAGTGGTCTGCCATGGCGCGTTACGCCTTCTTGCAATAATCTTTGTAAACACTTTACTACAACAACACTGTAACAGATAGTATCAGTACACACTGTCTCGCTAATTTCCTCACCTCCAGACAAAGTCAAAAATTGTCATAATTTATATCCTTGCGTACGACGTAAGTTTGCGTTCTTTTGTCAGTAGTACCGAGCGAATTAACCTGTTAAGAAACTCGAAAAGATACGCAACTCCAGAGAAATTAATTTTCCTTCACTCACTCAACATTTAAACGAGGAAAATCATACGAAAACTTGCGAAAAAATTTGGACTTCCGCTTCAGCTGGCCATTATCAGCTTGGCACGGAAGGAAATATTTTATTTTTTCCTTTTAAGGCATTTGTATTCAATAGCTAGCGATGACCCGATGTACCTCCCCAGTCATGCGACCGAGACGTGAGAAATAGCAATAACTAATACCTTATAGCTACAATGGCAATGATTTAACGAATTTGAAAAAAAAGAGGCAAGAACTTTAAAAAAAAAATCAATTGTCAACCATCACAGCCGTGGAAGGTGAAATTCTCAAGAAACCGTAAAGGTTTCCCACGTAAGATTCGTTAAAATTCATCAGCTGCTGCTGTTCTATTATTTATTGTCACCAAAATAAATTTTTTCGTGAGAAACACTTAACAACACCTAGGGTCCGAGTTTTACGACGAATTTTGAAATTATTCTAATTTCCGCGGGAAACTTCAATAGCAAAAGGAAATTCAATAAACTAAAAAACGGAATAATTTAATACGGATTCGCTTTCGAAATATTTTAGTAACACTAAACAGGAACTCTAAACTGAATAACTCGTCTAAAAAAGGTTTGTAAATAAACCTAAAAATGTTTTAAAAAAATACAAAAAATATTTACCCATCCACCGGCCTTTACTATCCATGATTTTAAACTGCAAACGTACTCTCCAACCCAACGAATAATGTCTTCTTTTGCTACATTGATTTTATGATCCCTGCAATGAGTGGCAATTCTGCCACCGAAAGTATAGAGTACTACAATTCTCCCCCAATTCACACCGTCAGCAAACATTTCATCAGCAATTAGTTTGAACGTTAATTCTGCTGTCGAAGCTTGAACATTTAGTCTTTCACACATATTTTTCAGAACAAGTTCGTGTCGAACTTCAATTTCCTCAGTCAATCTTCTAAGTAAAGCTCCACACTTCGACACAGGTTTCCTAGTAGGATCAACTCTGTAGCAAATAAAATCTTCTGCTAATTCAAAGGCAATGATTTCGTCGCGAGACATTTCAGAACGTTTGCTCACTGTCGTTAGTAACTCAACCGGAGGCATTTTCTTTTGGTGTTTTCTTTCTCGATACTTAACTTCGTGTTTTTCGTCAATACTATCCGCTCGTTTGAATTCGATTTATGCTTCGCTTGGTCCGAAAGTACCGAAGGACAGCCTTTATACCTTCCGCTGGTCTGTGGTCTTTGATTGGAAGATAAAAATACATCTACAAACGTCAATAATTAAACAATGACGGAACTTTGGTAACCATGGAGACGCGGGACCAATATCCAATTGTGCTAGCCGAACGCCGCCAATAAAAAAACGTCATTGCTGGCTGTTTCGAAATTTCCCGACAACAATGCCATCACGTACGCAGAGAACTGGAAAAAAGCGAAATAAAGGAGAATCGACAACACTTAAATCACAAAGTCCAGGCTTTCACTGTTTTTTTAAATAAGAAATATAGAATTAGAATATTTTTCATTAGCAAGAACATGCTCATGATTTGAATATTTTTTTTATAATTTTTATCATATTCAAAAATCTTAGCAAAAATTATTTTTATTCATGTTGTTACTGAATGTAACTTACTGCTGTAATTGATAGCATTTTTTAAAAAAGCTATCATTTTCTTTACCTAAAAAAATGAGTTAAAAAAAATCGAAATACTCGCTTCAAATAAGGAAAAGGCACCCAAAAAAAGTGGGCAAAGGAATGAACAAAGAACAAACCGTCCGTTTGAGCTGGTTTTCCTACAATCTTACTTAACAAGCCGGGTGCGTAAAAGCATTCATTAAGACTTTAAAAAATTTGAAATGCGTCGGCGTGTACGTAAAATAGCTCATAGTTGACACTTTTATAATTATCCGTTAGACATTGTCGTTACTAGTGTGAAAGCTTCGAAATTAGGTACAGAAACAACCCGATTCTTATTATGATCAATATGGTAATAACAACTCGCTTTGTTTTCTAGAATATATTTGAATATTATTTATGTTTTGGGAGCAAACTCGTGTTTTGTTTATTAGTGTCAAGGGAACTGTCTGTCATAATGATTGGTTTTTTAAAGGTTACTCAAAAGCTTTTGTGCTGCAACCGGTATGCAACTTAAGCCTAAATACATAAAGAATTCTAAGCCACCGTCTGCTTATATATAATTTTAAATAATATACCTAATAAGAGTTATGGTGATTTACACTAATCACATGAATCCTTCACACATACTCTGATTACTGTAACTTTTTTGCTAGATTCGGATGCAAAAACTCAAAAAGCGAGGTTTCACCCAATTTTGATTCGATTGTATATTCGAACTCAAGCCCTAACTTCCGTCACCAGTTAATAGATTATTTTAAGCGACCAATCACCATAGAGGCTTTGAGCTTTTAATAACGCCAAGAGCCCGAGGCTGAAAGTGCTGCTTACATTCTAAGAATGAAAGATATTACTCGAAGCTGAACAACTGAAGAATCCGGCTCTTGTAAATAATTACTCTCGGGTTAATGTTCGACAGTGTAGTACCGCCGCTGCTAAAATGTGACTTTACAAATAAAGTTTGTAGTTACACATATATTGATGCAAAAGCTTATGAAGACAAATTATGTGTCTATTTTCCCATTTTAGGAAACCGTGATTATGGACTCAAATCCGGCGCTTTACAAATTAGACTAGTACTGTATTTTGATTATCAATTAAACATATTTTACTAACATAAATCATCGGCCATCGTATACCCAATTTATACTCTCAATTTTGTATAAGAACATTTCAAGAATAGTTACGATGCTAAAGTGTCGAAATGTAATAAAGAATTCGCAACCGCATCACAAAAGTAAGACGTTCAACTACACAAAAAATCCTTCCCCGTCTCCTCGTTACGAAAGGTCGCACTATTCGTATCCTTGGCCGTTACCGTCATCGTTGCCTAAATCTTATCAAAATTTTTTGCACGCAAGAACGCCTGCACCTTAGCATTTTAATTCATACTGGTCATACTGCCATAACTAACTACAGTACTACTACCATTACACTACTAATAAAATTCATAATTTAATACCATATTTTCAATAAAACTTTTTACTCCTTAGAAAAATTTCACATTTTGTGACTCAGCCTAAATGTTGCCCTAAGGACCGAATGACACGTGGTGCATTCTTCTCATTTTTAGAGATCTTTGTAAAATATTCTGAGAAAACTCAAAGTTTTTTTAGATATGATTACATTGTCATGTTTAGTTTTAAAAGGATGAAAGGGGACAATCGTAATATAAAACCAAATTTTAGTTTGATCCAGTTTGTATCGGAAAGCCTACAAGGAAATATGCATGCAGCAAAGAGTTTATTCATGATGCCACGCACGACATATTTCGGCGCTCTCTCTCTGCCCCTCACGCAAGAATTACCACACACGCAAAATGTTTTGTGAAATAATACTTGCATGTACAACGTACCCCTCGGTCTGAAGTCTATCTTTTTTAAAAAAAAGAACCAACAATGTTTTTTTGTTTGACTGAAGTTGCATAACAAGATCTATATTTTTAACACTCTGATGTGTGCTCAGTGATAGAAATTAAATGTTTTTTTAAAGTTATTTATCATGTTAAATTATCCAAATGTTCAGTGTTAACTGAATGATATCAAATGACTGATCAATAATATAAAAGTGTGTTGCTACTTCAAGGAACAATTGTACTTGTTGGTGACACAATCAACGAAATAAAAAAAGTTTTCTAAAAAATTTTAGAGGATAAAATCAATTTATATTATCCTTTAAATCCTGGATATTTAGTTTTTTGTTAATTTTTTGAATTAATAATCATCCGTTTTGTTTTGTAATCAACCTGTTGAATATCAATTGCTTTCAATTTATGATTCCGTTCGAGTTGTTGAAAGTTGCAAATCATACATTTTTGTATACAAAAACGAATTATGAATTATTTCAGTTTACTGCATGGGACGTGATGTATGGTTTTCCTAAGGCACCTCTATGGCTTCAAGTTTAACCGTATAGGCGTTTTTGTATATATAACTAACGCAGGATACTCGATAAATCAGTTTAAAAATAAAATGCTCTGACACGAAGACTTAACGCTCTAAATTTCAGAACTTCGGAATGACTATCCCGTTGCCGCTATTTCATTTGAAGGTAAAAAGATGGCGCCTCACACCTGAATTGTTTTCGTAAAAGGGTGTTATGTAATATCATTATCCCAGAATCACTATACTGTACACGCCACATATGAATAAGTGACGCAATGCTATTAGGTTTTCTTTAAACGGATGTTCTTCCATAGACCCAAACACATCAAAGGCGTAATTACTGATAAAACTTGGAGACCGACATCAAGATAATTCAAAGTTCGTGCCCAGTTCACACATGAAATGCAAATCACGACTGATCATACATACAATACAAGGGGAATATGAGTGATATTGAACATATAGGAAGCAAATTGACTATAATGATTTATACTACGAGGTATAAGATAAAATATTAATCGTCTTCCTTTAAGATATTAGTCCGTATATCACTTGTTTATAACTTTGAATTTTAAAAATAACCGCCAATGAAAGTTTAGTACAGAAAGTCTCTCCTTGTGTTGTCTGCGAGAGGTGGCTGCCTGCACCTGTGCACTGATTCTCAACAGTCAGTCAATGAAAAAATAATACAAAGACCTTTTAAACGGTACCACAGTATAAGAAGTTAGGTATTCGTTAAATCTGCCATTCTACAACCATTTTTTGAAGGTATTTAGAGAATTGGGGTTTTCTCAACGGCACTACGAACAGAGCATGCATGCTGGTACTTGCTCCTTTCTATATGACTGACCATTGCTTCTGCAACGTATAACAATTTCTTTTCGCTTTTCAATGTTTTTGTTTTGTTTTAATGTTAATTATTTTCAGTTCTTTTAAACACAATGCTTTTCTTAGGGCTATGGCAAAATAACTTTTATAAATAGATTCTAATCCACGTTTTTTAATACCCGAATTATTTTTCTAGAATTTACATAAGAAAACAGTTTATCTGTGTTCATGAAAGAGTATATCTCTTACAATTAACTTTCCACGAGTTGCGGCTTCTCATGAAACATGTTTCGCAAAATAAGAACTAAAGCCAACACGATTGTTTCTAAAAAGATAAATTTAATCTTACACTAATATTTTTTTAATTTTTACGTTAATGTAAGTTTAGCACATGGCCAGTGTTGGTTGGTCATCACATGTCTTGATAAGCTCCTCATTCCAGTACTTGAGATCGAATGAGAGGGTCATGCAATCTTGTTTACAACTTTGAGCAAACATCAGTCACTCTATTTTTAGCTTTTTTCTCAGCTGGTAAGAAAACAACAAATCTTAATATGGGAAAAATAAGATTAAGAACTTCACTAATCTCATAAACCTTTTTACCTTTGAATCTAATGGCTATAAAATGGGTTGCTGGAAAACTAGCAATTATGTTTGTTTTGAAACCATAAGAGCAGCGACTTGATGTTACAAGAGTTTGTTTTTCCACGAACTGTAGTTTTTGTGCCAAAAGACAAAACACTGAAAAAAAAAACATATTGAGAGAGTAGGCGTGGCTAGGACCAATTGTCTTAACTGAAGTCATTTCGGAATTTTGCCACGATTGTCGTCAATTGGATTGTAGCTAGGAAAAGATTCGCGGTTTTCAATACTATAGCGTAGCTGTTCATCGCAGTTAAACAAACAAGAATTGTTTCAGGTAGCAATTTTGGGACGTAATATTTTGATTTTTTCCAAAAGTAAAATATCTCACACAATTTCCAAATAGTCAGCAAGTCCGTCGAAGGTGACGGTTTAACTGAAAATCTAGCATTGCGGACTTCGTGTAAAGGACACAAATCGTTTGAGCCAATCAAAGGAAAGATAAAGCATATCCCAATCTTAATTAAGCCAATCAAAACACTCGTTTAAATCTGTACATCTACTCGAAGAAATCTCAAAGACAGCAAGTCCGGGCAAGACTTGTTTTGGGCCTGCTGCTATATTTCACCACGAGAGCCTTGTTTACAAATACTTTGTTTCTTCACATGTTACATGACTTAAACAAGCATTAGGGCTTTATGCATACACAGATAACAATGTTTTATCTAGGTTGTGGTGGAGAGAATAGGAATAGAAGGTGATACTGCACTGGCATTTTTGCAATTTCAATTTTAATTTCTCTCCTGGATGATATACAGTGTCTATCTAAGGCCAAAAACAATTACTAGGTTCAAAATCAACACAAAAATGCATTGCCAGAACACGTTTAGATCACAAGATAGGACTTCTTTCTCATTTCCCCAGCCCAATATGGGTAATTTGCATGATTGTGTTAATACTACAACTACCAGAATGCTTTGCTTGTTTTTTTTTGCAAAATAATTAGTGGCAATAGTTCTCCCATTCTCGAGAGGGAATACAACTTTGAATAAGATTAAGAAAGAAAATTCGTAGAGCATTCTGGTAGTTGTAGTAAAACAACGTCATCACGCAAATGGCCCCTTAAAATGCTGACCATAGGAAAACTGGGGAGAAGCTCATGGCTCACAAATTGACAAAAACAAACGTCTTTTGTCCTTTTGTTTTTAGCTTGCAGTAGCAGCTTATAATAATAATAGTAATGATGGAAACTTCATTTGCTTATTAATGCAGTTGTAAATCTCACTACTTATAGGCAATAAACAACTGGCTACTTGAATTGATACATGAGTAATATAATATAAATGTATATTTACAAGGTATCAAAAGATAAAATAAAATAAAATAAAAATTAAATTAAATTATAAAAAGAAAAAAAACAAAACCAAAAACTAGCATTTCAATAGCTCTGGGCCGTTCCAAATCTTATTTCTGCAGCAAAATATAAAATATGTTGCTCTAATGGCAAGGCAATATTCATAATTTTTCTAATAATAATAAATAAAATTATTTAATGCTGGTAACCAGCGACAAGATGGAGGAGTGACTCAGAACTAAGGCAGAAAGAACAGTCAAGGCTTTGTGACGAACCCCATCTAAACAGATTTTTACGTGTAGCGAGGGAGTTGTTTA
>ERZ1740055.628-NODE-628-length-10398-cov-7.067195_pt1 | contig 10398 bp, 5 predicted proteins | sample MGYA00581747_ERZ1740055 | MGnify/ENA primary metagenome ERZ1740055 (study PRJEB43018, sample SAMN04849739) | marine metagenome | isolation source: floating plastic debris | place: Pacific Ocean | collected 2008-08-28 | study: EMG produced TPA metagenomics assembly...
CTGGTGTCTTCATGTCATCATTATTAAATATGTCTTTGTCAATCATCCTAGCAGCCTTCTATCTTTTTTACCCTGTTTTTTTTTTTTTTTTTTTGCTTTTGACTGAGAGAAGATTAGGTTTACTTTACTTAAAACTAAACTGGTTGAACTGGTTTTGTCGGAAACTGTTTGCAAAACTCTGGCAGTTCGCTTTGCAAGAAATTACTTCTGGTAAAGTTTCACTGTTTTAATGAATCAGTTCGTAAATGAATTCGCATTGCGTCAAATATTATTACAATAATAATGTCAATAATTCATTGATTCGGCCAGAATGATAACTATAAACAGAAACAAAAATATATAAGCTCTCATGTTTGAACCAGATAATTACTTTTTATCCATCTTTTGTTGTGTCGTCCACGGAGTTAATAATCTTAATTAACAAAGTACTTAATTGAATCTGTAACATCGCGTTGCTTGACTTTCCAAAACAACATGTCAAAAATTGAAGTTCCCAATTAAGTCTCAAGTAAAGATTTTGGTCCAGAGCTTGGCTTCATTTCGTTCTTACACCGCATTTCATGCCTAGGCTAAAAGCCATCTTTGATTATAAGATTTGTTTTAAACAGAAACTAATTTAATTTATGAAACCCTATATTGTCTTGTTAACCCTATATTATCTTGTATATTCTATATTCCTTGAAACTTAGACAGCACTTGCTAAACTTTAAAATTGAAACACAAAAAATTCAAAGCTAAAAGCGATAATTAAAAACACAATTTTTATTAACTTCTTCTCACGTGTTTTGTTCATCTTCATTCTTGTTTTAATATAAGTCTTTAACAGGGACCGAATAGACGGGCATTATAGCTTTTTGTTTTCCACCTAACAGCTGAGTACATCAGCACATAGTGAAACCTCAATGTTGCTTTCTAGGCGGGAAGAAAGAAAGCCCTTTGGAATTGAAGGAAAACGAACATTGCTGGAAAAGAGGCCTCTTCGTAACAAAGCTGGTTTCTCACAGCGCGAAATAAGAGAATACAAGAAACAAAAAAACGTTAAGGCCAAGTTTGTTGACTACTCTTCACATATCGTGTCGAACAAAGGATCTGTGTTTATGCAACCTCATAAACAACTTCGAGGTCATTTTGAGATTCATCCTGAGTTCAGTGCATCGTTCGTCGCTTAAGAGCAAAGTTTGACGGTAGAAAGATTAAAAATGCTGATTAGATAAAAGAAATAATTTGTGCGGGTTTTGTCGAAAGAGTTTAGCTATATATCTGTCCTGTTTTTAAATAGAAGTAAGGCACTGACACTGCTATGTTTTCTTTGTTTGTTTTAAAAATGAGCAGTGTCTTAAACTATGACCTTCGGTGGATATATATTTAAGAAATGTCAGGTTTTTTTTACATTTGATTCTTTTTTTAAAATGAGAAGGTAATTGAGACAATTGTTAGCTTCTCGTTTGGGAGGGGATGGGGGAAGTTTTTAATATCAGGCTTCACCGTTTCTTCACATATACCCAAATGGGCTCAAATATAGATATGATTAGTTATTCTAAGTCAGTTATTTCTTTTAAAAAGTACTTTACTTAGTAAATACGAACGATTTTTCGTTTTGAATAGGTCATTTTTCTTCCCATGGTCAATAATTGTTTCATTCTCTAAAACTATGCATTTCAATTGCTTAGATGTCCGTACCCAAAACCATGAAAGAACTTCATTACAGTTACAAAACGTAAAAAATTGACTCATCATCTTTGATGTCGTTCAGCTAAATGGTATGGAATTTATTTCAGATCTAAAGTTTTTCATGAAAGCTGATTCACTAGTAAGAATTGTGTTGCAAGGCTTCTTCCTTTTAACTATAAAATCTGTTATCAATAAATGCACTCTTTTGAAAAAATATATATAAATATCTTGTTTGTTTTGTAAATAATCGTATTTCAGAGTTATAAATACAACTCTGAATTTTGTTAAGTATGCAATATATTTTTTGTGATGCATGTTCATTTTTAGTTTTAAATGAGAAGTAAATCAGTCTCCATATACTATATAGGTGAGCGTTCAAACATGTAAGTTTCTTGTTTGCCGTCTCCATTGCCCCTATAGAAAATTTAAGTCAGTGGACGTATTTAAATGCTTCGCTGCACATATGCTATCGCATGCCTTTCTTTCTTCCATTCCCAAACTCCAGAGCAGTTAGGTTTCATGATAAGGACCTGGTGTGTGTAGAAGATTGGGTGGCACGTCTTACATTGTTTTCCTTTACATTTCGCCACAGTTAGAAACTTGGGTTGCCGTTTGCTATTATAGTCTAGTTCCCACGAAAATTTACACGTTCCTGTTAATACTGCTCTATCAGGAACGCTCTTAGTCCTTTTGTTCAAGCTATTAGAAGATGTTTTACTCGGTATTACTATCATCATTCCGCTTGTCTTGCGAATATTTACCAGAATGCTCTTTGGTTTGTGTTTTTTGGTCATTCCCAGACATTTGCCGAGCGTGCGCCATTGACTATCCCAGTTCGTTGATGCTGTTGGTCGTGCTTCAACCATATCGTTTAGCAAAAAAGTTGCGCATAAAAAAAGTGTTACCTTAAAAGAAAAAAAAAATACAAATTAATTTGGTTTCCTTTCCTGCTTTCTTAAGTATTTGTGTTTGATTTTTATAAAAAAAGTGTTACCTTAAAAGAAAAAAAAAAACAAATTAATTTGAAGGTTTCCTTTCCTGCTTTCTTAAGTATTTGTGTTTGATTTTGTTTTAAGAGTTTCCGCTTTGTCTAAGCTCACGTGACAATAAATAAAAATGGTTTAATTACTTGGCAGTGATTAAGGTTCAATTGTGAAGCTACAAACTTGGTAATCGTAGATTGATAGCTTTCTCTTCAACAGGGAATTAACGATTTCGTTTATGCTTGATAACTGATTGCTTTTATGAATAGGCAGCGGTTTTGATATTGACGTTTTGTGAAGTCTGGGAAACCTGGATGCTTTGAAAGATGAAAAATGACTTGATGGAGAAAACCGTGTAAAGTGCACTAAAATTTGTTTACCACTTTTAAAGTATGGAGGTATATCAGTGACAAAACAAATTGAAGGTTTTTGGGAATTTAAAATGTCAACGTTGACATCCAAAAAGCCTTTTTCATCAAATACCGTTTGCCATTAGTAATCAATTTGTTATATTCGAATTATCAAAACCTAAATTCATTGTCAGTTTGTTAAAATACGATTACATCAAAATGCGATTCGATTGGCTATCGCTTGAATGAGTTTTCAACAGAATGGAAACCCATCGAACGCAAACCCATCAAAAGAGAATTCAGCGAACACATTGGAATGCGATAGTGGACAAAAGTGTTCTGGTTTATTTCGCTAGAGGCCAGAAGAATTTTCAGTATTTTTCAAGTGGAAAAATTCTAATTTGAGACAAGAATTTTTTTAAACAAGTCGAGAACGTGATTTTCCGAGTGGAGATTTTACTCTACTAGCGAATTTTTTTTTGGAGTCAGCAAGTTTTTACTCAACTATTGAGGATTTTAATCGAGTCGACAATTCTTTCCGCAATGGATGTAATTCTGTTTCCAAAAGTATTAGAAAAGTTTACTTATCAATAATCAAATGAATTGAAAATTAAATGCATTCAAGCGCAAGCCAACTGCATTTTGATATATTCATATTTTGACAAACGGGACATAAGTTTAGTTTTTGACAACTCGAATTTAACAAAATGTTCAAAATGTAATTTTGTTAAATCGTATTTGACGAAAACGGCTCTTGAATGTCAACTTTGACACTTTCAGTTCCTAAAAATTTTCAATTGGTTTTGTCACTGATATACCTCTATATCAAAGTTTTGATGAACTTGATTGTATTACAATAACGTTCATATTTGGGGAAAAATTAGGGAATATATATAATTTAATACAACTTCCTATGAAACATTTTCTTTATTATTTCTTTATATTATGTAAGTGAACTTTTGTTGTAGTTAACCATATTAAAATACCCGCTCGGGTGCGGTCTTTTTACGTCAAACGTTAACTAAAAACTGAGTTGAATTCTCAGCTTTGCCGTTGAAGACAAGCATACATTGCGAGGTGGTGCATCGTTCCATATTATAAATCTGATTAATAAACGTCATCTTTTTGCGCGAAAAAGTTTTAAACTGAATGAGTGAATCTCCTCTTTTTGCGAAGTGTCATATGTAAAACTATGTCACGTCAGTCGACACGCCGGCATTGTGAACTCGTGACGCAGGCAGTGGGCGGAATACAAAGGTACGCAGATAACTAGATCTAAAAACAATTTTCTTTTTTAAAACTTAAATTTTATATTGCCGAAAGCAATCCATGCAGATCAACGTTGCGGAAATTTTATTTAGTATGACTTGCATGTTTATACTGCATTGTCATTTTCTACGTATCGTTACCTGAAAACAGCTGCTCTACTTGTTGGACATGCAATAAAGTTTTTGTAGATAACTGTTTTTCAAATATTTTAAAAACGTTTTTCAAAAAACGAAAATGAAACAGTTTTGTAAATGTTTTCAAATAAACTGCTAAATACAATAAGAAAACCGAAATGAATGACAATTAATAAGGTAAAAAACAGTTAAAGTAGACAGCGTCCGTTATATACTAACTGATTCTTATTAAAACTGAATTTTTGGACAGACCCATTTTGCCTTCTTAAAAACTTGACGTTTGTGCTTTATTAATAGCTACAGACCACAAAAACAGTATCAATAACAATAATTCAAACAACAACAATTAACTTTAAAGGTACATACTTTGAAACATACTTTTATTTTCTAAATTGAGTATTTTATATACTTATCTTTTATGACTAGTATAACTATTATAAATGACCACTTTGTGATTAACAAAAAATATTTTTCATGTAAATGTTTTATCAAATTAAGTGCCAAACGTTTATTTTAGAGCTACGTATATACAGCAACACAACAGAAAAAGTTGCCGGTAACAAAGTGTTCAGCTTTACATCTTAGAATATTAAATTGATAACGTAAAAAACAAAAGTACATTTAATTTTTATTTATAAAAATTTTACATATATGAAATACCTTACCGAAAGCCAAAATGATTTTGCCATAACTCACAACTGAGGTGAAGTGTTTTCTGATGTCTTTTTGCGATGTGGTGTTGTAAAGGTGACAGTAGATGTATTACATTATATGATTAATCTAATTTCATATTTATAGTTTGATTTAAAAATCAATATGTTAAATTATTTCTAGCTAACTATTAATTTTTCTTAATATGGCTAAATTCTTGTTAATCGATCACAGACGAGTAAGTATATGTGAAAAGAGCGAATTCTTTTTGTCTTGAGATGCCGGCGTGAGTTCAAAGAATGCAGTAACATGCTAACACCGTTTTGTGGTTTGGTTCAATACAAAAGTTGCTATGGCAACACATCGTGTATAATTTGATTCACTTATTTAATCGAAGGCTTAATGGGCCCGAGCTATTCACATATACTAGCTCAATTAAGGGGCAAACATTCAACCGAAACAAAACTTCCGCGTGCAAGTCGCATGTCCAGATGTCAACATTAGCTGAATATTCGTATAACTGCATTAAAATAACTTTGAATCTAGCTAAGAAATTCTCTGGAAGTGCTAAAGTATATATACCTTAATTAAAGATTGTTGATATTGTTAATAGATTTCAAGTACAGGGTTATTGAAATCGACTTTGTTAGAATGAAGAGCACTCAACCGTTGTGAACCAGCGGCAGGTTTTCTTAGGAGCACTAGACGACTTGTCGTCTTTAGTATATGCCAGAAAGAATTGTTGCCATAAAGATAATTATTTTGTTGTGTAAATAAACCATAAAGGCTATGACTGGATGACGTATGTTTATATGGAGGGAATTAACTTTTGTGAAAAGCTAGCTGTAATTTTGAGTTGTTGGTCGCGGGAGTTGATACTGCAACTGAGAGCTGTTCTACGTACAACAAAGCAATCCAGCATACTACATTTATCAATCTGTGCACGTGTTTTGATAAAAAAAAAACATAAGACGATTGTCATATAATAATAATGATAACAATAATAAAATAAAAACACATTAACATATATATAGTATTCGCTGAAGGTGAATTATAGTAAAAAATTAGTAGAAAATTACCCAAACGTTTTCGACTATAAAGTAATTTTCAGAAGATGCATGATATAATAAAGTTAGTAATAATAATAATAATAATAATGAAATTAAATCATAATAACAAATATTATTATTGTTACTATTATTATTATACCAATAATATCACTGTTGATGATAATGGCGTTTTTAAATATAAATCCTGATTGCGAGACTGCATGGGATCAAATCATTAAGTCCACCAAAAACAAAATTGCATTAGTTCATTTACAATGAATTAAAATTAGAATTATAAAGTAACTGCATTATTTTAGCTTCGTTTTTTAACTGACAGCTCTTAAATCAAATACTATAAAGAAATATATCGTATTACCCGATATACTCTGATATCTGCTTTCTCATTAAAACTTGAAAGCTTTGAGTTACTTAGTAGTTAGTTTTATAAACCTTTACTGGAAAAGAATAAATATCGTAAATCTTAACATTGATTAAAAATTCTTCTTCGCAGTTCATGTAATAATTGTTTGGTGGTTAGTAGGACTTTTAGTAAATTTTTTGTGAAGAAAAACTTTACTTTTTTTCGTTTCGCTATAAGAAACCAAATTAAACTGTTACCTGGATACCAGAAAAACTCATTTCTTTTATAAGTTATTTATTTCGACAATTAATAAATATAGTCTATTCCGAAGTGTTAATATTTCTAATAACTCGCGTGCATGTCAAAGTGTTTTTAAGTCACGTAAGTGTTTGGCTTCATACTTATCAGTCGGTATTCTTTGAAGACGCTTTAAGTTATAAATTGTTTTTCCCTCAGTTTAAACGTTAATTTTTTTCCCATTTCTCGAAAAACAGAAATAGTTAAAAAAAACTCTACGAATGATTGGTCAATCAGCATTCAACCTTAGTCCAAATCATTTTTAAAAACCAACTGTTTGATTTGTGTTAACAGACTGTTTAGGGCCCCTTGAACAATATACCGGATGTAGTTCATAACTTCATGCTCAGTTTAGGTCAGTTTAATTTTTTCAAACTGAGTTTCATGTATTGCCACGTGCAGTTGTTATTATCAGTAACTGCTTTTCTTGCTCATTGCGTTGTTAGCCGCGGTCCCGAAAGATTTCCGTGTGTTGATCACGTATACATTAATTTAAGGTTTAGTTGTTGTAATTGCTTAGTAGTACATTAAGTCAGGCAAGCAATGGAAAGAAAGTAAGGTTTCTGTAGCTTTAGTCTAGTAGACTACAGTATATATCTTGTAATATCATACATTTTTTTATGATTAGCCTTTCATTATATAAAAAATATAGTTAAAAAACTCAAAGTTAAAATTTTTATGACCATCACCGTATAAATAATGTTAGCCGGAGATGGTGTTCGGAGAGTTGTTGTTATATATGATGTGACTTAAGGCTATCTGTTATTTCTAATAAAATCTAAATGGTAAACCTTTTTGTTATTTCCATTTGTTTTTCTTCTCCATTCCACACTGTTTTTCCCTATATTTTCGTTATCCTTTTGTCTGTTTTCATTGGTGTAATTAGTCTGAATACAACCGTTAGCTAAGGACCATCAAATGATTTTCGGATTCTCTGTTTTGCCGAGAACGGTGACTGGAGCTCAAATGAAAAAGCTGATGATAAGAATGAGAAGGATATTTTTTTACTGTGTAGTACAATATAATTACTTTCATTATGTCAGAGTTTTGCAAAGAAATATACCAGCTGCAGGCAGGTTCAGTATTTTCCTCGAGTTTCAATCTCTTTATTATTTTTTGAAAAGTGTTTTTAACCATGCTATAAATGTTAGGTTACATAACAATGTGTTGTGCTTCAGTATTGGCGATGTTTCAGTGCTTTCCTCGGTCGGATTTTCAATCTTTTATATATTCTAGTTGGGAAAGTGTTCTCAAGTAAAATTATTTTGCCGTTCCCCTTTCAAAAGAGCTTTTGTTTAAATTCTGGTCTCAGTTTATGGGTTAAACAAACAAATTTTGTGCTTTACAATAAAGTTCTCTAACGTCTGTTCTTAATCGTAGATCTATTGGCTAAATAGTAACAAAGGATCTAGCAATGAAATATAAATAAAGAGAGTTGTCAGAGTTGGTTTCATAAAGCACATTATGTCGGTTGGAAAAAAACAGCCCTACTAGTACTAACAGTTAGTCTATGCGGAATGTATGTATGTAGCTTTGCTTTTGAAATCTTGAAACTATGATTTAATGAAGTCGGACCTATGATTTCTACTAGAATTGGACATACATGTACACATACAATTAGCTAACCGAAAGCAAACATTCTTTGAGTTTTTTGAGTTTTGTCTCCCAAGCTTGCATATACAATTCAATTATATAAGAGATCAAAGTTGTTAAGTAAATTTCGATATGCTGATATGATTTCTTGAGGTTATTGACGTTAATTCAACGTTGGCATCTTTCGAATAAAAAAAGCGGAAAACTTGCACTTAAATTAAACCTGAGATAAGCAGATAAATTTGCATGGTTGGTTTACCCAATATCGATAGTGTAATAGATATTGTCAGATCTATATTTAGTAATGATCTCTCTTCAAAAACTCTTACAATTGGTCTTAATATAAGAACCGCTAAGTTTTTGTCATCTCGTTCACAAGTTGCAGTTGCTATTCACATTTTTGTGAAAATGCCGAAAATAACCTTTAATTTTTGTGAACCGGCACATATTTTTGTACGAGATGCCAGATGGTTTTATTTGTGTAGCATGGTGCCCTGATGAAGCTTATTACGCTCGAGGCGGCATGTTTATTTTGCATTATATAATTATTGATATAGACCCCTTCGTTGTTTTTTGTCTGGGGGTTATTTGGGGAACACTCGAGCACCGAAAACGCAAGTTAACCCTATGAAATGACATTTCCTGCGTTTTGATAGGGTTAATTACGGAGTCAGAAATGGAGGATGTTCGATAACTATTTCATATAGCTTAGATCATTTTTGCGGTTACCTTCGTGTGTGTGTGAGGGAGGGATTGGTCTACGGGTCTGTGATAGTATTTTAAAAAGAAATGTTACTGTCGATGTAGAATAAAACTGGCCCAATACTATACTAATATATTATTTAGCTGTCATTTGAGCAAGTAAATCAAATGTTATATCAAGCTCACTGTGTTATCGCCTGTTCTGATTCACTCGCTATTATTTAATGGGTTTGAATAGGCTGTTCTAGAAATGTTATAAACGCTAATCAGTAATAATTGACGTAATCAGTTCTGGTTTCCATTACACATGCACCTGTAACTGTATTTCCTGCATGCGATTTTGATAACACACACGACAAACTTTGTCGTCACGCGTTCAATTTTCCCGTTTGTGCTTTTAAAAATTCAAAGCCCGCGTTACATACGTCACAAGTGTACATGAAAACGCGGAACATTTTTCCTAACAAATGATCGAGTTGTTACATAAGTGACATGACAGCTTTTTTGGGTCAAACATTTTTCTAACAAAGGAAGAAATTACTTTGTTTTGACATTTTATACTAACTTTCTTGTTGCATTGCCAATTAATTTAACAGCGTCTTATGCGAATAACGACAGTTGGAGCTGTACCAAAGGTGTTGCAAAGCTATTATGGCTTAAGTTGAATTTGACATGTTGTTTGACTTGCTCCAGGGTTAAGGGAAGGTTTGATTAAGTATGTATAAATGGTTTCCTCGATCCTACGGCCTGGAAAACTTCAAGAGCGGCACTTATCAATGTAAGAAGAAGAAAGAATCAAAGATGTGAAAGGCTATATCCTTAAAATATTCACACGGGTGAAAGGCGTCAGCACTTCTCGCCAACATGCATAGGAGGCATTACAGCCTGCGTGCAGATCGACCCAAAATTATTTTAATTTAAACTCTTGCTGTTTATTTTTAATAAAAACTAATTTGTGTTTTTAATGTTTAAAGTTTTCTTTTACTTGGCAAAAATTAAAATTTGAGGAGATTCTTTCCTTTTTTAACATCTACGACAAAGACACCACTTTGGTCATACAACTCAGAAACTGATTTACAAATTTGTGATAGGTTAAGATTTACCCTCTCTAAACCACCAATTCATTCTTTCTGTTTAGTTTTCTCTAATTGTTGAAGAGCATTTTAGTCTACTATTAAGTGCTAAAGTCGCTAAACACAATTTTGCTAACTCTGCTTTTGTCAGAGTCAGACCTTTTAAAATAAGTAGTAGTAAGTAGTAAACTTGTTTTAAACTGCCTTAAGTGGTCAATCCATATAGACGAAATCTGTGCAAGAGCTAGCAAACGTCTTTATGCCT
>ERZ1740055.629-NODE-629-length-10397-cov-7.499323_pt1 | contig 10397 bp, 3 predicted proteins | sample MGYA00581747_ERZ1740055 | MGnify/ENA primary metagenome ERZ1740055 (study PRJEB43018, sample SAMN04849739) | marine metagenome | isolation source: floating plastic debris | place: Pacific Ocean | collected 2008-08-28 | study: EMG produced TPA metagenomics assembly...
AAATTACTTGAATTGTAAAATCTTTTCTCCTTAGCGCCTTCTCACGTGGGCCCTGGGGGCTAAAAGGTATAACGACCAAGGAAACCCAATTCCCCCCCCCAACACACCAGACCAAGAGGTATTTTACATAGACTAGTACCACAAAAGTTATAACAAAATTTTCATACAGGATAAGTAAAAGTCGCTGTTTAGGTAAAAAATAAAATTATGTTCAGAACTCGTAGGCGTCACCAGGATTTTTTAAGAGGAGGTCGACTGAAGGGCAGGGAGTCTTCGAGGGCCGAAGGCGCAAGCAACCTAGGGGGGTCCCTGAGAAATTTTACTGCAGTAGCCGGATGGGCACTTAATCGGTCAAATAAGGTAAAAGCTTGGTAGACAAAAATAATTCAATTGAGATCATTGACCACTTTCATAAAATGCGGCTATTTCAGTATTCTTTTCTCTTGCAAGCCTCGTTTGGGTTAAATTTTTTTTTTTGTTTTTTTTGAATTTGTCACTCAAAGACGAGGCCAGCCAAGCAAATTTGAGCTGCCATTTATGAAAGTGGTCTTTTCTGAAATTAACTTTTTCTGAAAGTTCAAGGAGACTTTCCTTTTCTTGACGTTCAAATGGGAAGTCGGTTGCACCTCGCGACGCTTCTGTTCTGAAACTTAGTTTGCATCATGACCATAATACGTCATTGACTTTGGGTGTGTTCCTTGTTGGGAAATATATTTCGCAACCAAAACCTTGGATTTTACTCTTCCCATCCTTGGAGGTGCTACCGGCCTAAGTAACCAAAACATTTTTGCGTTCGACGTTGGCAGAACGCTACCTTTATCTTGGGATTCCTGTGGCACTCGAGGGAAACCTTTTTGTAGCCCTAATTTTCGTCGTACGTCTGTATTTTCTGCGCCATCTTGAATAATTAATCTGTGTTACTCGCTCTCGCTGCGTGGATGTTTTCCTGGAATAGACGTCGAGTAATTGTCGAGTTCGTTAGCAAAACTTATAAAAGGACTTTGCTTTACATTTCCCGCCATTTCTTCTCAGGTCATTTTGTGCAAAGTCCACGTAGTAACGCGCGAGCAATATCTGCGGAAGAGCTGGGTACCATGTTTAAAAATAACTTAAGAGGGATTACCCTAGGAATAAGACCGGTTTATATATGGGGGATTCACTTTCTTACCCTTCCTCTACTCTTGTTTTAGTATAAGCAAATATTGAGCATAGGGACAAAGCATTTTGGAATCCTTGGCTGCTATATTGAAATATAATTTGAAATGCTCGAAATTTCCAATCACTTCCCGCGCGGTATAATAACGTTCTATTTCCAAACCTATTCTGCCGTAAACAACCTTTCTTCGAGCGTTTTTTTGTGACAAAAACGTTCGTTTTCAACAGAACAAGAAAAAGACTTGTAATGGCAAGAAGGAATATATTGTACATTCGTCAGATCATTTATTTACAAGTCTTTTTGAGAACAATTTTGAGTAGTAGTTGTAGAATAGTAGTAGTAGTAGCTGTAAAAGTAGTAGTAGTAGTAGTAGTAGTAATAGTAGTAGTAGTAGTAGTAGTAGTAGCGGAAGAAAAAAAAGAAAGGAAAAATAACTTGAAAAAGAACCGACAAAGAGTGAGGAACGAAGAAAATAGAAAAAAGACTTAAGGAAAAAACGTGCTACTATGATCTGTCCCACTGATCTGTGTTTTTATACACAATATTAATGGGTAACGATTTTCCGGTGATTTTGCCTCAGGGAAATAGGGATTTATAGTCTGTAAGTCCTTCAATCACCAGGATTGCAATGTTTTGTTATCATCTAGAGGAAAATCAAAATAAAACAAAGCAAACTCCGGATATCAACTGCTTATTAGAAAGTAAGATAAAAACTGACACCTTTAGGTTTAATTAAAGTGCTTTTCAAGTGGTCAGGAAGCGCTGTTGTATGTAATTCGTTTTCTGTAATACTCGTTTATCTTGTAGAATTGGTTTTGAAAATGACAGTCACGCCATTCTAGCATTTCACGTGCAAAACGTTTGCTTAAACCAATATCTTGACAAGCCGGTGTCTAGAAAATTTCAGAATATTTTAAACCATTTTATTTCAACAAAGTTATTTTAAAACGCTTTAACCCTTTTTCATCGTGAAATAAACTAAAAAGTTGGTACACAAAGCCAGAAAATACCTTTTAAACCAAGCTTTTTCTGTAAAGTTTTAAAGCATTTTATTTTAACAAAATTATGTTTTAAAAACGGTTTTTAAATCTCTTTTTTCATCGCGGAAATAATATAAAAAGTTGGTACACAAAGGTCAAAGCAAGAAAATAGTTTTTAAAACACGTTTTTGCTGTCCATGGATCTACATTAAGTGCTAATAGTTTAAACGGTACATAAGCTGTAGTGGACAGGAAAAAAACAGTCTGCTAACTCATAAAATGGTGTCATCAACACTTCGTCGAAAAAGCTGGTATGTGTTATGAACTGGGTAAATAAACTTACGGCTGGAGAGTGCTTGAACAAACATGACAACGAGGCTACGGCAGCTGAACCAATTGCGCAAGCGCAAAATCCTAAAATTTCGGTTTGTTGTTTATGTCCCTCGGAGGCAGGGAAAGTGAAGTGAAGGAAGGAAGATTAGGGGAGCGTAATCTGTTCCAATCGTTGTCGATTGAGCATCGACAGGCAGCCTAAAGCTAAATTACAATTTCTTGTTTTTTTTAAAAAATGGCTGCTCAAGATGGAAAACTTCCAACTGGCGAAAGAGTTCTTAAAAGTTAGTATAGATTGAACCATTGGGAATTCTCTTTGTTATGGTTGCGTTTCTATCATGGTGGACGGAGCCTGCTTGTGGTAATAACGATTGAATTCTCTCTTTTTTCGTTAAAGCTGTGGCAATGCCTCCGACACATCGTTTAACGGCTGCAGAAGTTTTCGACTCGAGTGGAAAACCCAAAGTAGATGTTTTAAAGGCGCATTTTATCCTGGAAGGAAGAATCGAGGAGAACGTTGCTCTGAAAATTATAAATGATGGTGCAGCTCTTTTGAGAAAAGAAAAAACGATGCTAGATGTGGAAGCACCAATTACAGGTACTGAAGTTGTATTAAAGACAATCGTAGCAAGTATTGGGGCTCAAGTTTCTCTGAGCCCAGGAGCAGGTTGTTAACTGGTAAATATATTCCGCAAACACAGTTTTTACCATACTTAGTTTCTTTCTGCTTTTCGCTTGTAGTTTGCGGTGATATTCACGGGCAGTTCTACGATCTTATTAAGCTGTTTGAAGTTGGCGGTAATCCGGCGACGACCAGATATCTCTTTCTTGGCGATTATGTTGATCGCGGATATTTTTCTATTGAGGTAAGGTGCTTGGATTGAAATGTACATTTTCGAATGTTGTTTGATTGTCAGATTTTTTTCGACCACTTTGTTATTAGGATTAAAAATTCAAAGGTTCTCTGTGCGAATCTTGGTTTTTCCCTTTAAAAGTCAATTTTAGAACTGTGCACTTGTATAATTTTGAAGTAACTATGAAATAAATTTCCTTCTATAGTGTGTTTTATATCTATGGGCTTTGAAGACGCTATATCCGAATACGTTATTTCTTCTCCGAGGGAATCACGAATGTCGGCATTTGACCGAATATTTCACGTTCAAAACAGAGTGTAAGTATTTTTTATTTTTTTTTATAAAATATATATATATAGCTCTCTTGTGTTTATAGCAGTGGAAGATTTATTGTTTCTAGTTCTGGCGCCGTTTTAAAGGGTGCGCCGAAGAAATTGTGTGAAAAGCATTTCTACAACGATCGAGCACTTAGAAAATCAAACAACTTTCTATCGCTGTAGAATTGTTTCCGAGAACAGCTTGCAGTGTTTTAGAACACTGCACTTGCGTTTCTATTCAGCAGAAAAATCTGTTTTGTTTCGCTTTGAAGAGCGACTGTTCAAAATTTCATGTATGCATTTTTAAAAACGACAAAAAAGCTTTCTCCGAATAAATTATTCAGAACTCGCTGTTCTATTTACATGCATGACAGGAGGTTGAAAATTCTGTGATCACCAGCGTATTCACATGCAAGTTAAAGTGTTAAATTTACAGCCATCTTTCTTTAAATGTGGCGCGCATTTTTGTTTGACCCTGTGTCGCGTCGACAAATTTTGCTAAAAAGCTGAATGAAGTTAAAAGTGACTGAAATTTCGTATACCAAACTCCAAAAGTTTGACAGACAGGTCTCTCGAGAAAGGGATTTTATTTTAAGTTCAGTGAAAACCAGGTAAATAAAATTGGTCTTCCCAGGCTGTTTTTTGAAGTTTTTCGATTTGATAAATGCAAAAATTCGAAACGTTATATTATATATTATTTTGCAGACAAATTACCTAATGAGTTGCGGATATATACAATAGCAATAGGCCTTTTATTTTTTCGATAAATTTGAAGGGGGGAAACATTTTAGGGCCAGCACCGTTTAATAGCAAAAGATTTTTTTTAAAGCAATTTTTAAAAAATGTCTGACTGGTTCATCGAATGACAAATTGTTTTAATTTGATTGTTTAGAAATTATAATGTTTAAAATCCGTTTTAGCTCGGCATTTATATGTATTTTGCCCACAGACAAAGTGATAGTAATCGACAGTGCAGTAGACTCTCGAGGGTGCAATAAGTCGATATGTTTCGTTCGATTCTAAACGTGGTTAGAAATGAAAAATATTGAAAAATATAGAAAACATAGTGCCAGCTGGTTGGATCGTTTTCATTAAATCTAAATTTGCTGCTACAAATTAAAAATTTCCTTGTGTTTTGATTGCAACGGCAGTATCATTTTTTTCTTTGTGAAATTTAATTGTATTGTTTTTTGGCATGTTACAAGGCCTTGCTTTTGAGGTGAAAACTTTGATGGTTTTGTCTGTTAGATAATAATTTCAGAAAGTGATAACTATAAATTTCAAAATTGATATTTTTGTAAATGAATAAGTTGCCTTGTTTTAGTTGAACAAAACAAGTATTTTTCATATTGAATTTTGATTTGTTGCAATAACTTGTAAGTTGGTGTTCAAAATATGAGAAAATATTAGAATAATGTTTTTTTTTTAAAAAAAAAAAAACACAAGCCTTTTTGGGCTTAATTAGTCAAGTATTTTTAGAATAGTATAAAGTTGCTGTACATTGTTTGTTTGTTGAAGAACTACAAGCTGACCAGATGTTAAAAATGTTCCCTGGCTTAAAAAATGGTTTTGCCTAGCAATTTATTTGTGATTTTGAGTAATTCTTCATTCATTATTAATTTTAGTTACCTCTATTTTCAAATTTTTATATTTACGACAAACATAAAGAATATATAAGACACAGGGTTTCGCAAGCTGCTGTAGCTTAAAATAATGCATGGAGAGTTGACAGTAACATTTGTGGCAAATTGAAATTTTGCTGATTTGGGGTATAAACAAAATTTACACCTGTTGTAAATTGTGCATAAATCTAGGTTGTGCTTTTCACAGTATTTTTCTTTGAGAAGTGATTAGTATGTTTTAATTGCGTTGTTTGTTATCTCAAAAAGATGAAAGCTGCAGATATTGCAATCTTCTTATTGGTTCTTTAACATAAAATATGATAAAACGTTATTTTCTTCGTGCAAGCAGTTGATAACTAGTAATTATAGACTGTATTTATGTGTAGTTTGATTTTTTGTACTAATCTTTTTAAAATGATTTATTTATTCAATTTAACTTTCATGAATAATTATATATTTAAATGAACTAAAAAATTCCAACCAAACTGATTGTTAACTAAATGAATTTGAATAAAAACCTCAGTTTTGTGAGTGCTTCCATTAGATTAAACACTGCTGATAATGCCAAAAGTGAATAATTTATTTCTATATGTACATGTTGTCATACTGCAGTCCCAAAAGCTGAATCATAAGCTCAAATTGTTGTCAGTCCATTTCTTTTGACTAATTGGTCAGGCAGCTGGATTTTGTAAATAATAACTAAGTGGTTTGTCTTTTACTAGTTGGCATTTTTAACTGTGTTGCCAAGCTGTCATCCCGAAAGCTTCAGCACTAGGAGATAGCTAACTACTGACATCATTCAGTCAGAAATATATTTTTTTCTTTTCTGCTTTTTTTTATCATTGCAACAAACTAAATAGTATTAGTAAGGAAAAAATCCGAAGGAATTAGTTATCAAAAACCAAATGCTCATTACCAGCTGCCATTTAACTAAGTCCAGTATTTTCATTTTTAAATGTTCTATTTGTTAAGATGATAGCTGAGGCAGGTGTAAGAAATGCATTATTCAAAGGTGTGTTATTAATGGTGTAGTTAAGGTTGCTATAGTATTTCTGTTTCTCAAAGGAGAATCAGATGAAACAGTATCTGATTTGAACAAAAGTAATGACATTTTTTTCTTATTTTCCATGTATGATTATACATTTTTAATGGCAATATTCAAAACAAATAGTTAATGTGATTTTAATGGAAGCTCAGAAACAAATGTTGTTTTTCAAATTCAGTGTCCTAAACCAAGTTTTGTAAAAACCAAGGAAAATTGTGCATTAACAAAAAATATTGAAGAAATTTTCTAGTTTTCGCCACAAGGATTATAAAACACAATAATTTCCTCATCGGTGCAATGTTATGAGCTTGTTTAGTTTTTACACAAAAGATGATAAAATTGAAAAAACAACTTTGTTATAATATTCTGTATTTATTCTAACATTCTTAGGATGTTTTAGAAATTTCATAAACACCCAATTTTGAATAAATGTTTGGCACAATTGGTAAGGTCCCTGGTTTGATACTAAGCTTTGCCGAGATTTGAATCCATCCTTCTGGGGTAGGTACAAATGAGTACCAGTATCTGCTGGGAGCTAACCTGCAATGGATTAGTGTCCAGTCCAGGGGGAGTCAAAGACTCTCGTCAGATTAACACTACAGAAACGAGAGATAAGCACTGGCTCCATGGGCCACTTGGCTCAAAGGATTTAGCTTAAGCTTGAATAAGTGTCCACCTTGAATAATTACCCTGTATATAGTAGATAAGACAAAGTTTATAGTCAAGTACTAGCATCTGCTGGGAGTTGCTTGTGATTAATTAGTGCTTGCCCACTGGGGAAAGTCAAAGGTTTGCATTCGCATAATACTACTAAAACCACATATTTGCAATGGCTTCATTAGTCATTAGGCTCAATAAAGAGTTAAATTGCTTTTAATGCATAGATTGTCTTCATGCACTAATAAAATTAAAATTACTTTAACCAAACATCTCTTCAAGTATTTGTGTAGGTAGTTTTTCGTCAAACTTTTGAATGACAATTTTGTAAGTTAGAACTGAAGATGAACAAAAAGGTCTCCTCTATGTATGTACAGTAGTTGACCAGTAGCTATTGCCACACCTACACTGTCATAATTAGTCTTGGAACAATTATATATACATTTACATGAAGTACAGAGATCTTGCTGCTATGTAAAATCATAATTTGAGGTTGAATTTTAAATTAATTCAGGACATGTCAGCAATGTTGTTGCATATGTGAACCGTTGGTGAATACAAAACACAAAGTGTTTAATTAGAGGCGGCAGAATATTGCCACCTATTTGACTAAATTACTCAGATCATGCAAATAAAATGAGAAACATCAGCTTCTCGCCATCCATTCCAGAACTTTTATCACCTATTTTCAAACGTATAGAAAAACCTGAAAACATGTTACACATGCTACTTGCTTTATATACACATGGTTAAGGGGAATGCTCTTTGGGTTGCTATGGCAACAACTTAAACATACAACTAGATATATTAATTTTGAATACTGTGTTTCTATAGTGACAAGAAAAGATAGAGAAGACTCCTGAGCATACAGCTACTGTGCCTTGCAGCTGCATAGCAATATTTTCTGTTTAATATGGTTTATATTTTGTCTGAAAGTTTATATCCCTTAATGAAAGACATTTTGACATAGAACAGAGGTCGAAATATTTTTTTTGATGGTACCGGTCAAAATGCCCGACACAAAATCCACAGGACATTTTCAAAATTCTGCCAGACAATATCTGTTTTAGTACCTAAAATTAAATTGAACACATCCTATATCCAAAAAATATAACATAGAGGTATTGTAACGTTCATAAAAGAGAAGTAATATTGCACAACTGTGTGTAATTGGAAACCTGCTTTTATTCTCACGCTTGCTACCTAAAACTCTCTTACATCCGGGTTCTACAAATACCAAATATAGTTACTACATTACATCCCTCCCTTCTTTGGTGGGGAAACGTCTGCCAGTAATACTGAAATACAAGAGGCTCAATGTCAACGTTTGGCATAATAAATACAAAGCAAAATAACGCAAAGTCATTGCTCTCTAAAACCATACTAAAATCAAATAATGAACTCTGCTCACGCCAAAGTCATCATCAACTTTACTAATAAACAGTGTGGCACTTTATTTGCAAAGTTAACATAGTCACCCAGTTTGTTCGGACGTTTTCGTACGTGTTCAGGATAACGTCTAGTTGCTGCTTCAGATTCTACATCAGTCATCTCCTTGTTGTTTTGCGGCTCTGCTTTGTCTTTTATTATGCCAAACGTTGACATTGCACCTCTTGTATTTCAGTATTACTGGCAGACGTTTCCCACCAAAGAAGGGAGGGATGTAATGTGGTAACTATATATACTAACCATTTTTAGCATTCTTATTAGAGCTTTAATGTAATGTTTTATAAGTCATTTTGTTTTATAACAGATGATTAAAAAATTTCTTATATTTTGTTTTTCAGCAATACATAATTTAATACTAGTAGTAATCAAAGATTAGGAAAGTACATTCGAGGCATTTGCAATTTGTTAAGAATTGATTGAATAAAGTAGCCAAATAAAAAAAGAGCCGAGTTTGCGTTCTAGCTGGTTGGAATTTTCGAAATTATTACAGTTTTTCTTACAATTTCATCATGTTCAATCACAACTAACATTTACGCAACAAAAGTGAGAGGAACTTGTGGTAGTAATAAACAAATATTCTGAAAAACTAACTTTTGTTCATTTCGAGTTCCCAGGCCTCTGTGACTTTAAACTGGCTTGTGATAACATGAAAGAGAGGCTTCGTTCCAAAAGGCCCTGAAATACAATGGCATCAAGCTTTTTCTATATGTTTCCATATATAGGTCCGAAATTGACATGATTAGTATGCATTTGAGCAAAGCGAGAACACAATTATAATAGCAGTTACAGCATTTTAATTTTAGTTTCATTTTAATTTAAGTTTCTGTTTAAGTTTCATCATGATCTTGTTCTGTGTTACTTGCCTGTTTATTTTTTCTGTTTTTACTATAAAGTACCCTACTTAAGTATTTGCTCTCCCCTTAAACTAGCTATAAAATTATCAAAATTCTATGTGTTTGTTTGCAGTAGCCATAGTGCACTCACTATTTTTTATTTGGTGTTGTTTTATCAAAATCACTATAATTATAAAAAATCAAAAACTGCTTAATTTTTGAACCAGCTGATGAAATCTTGAAAGGCACCCAACCACAATGCTGGGCTTTTTTGAATTTTTTTTTTTTTTTGAATAAAACTAGTGGTTTCAATATTTTGCTTAAATGGAATTTCCTTTAATTAATAATTAATCATTTAAGGAAAATACTTTTATATTGATAGAGAGTATAGAATTTTATTCTACAGAACAAGAAATCATTTATTAATATTTTCATTTATCTACCAGATGTCTTAGTCTGTAGATGTGTTTAAAGCAGGTGTTGGTTGCTTAAAACAGCAAGTAATAATTTAAGTGAATTGACTGCCAGACTTTGAATGATTTAAACAGTTTTTAAACTTAATCTAAAATTGCTTCTTGTAATGACCAGTGTTTTGTAAAATATATAAAAATATTCTTTTTGCAACTTGGTAGTTACTTGCTTGAGTTGTATATCTTTAACTTGTTAGTTTTGATTTTAATCAGGATTAACACCAGTTATAAAACTTATAATATTATGGAGGATTTTTTTGGTTGAGCAGTTGGTAAAAAATCACTTTTAAATTAATGTGAGAGACTTTCTAATCGTTAAAGTATTCAGCTTAAATATTTGAGAAAGTAAAATGGTTTGTTTGTGCCCTAAAAGTGTTTTTGAAAACCTTGAATTTTTTAAATCCCGTAGGTTTACTTATTTCTTTTACAACTGAAAAGAACATAGTTTACACAGCTGTTTATAACTGGCTGTGGCACAGTATCTGACTTAAATTTTATATTAATTCAGACATACAATTGTGCAATAAAAGTTTAAACGAAAAGGCATTCCATTTACTGATTGCCAATGAGCCAGCCGAGCGAAGATGTGAGGCTGGCGATAGAGCTGTACGAGGATAGTTTTCAGGCGATACAAATATCGAGTGTTTGTAAGAGATGTAGTGTAAGGATCATTGGGCCAAT
>ERZ1740055.630-NODE-630-length-10393-cov-8.427742_pt1 | contig 10393 bp, 3 predicted proteins | sample MGYA00581747_ERZ1740055 | MGnify/ENA primary metagenome ERZ1740055 (study PRJEB43018, sample SAMN04849739) | marine metagenome | isolation source: floating plastic debris | place: Pacific Ocean | collected 2008-08-28 | study: EMG produced TPA metagenomics assembly...
TCAAGCGAGTCAATCACATATTGTGTCTAACACAATGTTTGACCAACATGTTTGATCAATTTAAATGGACTTTAAGTTGTATTCCAAGTTCCTTTCAACTAGAAGTTTGCAAATTATACTTAATCTTGTTATCTAACAAGTTGAAATGCAGAAAAGCACAGAACCATTATCCACTGAATCTCCATCTTTACGAAATATTAGCAGTAAACAATTCACAAATATACATAATCAAAAGCCTCAATGAGACAGCTCACGGATATTGCGCACAAGCAAAACTAGAATTCAAGCAACACTAGCCATCCTCCACTGGCAACTCGCTCAAGATTCGTGTCAAAAGTAAGAGTGTTATCCAAGTTTTTCCTCGGTTTTTCTCAGTTCTGTATATTTTTGAGCAAATTATTCGTTAGTAATAGCAAAACATTATACCATTTTCAAAAACCAATCCAAGAATACAACTGAAGATTGAATAAACGGCAAAAAGTTAGAACAAGAATCCCTGGTAAAATATGCGGATCAAAACACTAAAACAAACCAACCGCACAAAGCAGGCTGGAGGATTTTTAATAACAATATCTAATGTCGCACAAAATTTTATGTAAATGAGAGAGTCCCAGCTACAACTCACTGCTACCCCTACACAGAATCCGTGAGTCAAAACGGCACAAATCCGTATGTTCTAGACACTTTATATGGTTTTTAAGTTACAATATAAACAAATAAAAGTATTTTAGTACTTTGACATCATTCTCTGATTAGTTTATTGATTCTATCAATAATTTATTTCTGGTTTACTATAAATCGACTTAAAAAATCTTTCTGGGTAAACTATTTAAGGTTACGTGTTGTTTCACGAAGTAAAATATTTGGCTCCTTAAAAACGACTCTAGGAAATTATTCACACAATATTCACCATTTGATAAACCAAGAATCTGAGTTACAGTAATCTTCATAGCTTTGTCTGTTTCTGTTAATCCGCAAGTCTAAACATCTGCGCACCTACACCATCCTAAAATGGAGATTTAGAGTCAAATTTGGATAAGATTTCAAGGATTTCATTAAGCAGTACTGCAATCAATTGATTTTACTGCCCATTTAAAAAAACAATGTTTATACCGTAAAAAATATCCTATTTCTTGCAACAAAATACACGAATTGAATTCTAAGAGTATAAAGTTCTATTTCTGAATTTTTTACCGGAAGAGCCATATGGCTAGTGTCTTCAGCGGGAGTTATCCTTTTTCCGTCTAATTCTCAACTTTTGCCGCCTACTCTGATTTTAATTGAAAACACTGAGATGAACTTTTGGTTTAGGGGAGGGTAAGTAAGTATGTAGTTTTCCAAAAACTGTGTATAAGTTCCTGGAAATCTTTTAAAGGAAAAGCAAAAAAAAAAATTTCACTTGAATTATCTTTCGTTTTGCAATCAACTTTGGAACTAAGAAGCGGTTGTGTCAACAACTTCATTACGATAGAAAATTTTCATTTTTGGTTTTATATGTAATTTAGTCTAAGCAGGAAACACAAACCTACTAACCAGAGTTTATAGAGTTGACAAGATCGAAAAATCAATGACTTTCTTTGTTAAATTATTGTTCTCTTCCATTGTATTTCACTGATTTTGGTCATACTGAGGTTGCAAGTTGCTGCTTTTCAGTACTTATCCTGCATGACTAAAAGTAAAAACAAGTTTTTACTAGAACAAACTAGCTACTATACTTGGCGAGGTTTTTAAATATTTTAACATGCTCCTTAAAATTCATTTATGCTCCTAAGATTCCTACGCGGATATCTTGCTGAATAGGGAGTAGAACGAAGCTTTTTCTCAACAGAAGTTTTACCCCGAGGTGTTGATACCATGATCTTCTGGGGCGGTGAAATGATTGGAGATAGTGTGGGAGGACTTGCTGTGTATTCCTTCAAATCAGCCCCATTAAGGGGACTCAACTGGCAAGTTAGCGGCCAGACAGGTACCGAGGCCAACCGTCGACGTTGATGAGTTCTGTGATGTGCATCCTTAGTAACTTTATTTTCTTCAAAATTATGTTCACGTAAATGGTGTCTTTTTGATTTGGGGTGGAGGGTTCCAGACTTGGAACAATTCTCCGCCAAAGAAGATGATCGGTTTTTTTTGCCTTTCTGCCGAGGTTGTTCTTGCAAGGAAGGTGTGGACTTTTGCTTAGATCTCACAGTGTTTTCTTCAGTAGATTTCACATCGCTCTGCAGCCTTTTTCTTCTGCGAAGTTTTACTCGCTCAGTTATGTCCACGTAAAAGGAGAAGTCATTCAACTTGCTAAAATCAAAAAATTCTGAATCAGTAATGCTTTGGAAATAGGTTTGTTGACTGCTTAAGGCATTGCTCTCCGCTTCAGTTTCAGACGTATTGGAAGATATATAAACTGATTTTGGTTGTTCTTCCTCGTAACTACATTCAGCAGTTTCTAAAGATTTTTCATTTTCAGTTGGCGAAAAAGGTTCTTCAATCCATTTCTCCATACTGGAGGTTGAGTCCAGAGTTCTTCGTCTTTTTGGGGGAAACTTATAAATTATTTCATCATCTGATAAATCTACCGACTTTCTTTTAAGCAGTCTAATTGGTGTTCTTAAAAGCTCTATCATTCCATCGTCACTTTCCTCGCCCGTACTGTCAGATACAATGCTCTCGCAATCATCCTCACCATCATCTCCGTAATTAGATTCAGCCTCAGATTTCTCTTTCAAACTGAATTCCACTTCTTGTTTTCCACCTAGAAGCTTTTGCAGTTTGAAATTTTTCTGTCCTGAAACACATTTACTTGTTTCTTTATCTCGTGATCGAGACACTGTTTCAGGAACCCTATTTTTGTTGTCTACTAGTATAGAATCAACAATGGAATTGATACAAACAGAAAATGATTCTTGTTCGTCGTCTATATTTTCATCAAATTCTGACAACTCAAAAGTTGGAACTTGCTGCGGTGCAGCACTCATCGACTGATCCCCTTGTGTTCTTACAATTGTTTCAATCTTATCCTTCCTGGCACGCGGAAATTTATTCTTTGTGCTGCCTTGAGTTTTTGTCTCAATAAAGCCCAGGAATTTATCTTCTTTTTTATCTTCATCCAAAGGAGACAATGTGGGAAGACATTGCTCATTCTTTTGCCGTCCTAAAACTTCTGGTTCTACTTGTACACGAGGGGCACAATGGTTCCTAGTTGTTTTTAATATATCGCTAACATCCTCAGCTATCAACGAGACATCGGTATCCAGAAGCGTTTCATCAGCTTCATCTACAGTACCCACTTTCTTTTTCACCAACTTGCGTTGTGCTGGCCCCACACGCTGACTGTACCCACTGCTGGGACTTGAAGTTAATTCCTAAAAATAAAGAGAATTTTTTACTTACTCTTACTTGTATTAAAGTACCTATAACATTTTTTTTTTAATTTCTTTATCCAAAAGTACATAATTAACAGGACATCCCCAAAACAATTTTTTGATTTGAACAAAAGGCATATCTACCGAATTTTTAAAATCAGGAAAAATCGGCGCCACTTTGGCACACAATGTCAAGGATTATGACGTACATTACGGAACCCTGCTTCTTGTAAAGCAGGAAAAAATGCCCGAAGAAGTATTACAGCGAGATGCAAAAACATACGTGACATAAGTATAGATAAAATTCCAATGTTTTAGTTCTTCCGAACCGGTCTCCGTTAGAAGGAGAAAGAAATGGAAAGACTTTTTCCTTAATCAATCAAAAAATATTTTTGGAGATGTCCTTTTAAAAATGACCTTTTTGATAAAGAAATAAAAAAATAACGTTATAGGTACTTTAACAGAGCCTTACTACGACTTTACAGACTACAGTAAAGAATAAAAAAATGGTTCTTGAACAGGATAAAAAAAAGATAAGGATGCGGGAAACCCCTATTGTTTCACTTTAACAGTTATTTCGAATTGGGTATCTTGTATCATCCAAATTTACAAACATCAACTTGACCTAAAATGGGCTATTTTATTTTGTTTTTGCAAACACAAGAAGTTACTAAAGGAAAGGGTTAGTTGCAGGAGTAACACATCTTCCACTCACTTCCTTTTCGCCAAATGTTGTACGAACCAGAAGTTTGGAGGCTGCGTGACTCGGTGGTCAGAGTTGGGGATTTGAATACGGACGACCCAGGTTCGAATTCCCGATTCGAACTACCGAATGGATCTGCCCTAGGTGATCACAATGGCAATTTCGCAATACTTTGTAAATAGCCAACTGGTATGCCTCCACTACCAGTTGGGATTCTTAACTGGGACGGAGATTTTAACATTAAACTGAAGAGCCCCTTTCGTGAATTTGTCAGTAGATATTTATTTATTTATCTATCTATCTATTTATTTATTTATTTATTTATTAAAGAAAATGGTAACTAACCGCAAATGGAGAAGCGCGTTTTCAGCTCAATGTAGTTACAGAAGAAACTTTGTGTTTTTTTCCTTTACACACTCATTTTCTATGATTTGGAAAACATTAAATGTGCAATATTTACTCTACTCACATAGCTCTTTGTCTCATCAGCTGCCGCATTTGGTTGCAAACTGGTTTCAGGAGTCGCACCAACGCTTTTTTCAAACTCGGGGATAACAACTTCAGGACAAAGATTGCTACTGATGTCCTTTGCCTTTGTATGGTTCTGCTTCTTTTGGAGAGAATGTTCATTCACTGAAACCGATTTCTTGCTTCTGTCGCTCACAGTAGATTTAGTTTTAGAACGATCTTTCTTGTACCTAGTGGCTAATCGTTTTCTTGTTGACTTCCTTACAGGGTCTTTCACACGAGACTGGAGTTCAGGAGCTTTGTTAGACTCTGATAAACTGTCTTCTTGTGGGAGAGTTATGGTGCTAGTTGAAGATTCTTTAAATGTATTTTCTTGACTTGAATTCTGCAATGAATCAATTAAGGATGGCAAATAAATGCTATCAGTCTCGTCAGACGACAGCTCGATACAATTGTGCTTTTGTGTGGTTGATCTGCGAGAGTTTGAACATTTTTTATCTTTTATTGCAGAAGCTGTTTGGAGCGTGACCTTGTTTAAACTTTCCAGTTTGGTCTTAACGTCTATGGCACTAGTGGTACCTTTTTGCTTCTTTTGGACTTTCAAGTTACGAGCTTTTGCGTTATTTTTCTTTTTATTCTTTTTAAAGGAAGATTTTCCCCTCAATCTCACTTGATCAGCAGGCTCCCAACCTGAATCAGAATCATCAATATCACTTTTTCTCTCTGGTTTAGGATGCTGTTTGTAAATATTTTTACATTCATTGCTTTCAGAAGCATTTGACTCATTGACCTGAGTAGTGGAACTATTTTTCACTTCTTGTTCTAGACTATCGGACGTTTGCATCGCTTTCTTCGGCAAAGGATCGCAGTTCTCTTTGCTACTTCCTCCATCAGAGCTAACAGATTTTCCTTTCTTTGACAAACGAGATGCCGAGTTGTTTCTATTACTTTTAGATTGTTCTGGAGTTTTGCAATCATGATTGCTCTTATGGTCCGACTCATTATGGTCGATACCCTTGATGGACTGCTTTTCAGGAGGTGTCATGGCATTGGAAGACCTTGTTCGCCTTGCTGGTAGATCGCTAGCTCCGCTTTGTTCTGTAATATCTTTTCCCTTTCGATTTTCATTTTCAAGTGTTTCTAAAAGGGAAACAAAAGCCTGAATAAGCAATATACTTCTACGATTCTGTTCTCCATTTTTAATTCATGGGAATTGTTATAGATTTGATTTTGACAAATTGTACAGGGTCATAAAGAGTAACCTCACATAAATCACTATTTATATTGTCAGAAAACTCCTCTAATAAAAATATTCAATTACATTACCGTAGCAAAAATACACAAGCCGAGTAATGAAGTAGGAAATCAAACAAATAAAATTTTATGAAAGCAACATATTATTTGGTTATATTGTATAATAAATAAAACATGCTAAAAAAGTGCTTACAATAATTGAGTTAAGAGTTTAAAAATAAAGTTACTTAAATAAAACTTATAGCTTTATTAAAAATACCTGCATTGGTATGGGGACTTCCACTGGCACAAGCCTTAAGTTGTGCTCTGGTTCTTGGTATGATCTTTTCATCACCACTGAAGGCATACCCACAATTTACTGGTGTTTGTGGTGTCGTACTTTCTGGTAAAACATCACTTTCACTCCTGAAAAGCAAAGTACTAACTATCACGATCTTAATTTACTAAGTACTAAACTATCACGATCTTAATTTCTTTTAATAACAAAAAATTAATTTCCCTTTAATTGAATAAAATTAAATGCAATGATTAAACAAATATTTGAAACCATTAAGTTTCACTTGGGAGATGCTACTTTTTAAAACATTTTCTTAAATCAAAATACAATCATACTATTATAGAAATATATTTTTGTCCGACTCAAAGTTTATGAAAAATATTCACAAATGACATATCTAAGGCAGGCCATAACAGAAATATCAGATACACTTTGTGTTTTTTAAATTAACAGCTGGGGGTCTTGTTTTTTGTTTGGATAGAATTAATTTTGATAAAGAATCAGATAACCCCGTGAGAGAGTAATATTTTTATTGATACAGAGATGGATCTATAACTGCTGCTTCCGTTAGTCTAGTATTGAATGCTTAGGACTGGGTCTTCATTCACTATTGATAATTAAAACTTATTATTCATTAACTTATTTGCATTGCTGGGATCCATGCCCTAATGTTCACTACACTGATTTTAACCATTTCAGTTCAAGCTGTATTGTTAAATTCTCCCAACCTGAGCCCATACTTATCATTGAACAAGTTTAAAAGAATTTTAATTTCAATCTTTAGTACTTTGCCTTGTTTGATCAACTCTCAATTTCTCACTACCAAATGTCTTATTTTGTACATGTGTTAAGTAAGAAGTTGTATGTAGATATAACTGACCGAGACTGAAAGGGTTAAGTCACTTTTACGAAGTTATTATATCTAGTGAGGTATGGCATTCATGGAAAACATGTTTTTTATTTTTTATTTTTTCAATAATTTTAGTACTGCAACTATTAGAGCCTAGAAGATGTAATTAAAGTTTTAACTTTTTTTAAATATCTCATGCCTGATGACTTTGTAACCGTGCATAAATAAAGATTATCTTACTCTACTTTACCTTACACTAAAGAAAATTTGTATGAGGTTTAAATTGGGTAAATCATGTAGACCTAATGTTACTGTATAATTGAAGATATGAGTCGTCAATAAGATTTGAGGTTGGCAGAGGTATTCTGAAAGTAGACTACATGCTTTACTTTATCTATTTTCTTAATAAAACAATTAATTTTTGTAATGACCAGTGTTTTTGCTGCTAATCTCTGCCAATTTCCAGCCAGCAAAAATGTTCAAATAGAATAGGTTTATAGATAACCCTGAACAATTGTATTTTATGGATTTTAAGCAATCATTACAAAAGAGAAACATGAAAAGAAATTTAGACTTCAAAGGGAATTGCATCACAAAATCATTTATATCTAGCATATTAACTATAGCCAAATAAAAAAAACTTGAAAACCAAAAAAACTGACAAACCTCTCTGGTGTCTGTGGCAAAGCATTCTTTTTATGAACCTCATTCAAGAGATCTTTAAGGCTACTTCCTCGAGCAATAAGTTGGTCCAGACTGCTATAATTATTGCTGTTTCTGGCAAACGTCTTGTGATTCTCACTTTTTAGATGCTGAAAAATATATTAGCTTGAATTAACACATTGAATAAGTGTTTTGACAGAATTTTATACTATAGAAACAAAATAACAAATGATACATTACATACACTACTATTACAGTGGTTCATATGGCAAAGGCGAATGGAGTGAGATGATACAGGCATGTGTTGAGGAGGGATGATTAGCATGTTTTGAGAAAATTGTTGGGGTTTGAAGTGAAGGGCAAGAGGAAGCGAGGACAACCAAAGAAGACGTGGAAGACATAAGTGGAGAAGGAGAGCAAGAGTGTTAGTTTGGAGAAGGAGCATGCCTTGAATCGAGCGAGATGGAGAGTCGGAGTTGGAAAAATTGCTATTAAAGTGCGGTAAATTCAGCCACCCCTGTTACGGAGATAAATCTGGATCAAAATTGGATTGATTGATTGATAGCAAGTTCTTGTTATTAGAACATATACTACTAAAGGGCAGTGCAACAATAACACAAAAAACAGGGTTGTATTCACTTTTACATACCAATAGCATTATGGCTACTGCCCTGTAAGCAGTAGAGTAGCTACTAAACATACTAGATAATCAAAGGTGTCCTGTGTCCTGTGACTCGCTATGACATGATTGGCTAAAACGAGTGACTAAGAATTGACTCAATCTTTCTCAGCAACTCTTAATTAATCAGATGAGTAGTGATATAATTGGAAGAAATAACTTTCTACTGTTACGCTTGTTCTACCACATCCATTTCCAGAAACTTCATCTAGTGTTATCAACAACAGTAAATAAGATCTATTTGAAAACATTGCTAAATAAGTCCACTCACCTGATCCAGATCTTCATATCGAAGACAGCAACATTCACAGTAACCTCTCTTTTTCTTTTTAGGTTCTTGTGTATTTTCCCTGCAAAAAAGCAAGGAACCGATAAACATAAATTGTTTTTAATTCAGTTCATTCATTTGTAATAAAGAATACTATAGTTATTGGCACCCTATAAAATTTCACATTTGAATCCACACCATTTTGATTGTATTTTTCTGGTATGTAATGATACGTTTTATAATTTGAAAACTTTTAGTCAATTTATCATTTACATTATGCTGGTTTGACAACAGAAAACTCCTTTAAATCTAAACCTACAGTAACTGTTTCAGCATTAGCCAAGAACAGTTTTTGATCTGTTTAGGTTGCTAAACAAATTTGAATCTAAACTGTGAAAATGCAAACCAATCAATAATCAAAGATTTTTCAATAGCCTTCATATAAAAGACAGCATGATTGGTACAGTTGGCACAAGGTTACAGGTTTGATCCTCGAGATTTCATCATTTGCTTGATTTTCTTTTCTGCCAAATGTTACTCAGCTTTCCATTCTTACGAGTTCAGTAAATAGAGTACCAGGCTGCTGGGAGCTAACCTGTGATTATTTGGGGAGTCAGGTTGGCGTTGTGGTCAACAATCACACCTTCTACCTCTACGACCCATGATTGAGGCCTGGGCTCCACACGTGGGCTGAAATTTGTTGATCTTAATCTGAGGGTTTAAAACCGGGTACTCCAGTTTTCCTCCCTCTGCAAATTCGACTTTCACAAAAAGATCTGAGCCGTCGAGTGATTAAACATTAAGCTCTGGCTAGGATGAATGGGCAACCACTTCCTTCACAACTGACGATAAATACAGATTCAAGTCCTACCTAGGGAGAGTCAAATACTCTCACCTTTCACACTAAAGAAAACGACAATAAGTACTAGCTCCTTGAACCACTAAGTTCTTAAAGGATTCACCTTTAGTTTAGCTAGAGTACAATATCAATTTCAAAAAACTTTTTCAGGTTCTGAAAAAATTATTTTCACTTTCAAAAACTTCCCATACTTTCCAAAACCTATTCCTTCACTAAAAATCCCAGTTTAAATAACATTGAATGATGAAAACCATGCAAGTTTCATTATAGCAACATACAGTATGGTTATACCTACAAACTCTAGAATTTTACAGAAATGTTTGTTACCATTTTTGTGTTGATTTTGAAACAAGGGAGCTTTGGAGCCAATCAGTGCAGATATACTGGTAATAAAAGATTACTGGAAAATCGCTAATTCTTTTTATGGTAATAATTTAGGTTCGATATAATACATGTAGCTGGAAATACAACTGTTTTCCATGCTTCCAGGTGTGAATCAGCAGGCCCAAGATTTTTCGGTGACATATTATGGTGTCAGTGTCACAAATTCATGTAATGATTCTCATCCTGACTTCATTTTTAAAAATGATTTCAAATTTGTGAGAATTTTCTTGTTACTGTTGAAAATATAGTATTATGCGGCTACCGTATTCTATAATTAATATTGTTATTTAAATTATCCATCCATTCCTAAATTTAATCATATCAAAAATAGTTTTCCATTCTTTTACTTAAACAGAACCAAAAAGTAGTTACTGATAAGTTCCAATGGTTTCTGAACACAGAACCCAAATACTTCTAGACCGATAAAAGTTTATAAAATTTTAGTGCCTTATCTATTTGCAAATGCAAAATACTGAGTTAGGTTAACTCCACAATATTGAATCAGGGTTTTCATTAGAAGCCAGCAACCGGCGAACTCCGGCGGCTACTTTCAATATCAGCGCCGCCTACTTTTGCTGAGTTTTGCCAGTCGATATATTGTATCCTGAATGGTTTAAATAGTATCCAGTTTTCAG
>ERZ1740055.631-NODE-631-length-10391-cov-7.989067_pt1 | contig 10391 bp, 9 predicted proteins | sample MGYA00581747_ERZ1740055 | MGnify/ENA primary metagenome ERZ1740055 (study PRJEB43018, sample SAMN04849739) | marine metagenome | isolation source: floating plastic debris | place: Pacific Ocean | collected 2008-08-28 | study: EMG produced TPA metagenomics assembly...
TACTGTGATACTTCTATTATGTATGTGTAACATCCCTACTCTGTTTTGTTACATATACTGGGTAATACAAAGATACTTGGATTATATTTGCAACATCCCTACTCTGTTTTGTTACATATACTGCCGGGGTTACACAAAGATACAAGGATTATATGTGTACCATCCATCCTCTGTTTTGATACTTAAACTGGGTTATACAGTGATACTGGGATTATACCTATAACATCCCAACTCTGTTTTGTTAGATAATATACTGGGTAATACAGTGATAATAAGATTATACATATAACATCCCAACTCTGTTTTGTTAGATAATATACTGGGTAATACAGTGATAATAAGATTATACATATAACATCCCAACTCTGTTTTGTTAGATAATATACTGGGTTATACAGTGATACTGGGATTATATGTGTAACATCCATACTCTGATTTGTTTTTGGCGTTGATACTCTGCTTCTTGGAGAGACTGCTTCAACTGTGATAGCTGTGATTCAAGCTCACTGGTTGCATCTGATGACTATAAGAAGGCAAGGTCTTAGTAAAGTAAGAAATACCAAACAAAGTATAATTGATAAGCACAATACATATCATCAGAAGTCAAACTATACCAAAATTAGGAACTTTCCATTTCTCACGGAAGCATAACGTGGCTTTTTGATTGATTTTGTTAAGTGAAAATTTTGGCTCAGGGTAAAAATACTTTTTGATAAGCTTAATCGCAAGAGCAGATTACCTTAGCAGTCGACTGGTGGTGCTCTTGCTTTAACAGCTCAATACTTGATTCATGTTTTCGCTGAATCTGCAAAATGGTAGACTGGTGTTCGCTCATCATCCGTGAATAATCACGCTCAAGTTTGGAAAAGCTGTAACCGAAATTTGACCAATAAATGGTTTATTCTATCTAAGACTTGCTAGAACAAAAGACAATTAATTACTTCAAAATGAAACTCACATACATCAAGTGGATTAAATATTGCTTAAATATTGAAGGTTATCACATGAATGATAGATTCATTTATAAGACAGATGAAAAGAATATAGATTAAGAGTAGCATTGCTAATACTTTTATTAACTAAACTATCTAAAATATGAATATCTATATTGATTTCAGTATGTTACCGGTTATCACAACATGAAGTGAACCAATCAGGAGTCAAGATTTATATACATTTTTTAAAGCTTTGAAATTATTTGTAAATAGTTTAGGTTTAGTAGTTTAGAACTTCTATAAGAATTTCATGTAAATTAATAAAAGACAACTCAAAAAAATTGGACCTTTTCAGTTTTCATTTTAAAAATCTCCTCTTCTCCTTATACAAACCCCTTCCCTGGTCAACTAGTAAAAGGCAAACTAATTGGGTATTTCCTTGAATCACCGAAGACAACACCATTTAGAGGTTAAAGTGGGATGTTTAAACTGGGTCACCTCATTCAACTCCGGAGCCTTCAAACATTGAGCTACACTGCCTCCTTAGAAGTATTATACTGTATACTCACGCTGCTTTTACATCCTTAAGCTCACTTGCTTGTGTTATATTCTGGTGCTCCAGTTCATCCTGAAAATTACTACGAAAATCGTAAGTACCTAAAATCTTATTTGTAAAAACTTATAAAAACGATATCTGGATAAAATTTTATAAAATATGAGCTTTCGGCTGTCATTCTACGGCCTTTCTCAAACTTTGAACTGTAGAATGACATCCGAAAGCTCATATTTTATAAAATTTTATCAAAAGATCGTTTTTATAACTTTTTACAAATATGGTGTTACCTGGATGCTTTTCCATTTTTATACATATCTAAAATCTGTGAATAACAGCAAGACATTTGAGGAACAAATGATCAATAACTCCTAAGAAAAATTATTTTAAAAACTATAGCAGTTTAAAGTATTTAAAAATTGATATTTTGCAGAACTCGACACGTTGAAACTGCAACTTGTAAGGGAAATTTTTCTAAAGAGCTATTACCTTTGCTTTAGCTAGCTTCGATTTCGATTCTTGTAGAGCTTCAGACTCTTTAGTCACCTGATACACCCTTCCTTCAAGCTCCTGTATTACAACGTTCTGAATTGCACAAACAAATTAATTAGCTTTAAATTGTCTCTAGTTGTTCTCTTTTCTAATTTGTCAAAATCCCACAGATAAATAAGGCAGTCTTCCTGTGATTTCAACTTTATCAGCAATTAGCAGCAACAGTTTTCAGGAAATATCATCAGATACTTCAGAAGGTCATTGCTTTATGGTATACAGATTAAATTGTACATTCTAACTCTCGAACATATGTATCAAGAAATGCCGTCAATCAACTGTATGCAGCCGTCAAGTAAACAAAAATCTCTACGATTGATAAGTACTGTATTAGTCTCAACAAATGTGTCAAGTTAAAATCACCCTCTCTCCCAGTTAAGAGTCCCAACTGGTAGGAGGCAAACCAGTTGGCTATTTACAAAACATGGTGAATTTGCCCCTGGGATCACCAAGAGCAAATCCATTTGGTAGTCCGAGGCAGGTATTCGAATCCGGGTCTTCCTTATTCAAATCCCCAACTCTGACAACTGAGCCATGCTGCCTCCAAAAAAACCCTTGGGGGCGTTACTTTATAAGTCTTTTGTAGAGGAGTTCTTTATTTTACAAAAAGCTAAAAAAGCAGGGCCTAGATGATGAGACTCTTTCTGCAAAGGAAGAATACAATCATGCTAAACGTACTGCAAAACGTAATGTTTGGCTTGCAAAAACTGAAGCTGAAAAAGATACCTTTGCCCATATCATACCTCATGGAAATGAAGTATTTCATATAGCAAAGCAGATACCCTTCCTGAGGTTCCACCCATATATGGCCCTCGACCTCCTATAACAACAGCTCTTATCGGTGAAGCCATAAAGAAAATGAGATTTGGCGAAGCAGCTGGACCCTCAGGTATTGTTGCAGTAATGTTATCAGTTTCTGGTGACAAAGAAATAGAAATCCTAACAATGATTACAGAATCAGTTTTCAGTAATGGTGTGATCCCAAGTGAATGGTTAAAGAGCTTTATATTTAATCGACTCTATAAAGGCAAAGGAGATGCATTGGATTGAGGGAACTTACTGATCAGGTGATGAAACTTTTAGAACACGTCACTGAGAAATACATCAGGCAAATGGTTAACATTAATGAAATGCAGTTTGGCTTTGTCCCTGGTAGGGGAACAACTGATTCTATCCTTATTGTCCGTCAACTGCAAGATCAAGTTTTAGCCGTCAGGAAACCTCTGTATTTTGTCTTCACAGACCTTGAGACAACTTTTGATCGGGTTCTGAGGAACGTGATCTGGTGGACGATGAGAGAATTAGGAGTTTAGGAGTTGGCCATACGTGTTGCCCAGGGGATGTATAGCAATGCAAAAAGTCGTGTGAGGGAAAATTATCAGTGAGGTTTTTTTACGTTAATGTTGGAGTTCACCAGGTCTCAGTGTTAAGTCCTCTGCTATTCGTTTTCGTTTTGGAAAAACTGTCAAAAGAGCTTAGAACCGGTGTGCCTTGGGAGCTCTTGTATGCCGATGATTTGGTAATTGTTGCCAAAATCCTAGAACTCAAACACAAACCCACCATGACTAGCTTTGCTACTTGCGGGTGTGTGTGTATCGATATCATTCTGTAAATTATCAATAAATAAAACTTAAACTAAAACTTGAACTTGAACTAACTTAAACTTGAATGCATTAATATATTTGAAGGTATGGAAATCAGGTATGGAAAGTAAAGGCTTGCATGTTCCAAGTTCATGTTTTCTGATGTTGGACTAGAAAATCTATGAGATTCTGGTGCTTTTCCTTGTGCTGTCTGTGTGTCTGTTGTACATAAAAAATGCAGTGGGACTGCTGCCAGATTAAGGGTTAATCCAGGGTATATTTGTCCTAGATGGTGTGATACTGCTAGACCAAATGACGCGAGGATTACTGACGAGGTGGTGGTGGATAACGCTAAAATGAATGTTTAACATTGTTTCTGCTATCTTGCTGACATGTTATGTGCAGAAGGTGGTTGTGAACTAGCCATTATTACCAAATGCTCTGTGGCTTGGGGTAAATTTAAAAGTCTTTTACCCATATTATCATCCAAGCATGTTTTGTTAAAAACCTGTGGGAAATTATACTCTGCTGTTGTATGATCTGCAATGCTACATGGTAGTGAGGCGTGGGCACAAACTGTTGGTGTTATCCAACGACTGCAACGTAATGATCTATCCATGATACGATGGATTTGTGGTACAAGACCCCATGATAGAACGTCCTACTCAGTTCTTCTAACTAAACTTGGTTTAGTTGACATAATTTTTGTGCTACGCTCTCGCCGATCGCGCTGATATGGACAGGTGCAACGTTCTACAACTGATATTAACACCATCACCAAATTTCAACAACCTGGTAGCAAAAGCCGTGAAGACTTGGCTCAACTGTATCGATAATGACATCCGCCCATACAATCTACCAGATGTAGATCCAATGGACAGAAAAGAATGGAGAAGAAGAGCAAGCGACTGCTACCTACCCCAGCTGATGGAAAAAGACAGAGTATAACCAAAGCTACAGATAGTAATAGTAGTAGTTTATGGGCCTTATTAGTTATAGCTGATATGTGTTTAATACCAAAATACATTTATGCACAGTCCAAAGTGTAACGTCTACGCGAGGTGAGAATTATTTTTGCATTTCTTTGGTTGATAGTCCAATTATTTTTAAATAACCCAGTTGCAGAACTTAAAATTTGCAAAATAACCAAGCTTGAAAAGTCTGTTAGTGATAATTTTTTCTTTAATGTTCGATACCATTTATGGTTTAAAATAAATCTACGTTGGGGAATCGTGCTTTCTGTTGTACAGGAGCTATTTTGGTTTCCTTTGTGGAGTTATATTAAGAAAAGCTTCCTTCCACTAAAAAGCCACAAGTTTCCTTAATGAACGGTTAATAAAGACAGATTCCTTCCACTCAGAACGCCTCAAGACTTCCTTAATCAACTGTTAATAAAGACAGGTTCCTTCAACTCAGAAAGCCACAAGCCTTCTTTAATGAATTGTTAATAATGACAGCTTCCTTCCACTCGGAAAGCCACAAACCTTACCTAATGAATTGTTAATAAAGACAGGTTCCTTCCATTCAGTTAGGCAAAAGCCTAAACAAAAACAAGGAAGAAGTCAACGCAGAAGACTGCATAAATGTAAATGCGAGAATGCATAGACGAGAACTGAATCATATCTGGAAATATAGACTGTTGCAGAATCGCAAATCACTTCAAGAATAGTGCATATCGCACAATCTTTATTGATCTTCAGCTGATTTGATTTAGTCAAACAGGTTTTAGAAACACAGTTATCACTTCAAAGGCCATACGGTTTTAACAATGTATTAACAGATGTATTATGTATTATTCCTTATGCCTAATGTACGGAAGTGAGACTTGGATGTTGAACCATCATCAAGTTAGGCAACTCCGTACAGTTCAACAGTGACATTTTAGGAGAATACTAAAGATAAAATGGGACCACTAAATCAGCAACAAAGAACTTCCCGCAAGAGCATATGTGGAAGATATAGAATTATTATTAGTTAAAAGCCTACTATGCTGGCTAAGCTATATGCCCAGAATGGAAAATGATTATCCAGTGAAATCCTTACTGTATGGTGAATTCACTGAAGGAGCACAAACGTTCTGTTGGTAGTGCCAAAACTTAGGTATAAAGAAACGTGTAAAAGTGCGCTGTAATGTGATGATGCTCTTGACAAATGGAGCACAAAGGTAGAGAACCGAACTCAATGGAGACAGATGATTCGTGAAAGCTGTGACAAAGAGTCAATGCATACGAGAAGAAGAGGGAGAAGTGGAGAAGGAAAGATAAAAGATACAATCTCATAAACCCTAAATTATATATGATTCTTTTTTGTACTTACCATTTACTCTGTCTTTGTTTAACTTGTGTTATACCCGTTTTTGGGATAAGGCAAGTACTTTAGTAGAAAAGTACAAAGGCAAAATTATTGTACAACATGTTGCTCACCATCGCTGCAGCTTGCTGGTTGTGCTCAACTTCCATTCTGTGCAACCGCTGGTTGGTTTCCTCAAGCAGATCCTGAATACTTTGCGTATGTTGCTTTTGCATCTCAAACTTTTCCTGTTCAAACTCTGCCATCTTGTCATTAAGCTAAAGTAATTGACCAAAATTCAAACGCGAAATCACAAATAATAATCTAGCTGTGGAAACACTAACGAGGTAAAATATAATAATCATTTTTCACATATTCTCAATAAAGTCACTTTGACAGTCTTGGTCAGTTTGAAATAACTACAGTGATCAATTATTGATGGGGAAAGTGCTACAATCCCCCCTTTACAGTGGAACCCTAATATAACGAAATGCCAAGGGACCATGAGAATAACTTCATTATATCAGAACCCCGTTATAAAAAAGTTACCAAAACAAATACCAAAAGCTTCGTTATATCGGGGTTGTAACAAAACCCATAGTAAAGGACAGCAAAAAGTCTAATGCTGTATTTCATCAATTGTGCAATTTACACAGAACCAGAACCAAGGTTGAAAAAAGAGTTCAACAGTTCACAGTAAAATCAAGACTGAAACAAAACAAATCTTTAACAAAACAAAAGTGTATCACAATAACGCCTGTTAGGCTTCTGTTCATAAATTAGAAGAACTCGCTTATTTACGACTGTCTTTGTTCTGCCTCATGCATTCTTAAAAATGCGTCTTCCATTGCACAATGACACTCCACAAAGTGTCGATGTTCTTCTGCAGTTACTGTGGATTCAGTAAGTGATCAGAGTAAGTAATCAAGTGCAGCTTTCGCACGTGATTACTTAAAACAATCGTATTATCTGCCAAAGAACAAATTAAAACTCTTAAAACTTCCGATATGTCAAAATGTTTATGTTTTCAATGTTACATTTAGGCTGGTAATTCAGTCGCCTAAAGTTGAAAAAACTTCGTTGTATTGGCATAAAATTTTGTCGTAATGACCCAACATTTGGTTCATTAATAAGGGTTTTCGTTTTATCGGGATTTGTTATATCCTGGTTATGTGCCATGCATATTATTTTGTCGGGACCAAAGAGTGTACTTCTTTATAATGGGGACTTATTATAGCCTGGTTCGTTATACCGGGGTTCCTCTGTATCATAAAATGAAGATTCCTGGAAAAAAATCCAGCTGAACTCATAACTTCATTTAAGACAAATGTTAAATATGCCTCCATGAAATGAAGACTAAACTTAAACTGGTCTTAGTCTATCATAGAGCCGTTTTTGTTACTCTGTTATATTCCAGAAGTGATTCCATCATATTTACTTACTATAGCACATATTTAACATTTATTGACTCGGACCGAGGGCAACAATATGTTTTGTGGTCACGAGACCGAGGTTAAGGTCAATAAGCATTTTGTTATAAACCAACTATCAAGGAAGAACAAAAAATAGCTTTTAAACAATTATTATCCAAACCTGTGTTTCACACTGGATTACAATGATAAACTTTTTACAATGATAAAGCTCCTTCGTAATATGGTTAAATACTGTTTTTCTTGTTCAAAAATTTTTATATTAATTTTTGAAAAGAGCATCGAGGTTTTCCCGCTTCAACAAAGGTCAAGCAAGATTACAAAGTTCAATTCACTTCCAGTTTTGTTATTACCGGTCCATAACACATTGTTGCCCGTTAAGCGCTTAGTTGCCAAGAAACAGCGAAATTTATTCACGTGCACATGATGTCCTCTCGTCCAATAACGGTACGAGAAAAATGGACTTTGATAATTGGTATATAACAATACCGTTTATACTATCGTGTAAACTATCATACATGCTATCGTACATTTTATCGCGTATATTATCGTACGTACTATCGTATATGCTATCGCACATGTTATGCGTATGCTATCGTACATACTATCGTACATGCTATCGCACATTTTATGCGTGTACTATGGTACATACTATCGTACAAACTATCGTACATACTATCTTATATGCTATCGCACATTTTATGCGTATACTATCTTACATACTGTGGTCTGTCTAAAACAAGGTATAATAAACTATGTGATCTGGAAAGACCACGCTGAACTACTTCCTCCTGTAATAGCCTATGTATGGCACCTCTCATTGTCTATTCACACATGGCCAGACTCATGGAAGAGGGCTAAAATCAACTCATTGCCCAAAGTGGATGTGCCCAAAGAAGATTCTGACTTTCGAGGAATACTGTAAATGTCACCCCAGTAATTACAAGGGAGTTTGAGAAAGTTGTATATAACACTCAAGCAAGGAAAGTTATTGAGAACTCTCTGAGTATAAGTACCTACAGGACAATCAGTGTAAGTCAGTTCTTATTTTTACTATGGATTTTACTAAAGGATTTGATTTTGTTAATCATTGTCTTGTAAACGTAAGCTGCTCCCACTTAGCCAGTATATAATTAACAGGTACCTTAGCTTTCTGCATGCTCGGCAACAGCGTGTTCTTTCAAAAAGCAGGATATGCAAATGGATCGGGAAATAAGGGAACCATTCAAGGTTGTGTTAGTGGACCGTATCTTTGCAATGTCTTTCTAAATGATTTAGAACTTCAATTCTAGTTTATTTATCCACGATTTAGAAGCCGTTCCCTGGGGAGTCTTAGATTGTCTGGACTCGCCCGACTTAATGTGGAATGCTTGGAAACAGCTCTTTACAAGTGTTGCTAACAAACATGGTCCACTGCGCACCAAACGAGTTCGTAATAAATCGTCACCCTGGCTCACACCTGAGCTCAAGAGGTCAGTTATAAACCGTAATTATCTTAAGAAAAAGGCTGTGTGCTCGGGTGACGTAGGTGATTGGAGTGCATACAAAGCCACTAGAAATAATATCAACAATGAAATACGACAGGAAAAGGCAAATTATTATCATAATGAAATTAAAAATAACTCTGGAAATGGCCGAGAGATTTGGAAAACAATCAATACCCTTTTGTAAAGAAAAACAAAAGATAATTCAACTAACGAACTGAAAGTAAAGAACGAGTCTTATACTGAACCTGAACAAATTGCCCATCAGTTTAACATCCACTTTACTGAAATAGGCGCTAAGCTTGCAATTGCTCTTCCGCAAAATACTTGCAACTTCGAGCAATATATAACCAAGACAAAGACTAATTTTCAGTTGAAACATATTCCGGTGAATACGATATTTGAAACTCTAAAATCTCTCGCAAACAGAAAAGCAACAGGGCTAGATAGAATATCAGCCAAACTCTAAACACTGGCTGCCTCAGTTATTGCGGACTCTTTGTGTAAAACTTTCAATAAATCAGTAGAAACAGGAATTTTTCCTTTAGAATGTAAAAATTCTAAAGTGCTTCCGCTTTTTAAAATTAAAAAGATGATAAAACTGATCCGAACAACTACCGTCCTATCTCTATCTTTCCTGTCATTGCTGAGGTTTTTGAAAGAATTATTTACAATTAGTTGTATGAATACCTTGTGCAAAACAAATTGCTAACAAAACTCCAGTCTGAGTTCCGTCCCCTCCATTCAATGGTTACTGCGATGCTTGACGCAACAAATGAATGGTATGTTAACATCGACCAAGGGAAAAAAAACGTGGTAGCGTTTTTCAATTTAGCAAAGGCTTTTGACACAGTATCCCATGATATTCTTATTAGTAAGTTAGAGTTGCTTGGAATTAGCAGAGTTACTCTCAATTGGTTTAATTCTTATCTATCAGAGCGTAAACAATGTTGTGTAGTTAAAGAGAGCACTTCACAAGCTCGATTTATCACTTGCGGCATGCCACAAGGTTCCATTTATGGGCCATTACCTTTTCTAATCTATATCAATGATTTTCCTAGCTGTTAACGTTTCTCTACTGCAGGAATGTATGCAGACGACACTAGTATAACAGTTTCCTCTAAGTCAACAACTTGCCTACACAAGGAATTAAACCACTATCTAATCAACTCAGCTTGAACGTGAAGAAGTCTGAATATATGTATTTGGCATCAGATTTCAACCTAGCTAATCTTGATTTATATCAAATTGAGGCTGTGCATATCGGTGACAAACCATTAAAGAGAGTTAGCTCCACTACTGAAATCCCTTGGGTTATGTATTAATCAGCGGCTTGTATGGGAAGAACATGTGGACAGCCTTTGCAAAAGAAATATCCAGACCATTAGGTGCCCTCAGACAGGCTTGTCAATATGTTCCCCAGAAACCCTAATCACTATAATTTTATATGATGCGCTTGTTAAACCCCTATTTGATTATTATTAATAATAATAATAATATAAAAATTTATAAAGCGGCTTCTCCACGATCCAGCGGCGCTTTACAATAATGTTGATTATCAGCTAAAA
>ERZ1740055.632-NODE-632-length-10389-cov-8.229824_pt1 | contig 10389 bp, 5 predicted proteins | sample MGYA00581747_ERZ1740055 | MGnify/ENA primary metagenome ERZ1740055 (study PRJEB43018, sample SAMN04849739) | marine metagenome | isolation source: floating plastic debris | place: Pacific Ocean | collected 2008-08-28 | study: EMG produced TPA metagenomics assembly...
TGAAAAGCGGGAAAGGGCCGCCATATTGAATTACTTGTTTTCATCCCGCAGACGTTATCTCTAGTATTACCTGATGAATAGTGAGTACGGTAAAAGTGGGGCTCGCAACCCTAACCAAATTTTCGACGTGCCCTTTGCCTAGGTCATTTGCAGAGGAAAACCTCTCAGTAAGGTTGAGTGTGTCCGTAATTGATTTATGGCAGTGCGTTAGAATGCAGCTGTTCAGGCGATTCTGTTTCATCGTGCTACGTAAGTATGTCTTTAGTCTTCGGAGGGCAGAAAATGTGCGCTCTGAAGTCGTCGATGTAACCGTGCCTATGCACTTCTCCTAGCAGCTTCTTAGCGGCAGGAGTCTTGTTCAGCGCTTCGCAGATGGTTCTCACATTTGTAACCTGGCGAACTTCGGGTAGTGCAATTTTCACTGCATCTTGTACAAGACTGAAGCTGGTGTTCAAGCCTGCAACAGTTTACATCAGTCTTAATAACAAGAAGTTTTCAGCTCTTCCAACTGCTTGCTGAAGTCCTCACCGTGTACCGCGCTAATGAGTATCTTCTCTACGTTAAGAACTGGACTTAACTTGGATTGGTTGAATCGACTTTCTAGCTTGGTCTTGATCTTATCGCAGGCTTCATAGTATTCAACTCGATAGTAATCCTTAGGGTATTGAAATCTATGAGGAAGAGCTCCGACATCATGCCTAGCGGGAGCTCTCCTGTATCGTGGCACTTCAGCTTGTCCACTCTTTCTTTCTGAGAAGTTGAAACACGACTCATAAAACTTATTGAATTCCTTTTCTGTGCGCAACCACACATAGTCATTCTTGGCCAGACTTGCTGCAGTGATGGCCTCCTGTAGAGTCATGTCTTTCCCCTGCCAGTTCCATGCAAAGTTCTAGAAAGCTGCTCGGAAGCCCCAAACAAAAGAAAGCCCAGCATAAGACCAAACAAAGTGTCGAATTTAGCAAGACTTGAAACCATGCAATTTGCCCTCTGGCTATATTCGTCATGTGTTGTTTCGCTGACCTCTTCCATTGCTTTCTGAAGAACAACGTAGTCATCAATAACAGCTTTGAATGCGGCTGTTCTGACTGTCCAAAGGGTGGGACACAGTGACCTAAGTGTCACCCCTGCGATAGTAATTATCGAAATTACTATCAAAAAAACGTATATCTCTTTGGAGACAACTTTATCAATTTGACTATTTGTTTCACTAATTCAAGTGCCTCTCTTAAACATTTACATTTCCTACCAGCTTCTTGCAAGACTAGTTGGAGGCAGTGTGCAAGGCAATGAACTAGGATGACAGATGGTACTTCCGCTTTTATTTGAGTAGCTACACCATTTCTTACGCCTTGCATGTTTGCTGCGTCATCATACGCCTGACCACGACACATGCCAAGCGGAAAGTTATAACATATTAGCACATTCTTTATCTGAGCGACTAATGTCTTGGAAAAGGTGCCCGGTAACTTCACCAGGCCAATCGGCTCTTCTGATATATTATAATCACAATCAGCCCATCAACGAGTAATGTTGAATTGCTTGTTGTTGCTTACATCCGTCGCTTCATCTGCGATAATTGTAGCTAATTGTATACTACGATGGGACTGGTGATTTCTCACTATCGAAGATCCGCCTTAACACGTCTTGACCCATTATGTTGATGAGCTCGTTTATAATGTCATGTGACATGTACTTTTCCTCTCTCACCCACGAATGCATACTATTACTGTTTTCTATGCGAAGTTTTAAAAGTTGGACTAAGTTTCCTTCCTCTTCAGTGTGGCCTCTAAGTCGCCAAACCCTGTCTCAATAGAAAGCGTAATGAGGAAATTTGCTTCAAAAGTCCCTCTCTTCGAGTAGCCTGTAGGGTTGAAAGTTGAAGTAACATCTTCTTTTGCTTCGTTCGTGTCCCCTAGGGCTTTGGGTCGAGCTTTGTTAAATTTACAGTCCGCCGTCATGTGGTCGCCGCTCTTAAACACACACACAGCAATTTTCCTTCTCGTTACTTATTTCATCACATTCATAACATGCAACGTTTAATGTTAAACGCAAAGTCGAAATGTTCAGTGCCATGACAACGCCTACAACACTATTTATTGGCATAGCGAGCAATGACTACAGAAATGTTTGTAAAGCAGGGATGTAAGACATTTTTCCTACAAAACCACTAAATTTTTTTTAACAACGTTGACTTTTATTTGTACCATTTGCATATTGCGTTTTTCCTATCAAATCTAGTGTTACTTTCATTTAAGAAATAAAACATGTTTTTAGTGCCTTCATATCCTGGTGAAAACCGAGAGCAGATCAGTGATCAGGTTTTCACCTGCTCGAGAACTCTCACAAAATTTGCCGAGATTTTCAACAGGCTATGGAGGCACGGACAATTAACAATTAGACCTCGAGGACGAATGGACTACGAATCCATAGACTATTCAAACTCGTAGTCCATGAGAGCCGAGTGGTCTAATTGTTTTAGTATAAACCTAATGATCGGTCAAACAAAGGATGTACAAATTAAATTATCGATGAAATACTATGATTTTACTGCAAATCGGGGCTTATTACTATTTTGATCCGCCATCTTTTCTCTACTAGTAGGCTGTCACAAATAGACCTCTAGTAGAGTAGCCAATCAGAATGCAGGATGCGTAATAGACCGTTAGTAGGTTTATACTAACATGTTTTATTTCTTCTATAAAGTTATTATTTTCATTGTTAACAAACAGAAACACGATATACGAAGCGCGTGCTGTAAATTCTCACAACTCGGAGACAGTCAAACCATATTGCTCATGCCATTTCCGTGCTTCATAGCGCTATAAAAGCACACTTGTAGACCAATCAAAACGCACGTACTATCCAAATTATTTTATAATCCCTATTGAATAGGCCTTCCCGATATGTTTGTTGCCATATTGTAACGTACTTTTAAAAGGGTTAAATCTGTTTCAATTTTTGTTTCTTCTCGTCCACTATTAAAATTTCTCGTTTATCGTGTGGCCAGCGCAAAATAATTAATTAATAAATTAATTGTTTAATTTATTTTATTTATACAGCGCAAAATAACGTAATATGATCTAATGTGTGTTTATTTGTAAACAAAACACTCATTGATTTTGACTAATTGCGCGCGCGCATTTTGGACAGTTAACGAAGGTTGCATATTGAATTGGAGTAACGCATCGGGCAACTCATAAAGAGTGCTATACAAGCGCACAGCCGCAAGGCTGTCTACAGAGTTTAAACATTTTATCTTCTTAATATACGACTAAAATGAAAAACAGAAGCGCATACAGACACACGCTGAATGCACTTAAAATCTCTGCACGGGTAAAAACCGCAATTAGAAATTTTTTTTGCAGCTTTTTCAGCTCTAAAATCTGTAAATAAACATGGACTGGACAGTTAAAAAACCTGTTCAAATCATCGTCATGGTCATTAGCCGCCCTGATTTTTCTGTTTCGGTGTAGTAGAACGGCAGGACCTCTGAACCGGCTAGCTGCTTTGGCTAGATCTTATAAGCATTTCTTTCGGCCTTTTTCAATCTTATCAGCATGGCAAAGCTAACAAACGAGCTCAGGTCTCATAAAAGAAAATAAATAACAGTGAAAGCGTAATGCTTGTGGGATGTCGCTTAAATGATAGTCATCATGTAATAACTTTAAGCCACTATATAAAAGGGCACTAAAAGGCCATTCGTGTGCTATTGATACTTGGGATAGCCAACTCCATCCCTAGATCTACATAAATCCGTATTTGTCTGTTTCTGTATAAGGTTTTTCGGTATCTAAATATCTCTACTGAGCCGGATTGTCCTTTCCTTTCCTCTTACTGCGAAATCCCATTCGATGCTAATCTTTGTCTTGTGAATTGTGGATTAATGTTGTGCTTGCGCTTGTCGTGTGAACTTGAGTTGTGAGTTGTAGGTTGATGTTGTACTTGCATTGAGTTTGTCAGTGGAGTTATTTTTGGATGTGGTACTTGTGCTTAACTTGTGAACTGTGGTTGGATGCGGTCTTGGGAACTGTGCATGGTGGGATGTTGTACATATGTTTAACTTGGGAATTGTGGTTGGATTTGGTACTTGTGTGTTTGTCCTGTAAAGCGTGTTTGAATATTATTATTGTAGTTTTCGTTTTTCCTGTGAACCAACACCTGAACCTGAAATCACTCAGTGTGGGTATGTTTTTTTTTCAAATCTAGGTTACAAGCTCAGATGACAAAAGGATTAGTGAAAGATGTAGAAAGGCTCGAATTGGAATTGTGTGTGGAAAAAACTTGCTTTCAACGGTCCTCAGAAGATCTATGGCACTACAGTTTTTAGGAGTGAAAAGATTGAATAATAATTAAGGCAATTGAAATGGAATGAATGTATTAGTCAGTGCAAAACAGGTTTGCAACAAAACAACAATTTTACAACATGATATAAGAAAAAACATAAATGAAACTTTCCACGCATAGAAATAAATGCTGTATCCATTTTTAACAATAAATAAAATGACATCCATGAAGAACAATAAATGTCATAAATGAGATGGGAAATATTAGGAACGACAGAAGGTTAATTAAAAGCCAAGCGTCAGGGGGGATAAAATACCCAAAGGGTGAACAAGTGTGTTACAATATTTGCCGCTGCCTAACGAAACAAAATTATAAGTGGATTGATTAGAGAGAATTCTACCTCGTTACCAGTTCCTTAAGAGATAGCAGCGCATGCGTTAACTCACTGCGGCAACCCATGATGTCAACCAGGTCGGAAGTTTTGCGCAATGCTAGGACTGTAAACGGCCTTATTGCCTTATAAAGACATTCAAGTATAGACAGCACAAACGTGCTACTTGCTAACTTGAAGCTGCTATATTGGCACTATGGCCATAGTGCCCAATATAGCGGCTTCAAGTTAGCTACTAGCACGTTTGTGCTGTCTATACTTGAATTCATCTTTATAGCCACATCACACAAGAATTGCGCTTTTATATTTTACATTAAGAGCTTTTTCCCTTATGGAGTGAACACGTCAAAGTTGAATCGGACAACTCAACACAGATTTATTATATTATTTCTATGGGTGGAATAAAGTCCACCTCATGCAATGATATTACTAATCCACCATCAGACTGCAATTGATAAACTTGGTAACTGGACCAAGATAAATCTCGTGCTGAATCCAACAAAAACCAAGATATTGCTCTTCTCAACCCAACAGATGTCTCGAGTACACGATTTTGAAAACACAAATCGCAACACCAGGTCGAACGGCAAGGAACTAGAACGTAGAACACTGACTAACCAACATCTACAGTGAACAGAGCACGCAAATAAAGCAACCTCATCCTGCTACGCCACCCTTGCTGTGTTACGGAAGATCAAGAGCCTAGCCCCGTTCACTGTCAGAAAGCAACTTGCCGAATGTCTAGTGCTAAACAAGCTCGACTACAATAATTCTGCCTTCAAACCCTGTCGGCTTAATTAATCAATAGGCTCTAAAAGGAATAATTAGGTACTGCTGGATTTGTCTTACGGCGGCGTTATACCACTGAAAGTGATCTTCTTCAGCTCAAGTGGCTCTCAGTCCAAGAGCACTATAGCCCAGCATGGAATCTAAGGTCATTTGATGCTTTCCAGTTAGTCGTATCAAAAGAAGAAGGAACTTTTCAGCACCGAATATTACTCTTACAAAACGGTCTTACGCGAGTTAAGAGCACACTTTTATTTAACAGCCAAAAATAAATTATAAATTAGTTTTGCTCGTATTGTTTTATCTTTTTTACTATAGCTACAATTTTAGATATGCCACATGTTCATAACTTAACTCCCAGTGTATGGTTTTATTCACAGACGCCCATTTGTTATCACTCAAAAAAGGGACTTTGTAAACAATCAAGGATTATTTTTTCTTTACAACTAATTCGTGGGAATTTTTTTTTAATCCTAGAAATAGTACTGCATAATAGTAAAAGAAACAGCTTGAGGGAATTAACCTCTTGAAAATCACACACTAAGTGACAGTAAGTAATTCATCAAGTGAAACATTACTTGCTGTCGGCCGTACGTGTGAAAAACAAGTATTTTTGTTTGAATTGAGAAATCACCAGCACTGACTAGTTATCTCGACTTCCTGCGACGAAAAAGGTTTTTAAAGAACTAAGGAACTTAAAATCTAAAAAATAATTAGGGCTCGTGTTAATTATTTCGGCCTAATTGGTATGAGCTATTCAAACTGATGTTACATAGTATTAAATAAATTAACACCCACGGTATTTCGGCTAATTATACTCTTCTTGGATATAAATATGAGTTTTGCCACGCAACCGAATAAAACATCCATAGTTCTGAAATATATTTCCGTTAGTTTTAAACTTAATTAAAAAGGGACATGAAGTGTTAGTTTGAAACCCAAACTGGAATTGTTGAGTTGTCGTAATTCATATTTGTGAGTTAATTTTGACAACTGAAAAGAAATGAAACGGGAAATGGTGGAATATTGTAGATAAATGATTTATGAATTGAATTTTTTTTTCGTTCATTTTCACCCTTTTATAAAAGTAAATTTCTATTTCATACACATATTGACAGTTCAAATGTATAATTTAAAAACATGTTTGTTTTCGGTAGAAATGTATATTTATACTTATTAGCACACAGTTCAGTATTGACAAGTATCTACTACTTACTAAAATTTGCGCAACTTTGCTACTCAGGTCGTGATAGAAAGTATAAGAAATAATCTGATTGAAAGATCAATATGAATCTTTCTTCAGGAGCGAGACATCATGACATGCAAAGACAAGAAAAAATTGTTGGTTGAAGAAGAATTCCACTCAAAAATTAAAATTTAAAATGTAGAATGACATCTATTTTACAGCTACAGTAATATTAAAGACAAACAAAGTGTGTGTTTGTATAAATATTTTTAACGAGATTTGGTTTTAATCACGATAGCTGATATGATGTAACTAGATGGTTTGGAAAACAACTAAAAAACTATTGTTCCACAAAGAGAAATTGTTTACCTAAAACAAAAACGTTGTTTTTAAAATGTAATTAGTTAGTTTGAAATAAAACGCGAAGTAAAGTTTTTCTTAATTAATTATGCTTAGCCCACGAAGTCGAATGGTTCCACAACCTTGCATCTGTATAATTCTTAGAAGTCAAAATCGTGCACAGCGAGCTCCGAACCGACCAAATTGCTTATTGGGTATTAATAATTAATAAGTGAGCATTGTGTAGAATAGCTGTTAAGTTAAGGAATTATAGATAAAGCTGTGGAAACATTTTTGCAAGATGCGTATTTTGAAAGATGTATTGGCTCGGAGGCAAAAGATTCCCGGCTCCTATCAAAATTGAAACCGTCACTTTTATGCTTTCATTTCACTTTTGCGTCTTAAAACCCTATGATCTAACAACCATCTTTATATTGCTACAAAAGTTTCTAATAATTTTGCTGTTGTTGTAAGTTTGACAAGCTAGCTTTTTGCCCTTAAAACAGTTTCCCATAAGTTTCACAAATGTCGACAAATAAATAAGAAATGAGAAGGCATTGACTTTAGCAAATACTGAATGTTACATGTTTATGAAGAAATGTTCCTTCGATTAAATCCATTTTTGATACGTTTAATGGACTTTGGTTTGGGACTGCCCTGGCCCTGGAAATATATTTTCTTCCAAAGATGTTGATGAAAGTTTTCTTGTTTATTATTAATTTGTATTTCCATTGTTTTGAAAAATTTATAGTAATAGCAAGTTTCTAATTATGCAGTCCAAATATTATACTTTTTTGTCAACTCAGTGTTAATTGTTAAGGAATAAGACCCAAAGGACTCGTGTGGTTTGACACATTCTCTTTTGATTAGAACTGCTTTTACCATAAAAGCTGTTTACAAAGATAATGAAAAATTGCCATCATTTTACTAGAGTTTTAAAAGCCTCTATAAGAAGTTTTTTTAAAAAAGGTCGTTTATAAAAAGCCCCATCCTAAAGAAAGGGTGAAATAGAGAAAAAAATCAATAGATTCTTCAAAACATTTTATTACTGCTTGTTGCGGAAGAATCAAAATATTCTCAGTAGCTTTGAACTCACTTTTACTACTGACTAAAAGGTTACCGAAATTCAGTTTGTATGCATCATTATATTGAAATATTCATTCTAGTAGAATATTTGGATCCTTTTTTACATGACATCAGCTAACAAGGGCTAAACAATTATAACTAAAATAAATTTCTTATTGCTTTATATGATAAACACAGTGCGAAAACAAAATGAAAATTAGAAATGGTGTTATTGTTTCTAATGTTTATGTTCCACATTGAGCGATTTAGAATTAAACCTCCACGCGTTGTCAAAAGGATAATAAATGTATATGTTTTAACGACACCTGCGGCATTCTCGTCCTAATGATGCACTCACGTAGTGTGAGCCCATCGGATTCCCTTAATTTCACACCAGCTCAGCTAACTTGATACCGAAATGCATTGCTATTGGCTCACATTTCACATCCTTTTAAGGCAAAATGTCACTCGTTTGGTGGAGGATTAATGAGAAAGATCGCAAGAAAACTCGCGTTTAAAAAGATTGTCTTCAGAGCGGACTCTGGGAGAAGTTTAGTTCGTCAGATAAAGCATTGGAGTAAACTCTTTATTTAGCCCGAAAACATGAATAGCTTAACAGTGTTTATTGTTTGTTTTGCTTTGATGTGTTTGTGCCAAATAAGCATGGAATACCACGTCAGCAATTTCAATGGCAAGAAACGGTTTCTAATGAAAAGCAAGGTAAAAGCTTTGTTTCTGTGTTAATATCTCTATAAGCTTCTCATCCCAGCTTTTCTTTTATCCATTACCATTTAACTTTTTTTTACTAAACTATAACAACCTATAATCACCGCTTTGGGTATCAACCTTACATTTTGTCAAACGAAAAATAAAATTATTACTGAAGCAGGTCAGTTTTGGATTTGAAAGACTATCCATCTTTTCTTTTTGTTTTTGTTACATGAGAGGTAGCAATGATGGTCTTCACTAAATGTCAAAAGACTAAAATCCACATTAGATACTTTTAACCATTACCACGAATAATTAACACAGAGATGTTGCAAGAATACGTAACTTTTAAGAACTAAGAGAAAACACAACAATAGAAAGCCGTGGCAAAGTATCGGCTTAGAGAAGGGCGACCGTTGAGCCTGAGCGCAAGACTTGCTTAAGATCTCATAATAAAAGCACAAGTTGGTAATTTCGTCCAGCTTAAAAATTTAGACAAAAGAAATCTTGTTTTCCCAAGATCGGACATTATTCCTTTACAGTCTTGCACCCGTGGATTACAACGTTCGGGAGTTCACTTCTGACTTAAACTTAGAAATGTATCCGACAAAATTTCTTGATGTGTGAGAATTTTTAAAGCCTTAGCAATATTTATAGTTTCAAAGTTTCCGAATACAGGTAACCAAACAAGTTCGTAAATACCAACACATATGTACACAACATATGTTTCTCAGGAATACAGAAATGTATTTTTAAATCGATGTCTGGTTAAGCCATTTTAAATAAAATGAAATTTTATGTTTAGTATGTCTGGATGTAATATTTAACGAAAGCGTCATGCTTGTAGGATGTGGCTGTAGTAGAAAGCACATGCGTGCTAATGAATTGCGCAAACTCGTGAAAAAGCTAGATATCAATCAACGGCATGTTTTAAGGGTGTTGTAATCTATCACTTTATTCGTCTTCCACCTGGATTTGTTTCCGTGTGGGATGAAGGCTCGTCATTTTTTCCAAAAAGTCCTTTATGAACTTGCCAAAACGTCAAAGATTTTCAACGAGGCCTGCTTCTCCCGCTCATTGGTAATTAAACTGCTTGCTGCAGTTAACCAATAGCGCTGCGCACAGTTACTAAAAATATAAACTTTTACCCCCATGTGACACAGAGAGGCATGTTTGTATAGAGAAAGTAGCAATCTTTTAAATCAAAAATTCATTTTCGTGCTCAATTTTAAATATTTTGGTTGGTTCAAAACATCGCATTAGCCGCTTCTCGATTTCACGATAGCTGGTTTGTTTGTCTGAGTCGTGAAGTCATTAGTGCAAAGCGCTAATCCTAAATAACACTCACGCTGTATATAATCAGCTACTTGCATTCTGCGGTATCTAATTGATAGCTATCTCGCACACCACTTATAATCAATTAAAAAATAGTTTGCATACCACAGTAAACTATTTGGTACTTAGACTGCATGTTGCATAGACCCAGTTGTATTAATAAGGAATCCACCATTAGAAAAGTGATGGGGGGGTGGGGAAAAAACCAAAAAAAAATTCATGCAAGCAAAAATGATAGAAAAAAAATTCGTGCAAAGAAGAAGGTAAAGAAAAAAAATTCATGCATAAGGAA
>ERZ1740055.633-NODE-633-length-10371-cov-12.916828_pt1 | contig 10371 bp, 3 predicted proteins | sample MGYA00581747_ERZ1740055 | MGnify/ENA primary metagenome ERZ1740055 (study PRJEB43018, sample SAMN04849739) | marine metagenome | isolation source: floating plastic debris | place: Pacific Ocean | collected 2008-08-28 | study: EMG produced TPA metagenomics assembly...
TGGCGAGGATTTTATTAGATTGCTTTACATGTTCATTCTTACTTGGGTTTGTCAGCTGGATGCCTTTTTTCATTGTCGCCACTGTGCCATTCACAGTTGTGGCCGAAAGAAGTATTGTTGGAAACTGAACGACATTTGAAATAGTGTAAAGTTTCGCTAGGCCCTGATTATAAGGAACGGGCTAGCCCCGGGCTGAAAAATTTCCACGTAATCACGAGCCAATTTTTTACACTTACAGAGTTCATTCGGATAGCCGGGATGTCGGTAGAAAAACTCTGCCTGCTCAAGCGGGCTAGCACGTTTCATATAATCAGGGCCCTAAACACGTGATGGATGGTACAACACCCTTGTATTGTTCCGACTGCCGGTCATTACTCAGTCTAAACAACCTTATAATTCCGAGGCGATGCCTGAAACGATTAGAGTTATTACAGGGCGATCCAGATGAGAAATCGTGTTTTATTTTCTTAGATTAGCAAATAGTTAAAATTGTGTCCGTCTATGGTCGACAATTCTTTTCTCCGTGTCTTTCCCTTGCTAAATAAATATCTTACTTCTGATCAAACAAAACTCGTTGCAGCCTGTTTCGAACACAAAAACACTGTTATGTTTGTCAACATAAAGCGTGACTCGTTTAGACCAGTAGCGTGGTTCATGGAATTCCATTGGTTTTAGATAAGCCACCAAGACATTAAGAAAAACAACCATGCAAGATTACTGAAATCTCCCACAAAAACACCGAAACAAAAAAGAATAATTCCACGGTGTGTGCTTACGAGCAGAGGAAAATATTTTCGTTAAGGCACGTGCGATTTTGACTTTTCATTGACCCGTCCCGTGTAGAAAAAAGATAACAATCAATATTTTAAGAAATGTTTAAAAAGTTTTACAAGCGCTTGCTGAGAACCGGTAAGTTAAAATTTGAGAAATATAATGAAAAGTTTCGAAGAGAACAAACGAACGGAGGTTGGCTCAGGTTGCTGAAAGACTTCGAAGTCAATTCTCAATAATTCTAAAGTAAACTATAATTCTAAAGTAAACTATCACAACAGAGTTAGGTTTAGTAAATCGTATGAGAGACCGAAGATTTTGTTCTCCCCTACTGATGTTCAGACATACCAATTCCTTAACTTAGTCTTTTTACAACGTTGGATTTATCTTGTATTTTAAAGCAACCGCTTTTCAAGACAAATATTGGACTTGCTAGCTGGATAAAACACGAAAGGACAGGCCACTTCATGTAACGTATGATATCCAGATAAGATTGCAGAAAATGTAGAAATTCTGTAACATGAAACGTTAACGGCCGTCATTAAATTTAACTACTGAAATAAAAGAAATATATATTTTACTTCATAAGCACGCATAAACGGTAACACAGTAAAAAAATCGTTAATGAATAAATTGGCGATTGATTCTGTTTTTCACACCACGGGATCAAATGACCAAGTTTAGTAAAAGTTGTCTTTTTATAAGTGATGACACAGTGAAAATTTTTCAACTACACCCCCAGATATTTCATACTTTTAACAAACTGTTCTAAATGGAGAAAATAAAGTTTCCATAAAAATACAACACAAAGACTTACATGCAATACCTGCCGATGGTTCTAACTTTTTTAGAATTGTTGTTTGGCTGTTTCCAGTGAGTTGGAACGTTCTAAGAGCTTGTTACAGAGAACCGAGTAGTGACGCGGTCTGGTGCAAATGTGTGTGGTGACAGCCTCTGATTACGTCACGGCAATGACCAATCCGTCGCTGTGGGAAGTTGTAAACGTCAAAAAACTTTGTCAGCAAAGGGCTGAGATTAACAAAGCATTATGAAGGATAAACTCAATTATCACGAGTTTGATCAAAAATAAAGCACGATTGACCCATCAATGTGTCTATAAAACGAAAAAAATAATTTAGGTTTAAAATTGATAAACATTGCTAAACCGCAATTGAGAAACTACTAATTTTTTCAATTATCGTGACTAATGACTGCCTTTGCAACTGATAATGAGAAATAAAAAAGACTAATTATTTGAAGCTAAATGGATAACGCATGAGGGATGAGGATTGCGTGATAAAATTTGCGTTTCAATTGGTTTTCAAAGTGAGAAAAAATCAGCCAAATTTAAAATTGTGCTGGGATCATTCGCGGTGTCTGTAACAGAACCTAATAAGTAGCTCTCTTTGTGGGTAGAAATAAATTCTTGCTTTAGGCAATAACATTTGTCTGGGAGGGTTTTTTCTTTTGTCTTTTTACAAATAGAAAACAAATACGTGAGGAGCCTACCCAAATAAATATAAACTGGAAATTGATGCGACCGTATCACCTTTAAAGGAGAAAGATGTTAATGTATTGTAAAAAATAGAAAACTACAAATTTCGAAACGGCACAAACTGTCTAGCTAAAATCAAACATACACTACAGTACACTAGCTATTTTCTTTTCTTTCTGAAAAACGAAACTTACAGTCAATTCCAGCAGAGATCACATATATCAGTTTTTTTGTTTTGAAGTTTTATTTTGACTTGTTTTCCTTGTTTATTTTGAACAGCAACGCTTTCTGTTTTCCCAAATGAAGCAATATGAAGAAAACACAAATCAGCGATATTGTTTGACTTCCGGTGACTAAGGACCGGAAGTGAAATACCAAGCCTCACGTCCTATGACGTTTGACTTTGTGGAGGCGCTTTTGTGAAAGAGAATTAAATACTGATCACTTCTAATTTTTTCTTTATCCCTTATAATTCTCAAGAACTTAACAAAACAACTAACAACAACAACGCATTGCAACATTTACTTAACAAAATACCACCACAATACTTAAGACAAACCATGAACGTTTTGTATTTCACTGTTTTCTTTTGTTTCATTTTGTGATTCCAGTTCTGGTATTTCTGCTTCTATTCATCACCTCAATTTGTTAGCATTAACTCTATTAAGCACAGTCTTGTGCAATGTCAGTTCATCTGAGACCTGGTGTAAGACGAACAATCTGAAATAAATTGCGTAATTTAGACAAATCGATGATAAACGTTTTTGATGACCTAGTTACTTAGACGATGGACCAACGCGAGAAACGTCAACTTCCGAAACGAAAAGTACTTAAGGTATATTCCAGTTGCTCTAACGAAGTTTTGCAACTCGCAATGTCAGCTCCTAGAGCAGTTCTTACACCGAAGATTATCAAAATTTTGAACTTGAGACCTGAGTTGTCTAAATCTAAACTACAGTTTCTCAGACGTTTGGCTAGCACCTGATATCTCAGCTCTTTACAACGGGGATAATCATGAAATTTCGTTTTCTGACGGACAACGCTCGGAACGTAAGCTCCCTACACTAATTTGGGCGATGATCATAAAATTTTCAACCTTAAATTGTCTAAATTTAATTACAGTTTTCTGACGATAACAACGCTCGGAAAGTTAGTTCCCTGCAGAAATTAGCACGATGACCGTACATTTTTCAACCTTAAGCTTTCTAAACTACGCGTTGTACATACATTTGTCGACTTCAATCGTAAAACCAGTTGCTTGTTTCTAACAGTATTAATCTCGAAACAAAATTCTACTCTGGAACTTTCATCATTTTTAGAAGAAATGTTAAAATGTGCTGAGTGCCATGTGAGAATAAAAACAAAAATTTACATTTGTAACGCCTAGGATGACAAATTCTTATCAAACAAATCTTTAATGTGAAATAAGTTCAACATATAATGCTTACCTACTTCTATTAAAGATAATAGAGGCTGGTATCATAGTATGCATGAGGATTAAGCAGTTCTGTTTACATGAAAACAATTTGACTGTAGTGTGAATTTTTGCATATTTGAAGAAAATAATAAAAGAGAGTATTAGAACATTTAAAAAAAAAATAATAACGATTATCTTCATTGTCAGTTAGTGTGAGTTACCAAAAATCGTTACCTTGGGTTCTTTAAAATAATTTCTAGTTCTATTGTAAATCTAATGAGTTCGCAAAAATGTTTTTCACATTCTTTTAATTATGTATTTCTGTTGTGTGACGACCTAACTTGCTTTTATTTGCTACCGACTTGCTACATATTTACCTGGCTATGGTTGAAATTCTTAGAGTGAGACTACCTAGTGTTCCTAAAAGAATTAAGGCATTCATTCTAGTATATCTGTGTTTACAGCGCAGTGCTCTTGTACTAGGGCCTTCCAAGGGTTTGGGCGTCAAGCGACATCGCTACAAAGTTGACAAAAATGCAGCGACGGTCTTGTTCCATTACACCGACAGGCGACAGAACCTGACGAAAAAAATCAACAGTTTGCAACAGCGATAATCCATTTTTAAATTCCGACAAATCAACATCTGTTCACTTGTTTTATTTCAACAGCGACATGAGGAATCAGGATAGCGCGACTCTCAGTTTTTGCGATTCATGTTTACACTCGATAGTCATTAGATACTAAAGTAGTCGATCTTCTTTCTATTAAAATGAAGGGTGTTTTTTTAGCCGCTCACTCTTTATTAGTTTATATGAAACAAAATTAAAGAATGCAAAAAAATAAGCAATTTAGCAAACTTATGTATTCTAGCAATAAATCGACATCAACATTTGTCTCTAGCCAAATATAGGCGACAGTTTGGAAAATGAGCAACATCAGAACCCTACTTGGAAGGCCTCCTCACTCGCTATACCTTTCGAACTGTTATTATACTGGGTCACATCTGTCGTTAATGAGGGGTCAATTTTCCATTGCCACTGTGGGTCAAACATCTAGAACATTGATATTGTGATAATTTTTGCTTTTTATTATGGAGTCATTGCGCCGTGAAACAACTCCTAAGCAACTTCTCTCGCAATGGCGTTGCAAGACAAGTTGATCGATTCTGCCTCGTTTATCATCAGCTTTTTAAAATAGGAAACGTATATATACTTCATAAGTGTTACATATAAGCGCGAACGTACTGTGAGGCCAAACTGTAATACGTCACACTTGAGTTGTTGATAGCAGAACTATATATACCGCCATTTTTATGTCATGTTGGCAGTTAAACAATTATATATGTTATGTTCTTGGCAGCAGAAATATATATACTGGCATTTTTATATGTTATGTTGACCTTTTTATCCAAAATTTATTTTGTATAATGTGATTAAATTTGAAGAAATTTATGTAAAACGTCTTGTAATCCTCCACTTCTGTCTTCAGAAGAGTTCTAATAACCAAAATGTTGTTGGTTTTTTGTCACATCGGACCACTGGAATGGTGGATCAATTGCTTGTTAAGCCCTTTCAGATTCTTACAACAATAACAGCTTGTCAAGGTAACTTATCAGAAATGAAAACAAAGTTTCTCTTGCGTAAATAAATCGAATGCTATCTTGTCACGATTGGAAAACTCGTCATTAGTAATTAATTCACTAATTTGAAAAGTTAGTTATTCAACGCCATTTTGGGAAATATTACAGGAGTGATGCATCCGTTGCTAGTAATAAGTGAGTTATGTGAATAGCGATTATATATGCAATAGTAATAATAGTCACCTAGGATATAGTATATATCCGTAACATACTATGTAATAACATTTGTTTATCCACAAATATAATAACGGTCGCAAACATAATAACGGCTACAAATTTAATATCATTTTACCAAACTGAGATATTTTAACGGTCAGTACTGGCATTGCAGTAACATTTGTTCACCAGCGTAACCTAAAAACATTTAGTAATACAAAAATGTACATTGAATTAAAATTTAACGATAACTCCCCTAAAGGGGATTTTCAATATCATATTAAAATCCCATTCCCCCTTCTCCCAGTTAAGAATCCCAACTGGTAGGAGGCAAACCAGTTGGCTATTTACAAAGCGTGGTGAATTTGCCCCTAGTATCACCGAGGACAAATCCATTCAATAGTCCGAGTTGGGGATTTGAACCCGGGTCTTCCGTATTCGATTCCCCAGCTCTGACCACTGAGCCACGCTGCCTCCGCAATTGATATCAATTACTCACTAACATACCAACGGTCACAAGTATAGCTAATGTCTTTATTGTTAAAGTTGACTTTTAAATACTATTGTTAATATCAATGCTGTCGATTTTTACATTTGGTGTTGTAATTGTCATAATCTTTGTTGTCGGTGCCATTACTGCAGTTGCTGTTTTCGTTGTCGTTTTTATTGGCGCAATTAATTGTCATTGTTTTATAACTTTTGTTTTTTTTTTGTCATCATTTGAGTTGCTGTTATCGTTGTTGCTGTCGTTACTGTTCTCATCACCAAGAAACAAAATATATCAACGTTTGTGCTGAAACAAAAATAAAAACATTGTTATACAGCTAGTGCGTTTTCGACTCGAAGGCGCGGTTTCATTAGCTAAATCGAGGTCACGTGGACGAGTTCAAATCAAATGTTCCCCAGACAACATATTCTCAAAAACTGTTGACCAACCGGTAAATATTGCTGTCGCGCTGTCACGTTTGAGAGCGGGAATATTCGGCGGGAAAACTGATGGCCGCGCGTACTTAAAGTTCGTTTTTGCAATTTTCACTACTGTTTTCATTCAAAAACAAAAATGGAGCCCGCAAAGAAACGTAAATAATAAGTGTATATCGATTTTCTTTTATTAGGGAACTAACGCGAGTAACATAACATCTGCTTCTCCCAACAAGTATCAGTTTATATAAAAAGAGTTCAAACACAATATATTGCACATCTAATCCGACTCCCAGTTAACGCCGCCCGAAAACAAATGATTTTCCAACTCGCGAAAGACGAGTGCGTTGAGAAAAACAAAATAATTGTTGACGCGATGATGTCAAGGTTTTGATGGACTAAATTTAATGAATGAATGAATGCGTAGATAACATAGAGAACCACCTCATTTCCAGCACTACATTACATTTCCGAGGCATGATTGATGTCGATCAACAAAATAAAACCCGAGGTAAATCAGAAGTTGTTCTCATAACAACTGACCAACTGGATGTAAAGTTTGTAACTGAGATTTTGACTGTAATCCATGTTTGATTTTAAAATCCGCTACTCAGTTTCTATCAAGTACTACTTCCAGTAAGTCTAGAAACTTACAACTTAAAGCATGCGGTTTTATTAATTCTAGGTTGAAATGTTTGGGAAAGCGGAGGGAAATGTTTTTACTTATTCTTCGATGCACTTTTTTTTAAGAAAATAAATATTCAGCGAGTATCATAACTTAATTATTATTTTTTTTGTTCCTTCCTGGGATCGAAAGGAAACTACCAGCGTAAACGGTATTTATCAATTTTTCAGCATCAAACAAAACACAACAGTCGAATTCGCCGGCTGGTGGCAGAAAATAGTGCATTTCAGCCACCCTCGTTTCCAGAACAGCTTCTGTTGTGAGTGGGGAAAAGGTCTGGAAACAAGAATGGTATTTCAGCCAATAAGAATAAAACTTTGTCTCAGCAGAATATACTGTAAATCGTTTAAAGGGTGGCTTCTCATTTCTCTACTCATGTTCTCAAACTTGACTAGTAAGGGGCTGCCTGTGTGTATGTTCCACGGTAAAACTCCCAAGGATTTCACTGACGTCTGACAACCTGAACATTTGGTTGTCTTGAGAGTTTAGTCTGTCATATCACAAGTAGAAGCTGGGGACTTGGACCCAGAATTATCCTAAAGGGAAACAGAACTCTAAAGTTGCTTTTGGATATGTTGAAGTACACATATTGAGAATTTTAAAATCCAGATTTCAGGGCGATTCGCTGATCTGTTTTTTTAAAAAGATAATCACAGAAAGGGTTGGTAAAATGTTTAGTAGGGGCGCCCATATTGCACTTTTACTGCAGGTTCAGAACAGCTGCCTCTGACGACACAATACGAAACCGAATGATCGCACTGCGTTTATCGCTTGAATTTTAGCAAAATTATCAAGAAGCGACAAAATTGTTTCAAGCTAAATCTGTTTAAAAACCACCTTAACAAAAACTTACATTTCGTCAAAAAAAATGAAACTTTTCTTTTTGACGCTGTGACGTTAGGCAGTAACAACTCTAGTAGATTGCGGGCGCAAGTACGGCATCTCTCTTAGTCATGAGATAGCACATTTTCTTATCTCTAAGGACACGAATCAAGGAATCGGTATTAAAAATACATTTCTGAAATCACAGATGAAGTTCAACATACCATGAAAAATTTGGAATTCAGATTACCTAGCCCTTTCTGTTCTTTTTTTTTTTCAGTTTTTTTCTGGTCTATTTTAAGTTTAAGTTTAAGCAGATGAATATCATTCTAAACCATTATTCATTCTCATTCATCATTCGTATCAACAATAATACTTTGGTTTACAATAGGCTACAGCCTAGTTTTTATACATTATGGAAAACAAGGGTCAAAAAAGGAAAATACCGGAGTATACTGTTGTTATCTTTTACTGAAACACATCTGACACTAAATTAACATAGGCATGGATCGAAACAAGCAGCAACTGAAGCCTTTGAAATGGAATTAAAAAACTTTTAATTGGTTATGTACTTGACAAACAGCCAAAGCAACTATAACAATTATATCTAAATGAATATTCACGTTCCAAAATAAGCTGATATTCTAGCAGTTGTTTCATATTTTCGCGAACACTTTCGCCCAGTCCTGCAGCTGACTTCAGAGTGCCTTTGCATTCTACATATCTAGTTGCCGGCTGCATTAAGTTCTTCTTCTAAATACTAAAACTTGACGACTTGTCAATTATATAATATTTCTTTAATTGTTATTCGTGTGGAAGATAATGTCTAAGGTTTAAATTGAATTTTAGCCTAACTTATGAGTCCTGCCAAGGGCAAAATAGCTCCGATAGTAGATAGAGTCGATATATAAATTATTTGAATATTATTCTCCCACCGGTTCGCGTTTAAAACCCGATTCTCTGCTACTTTGTCCTTCAAAAAGGGAAAACAATAATGAGTGAATAATCACGATACAATTTTATCTCTTTCAAATCGCTTTGACAAACGACGGTATTAAGAAATGAAATACCGTAAAAACAAAGTATTGAATAATATTGATACAAATCGCGAACATACGGCGCCAAAGCGATATCCGAATGCCAACTGTCATTAAGCCGAAAACAGGAAAACTTTAAAATTTTAAAGTAAATGGCAAACTTAAAATTGTATATATTGCCTCATTTTATAAACTCTATAAATATTTTTTTTCGCTAGAATAATAATTAACAATAACAAGTTAGTAAGTGATAAAGGATAAAATTTTAACAAAATGATAAATGATAACAGTTGGAGTCGAAACAATTTCACACGTGATATATCTAAACAATCTCAAACACGACCGTGGCTTTTTTCCGTGTTAGGAATGCTTCAGTTAAAAATTAGTTTTATCTAGGGTTAAGATATTATCGCTGTTGTAGTCTTTAACTGCATTTATCCATTGTTAAGGTTAAAAAAATTCAAGCAATAGCTCACGACACTTCGCGAAAAACTTCCACTAACCTGCCTTCTATGTTCAACTGTTGCCGTTTTAACTTCCCAGTCAATTTTTGGAAATAAAAGTAAGTCCTCCTTCAGCTACAACATGAAATTTCCTCGAACACACACTCTAGAAAATAAATGAGAAAAATGACAAATTGAAACTTCATTACCATAAAAGAACGTCACGCGACACAACTCTAGTACTTTAACAGGGAAAGGTGCACTATAATATATCGTCTGACCATAACTTCCATTAGCATCTGTTTATATGAATATTGTTCAATGTTTCTTTGTAATGATGTTTGACTGTCAAATTATTATTAAGTTGTTTTAAAGAAAACTTAAATTCATTGTGTAGGGGATAGATATGTCAAAGCTGCCTGTGCTTTTTTTAAAAAACAACCTTTAATTTCAAACACTTGAAACTTAACACTTAGGCAAAGAATTTATACATTAAAATACCATCGAGAATGCATGGCAATAAATTCGTGGTGTCAAATTTAAGACTCTTAAACAACAAAGACTAGACACGATTGCCGAATAGGAAATGTTTTCCAAAAAGAATTCCTAAAAACATTTAAGATTCGTACAGCGACAATATCTATGACATTTTTTTAATAGCAACCTGCAAACTCATTTTACTTTTTAAATTGTTAGTAATGGTAACAGCCGCAGCCCGAGACAGTAATTAAAATATTAACTGTTTGCATAATAAGAAATAGTTTAGAAGCTAATCGATTCTGCGTATACACAACAAGGATTGGTACAACATCCGTTTTTTCTTTTAAAAAAAAAAACTGTAAAACTTTTCAAGAGGCAATAATCTGTTGATTAATCATTTCACGATTAACTAGCGGTAAACTAGTTTGAGCTGCGTCGGTGTTTCTAAACAAACAATTTAGTAATAAAAATGTAAATTCTACACCGTAAAAAAAGAGAGAATACT
>ERZ1740055.634-NODE-634-length-10368-cov-7.545525_pt1 | contig 10368 bp, 4 predicted proteins | sample MGYA00581747_ERZ1740055 | MGnify/ENA primary metagenome ERZ1740055 (study PRJEB43018, sample SAMN04849739) | marine metagenome | isolation source: floating plastic debris | place: Pacific Ocean | collected 2008-08-28 | study: EMG produced TPA metagenomics assembly...
CTCCGACGTAAGTGGTTGACATTATTGTGTGGCTATTCTTTTAAACTTTTAAAAGCCATATGTAACTATCCATGGACATGGTATTATCATTTCGTCACACCTTTCGTGTCTGTTGTAATCCAGTAATCTTGGCTTTCTCTCCACCATCTTAATAACTCACTCAATCATGCTCTTATGGTAACCACAAATGGTAAATGCATTTAGTCTCTGTTTGAAAACGGTTTCGTCTGATACTGTAGGTCCAATTCGTAGTGTTTGTGAGTAGACAATGCCCTGAAATGTGTGTCTCAGGATAGAGGCGTGGATCAGTGAGCTTAATGAACAAGTCAGTAGATGACAATCCTGCGTTGTCAAATTTCATTAAGATGTCAAGGAATTCAACATCTTTGTCAATCGTACTTGCGAATTCAAGACCGTAGTTGGCTTTAGTGGTGCCGTTCAGCCATTTAAACCACCTCATGAATGATCCATTGTTCCCCACCCATCCCCCTCCTAGGTCAATACGTTTGGTAAAGTAAAGTAAGTGACCACCTAGCTCAAAATATGTCTGGTGAATTGATAATATTTTAAATATTTTTTTGTGAGTCTCGTTTCCGCTCACTCTGTCTAACGAGTTCCGGCCATTAAATGGAGTACCAGCGCCTGCTGGACTAGTGTCCATTACGTAAGTGTTGCGCTTAGGAGCACACTAAAGAGTTTAAGTATAACCAAAATTCAATGATTCATATAAGTATGATTTTTCTCACAAAATCAGGCCCTTCTCTGATAAAAACAGCAAATGGTTTGAATTTGTTCGATGATTTGCCCTTTTCGATTGACCAAGACAAGGGCAAGGAGATGTATAGCGTGGAATGGCTTGAATCCATATTTTAGGATGAAGTACAAAAATGCGTTTTAAGTAAAAGCCTTGTATCGTAGCTATTATGTAATAAATTTAAATGTAACCTATTTATTTGATTATCTACTAATCTTGTTCCTAATTTTGCCAACTTCACAAGATTGTATTGCAGAAGTCACCAGGTCACATTTTTGATTCCCGTTAAAGCCCTGCTTTTTATTTTGGGAACATAACCGCATGGTCATCTTACAACACTATTTTTATTAAATTTTGTTCACTGGTTAAGAATATTTACTGAGTGAAAACCCTCTGAGTTTATGGCAAAAGTAACTGGAGAGACAGTAACGAAAATGATCGTAATCTACACACCAAACAGTTTTCACTATATAGCTGTATAAATATAAACTTCATGAGTACGATATATAAATAGATTAGCAGTTATTGGAGGTAATCACTAGTCCGACACTAGCAATATATACAAACCGCAATATTTACCTCACCACAAAAGATATCCTGTCATGTAAGAAAAAGAATCTCGTACAATTTTATCTTCCTTACAAGAACGGCAATAATTTTAAAGTCACGAGAAAGCAAAACCTTGTCAAAACGAAAATAGTTTTAAATAGAATTACAAAATAACTTCTTACATAGTTTTAAGACAGAAAACAGAAAGTTAGTCTTAAAAGCTTAAATTTGCTCTATTGTTTAAGTTGATCCTTGATGAAAAGAATTTTAACTGCCGCTTAAATTATGCTAACATGCATCCGATAACCTTTAGGCTTTTTGTTTCAAAAGCAATTTAAATCGGCAACGAAACTCATTGTCATTGACATTTTTATTCAGCTCTCCCTTTTTGTTTGAAACGTTCTATAATAAAGATTTTTAGTATACTATTGTTTTGACAGTAAAATTAAAGCTTTTCAGTGTATCGGAGAATTGGCAAAACTTGTGTACTGATGACTAAATTTATTACTGACATGAGAAATACATTGTGCTATTAAAATAACTGAGAAGAGCTAATTTTTGAGCCAAAGTTAGTAAATGAATATTCAAAAGACTTTGTTAAAATAAAGTTCTTAAACGCAATTGATTTGAAGTGTTGGGCGTACATTTGCTGCCTTGAAACAACCGTGTAAACACTGCTTGCCTTTTTAAAGGTTTACGCGATTTACCATTTGAAAAACTAACAGTAACATACAAATGTAGAATGTACCTGTAGTTTCACTTTTTTTCTCCAATGTCACATTGTCAAACAAAAGAGAAGAAATAAAACTGTTTTCATAATATTCTGCAAGATGCAAATATAATTTTCTTTGTTCCTCTTTAGCCACGCACGTGTTTTTAGCATGTTTTATAAGATTTACTTAGGCATTTTAATCGTTAAGTTCCAATAAAACAGGTTGCTACCAAAAAGTAAATTTTTATCAGAGAATTCCTCAGAATTTATTTTCAATGGTTAACCTTGACAGGGAACAAAAATAGAAGCAAATGTTGTATTACTTTTAGCATTAAGCAAGCAAACGATGTGCACGAATTGCACAATTCGGAACAATTTTTTTTCAAGTTTTGGCGCAAAAAAAGAAAACCCAGATAAATCAGTCTCGATTTATGTTAACATTAAACTCAATATTCAATATGATCACGTTGTAATGAATGAATGCTTACTTGATTTTTAATATTTCAGCATTCTTTCACCCTTGCCAATTGGTAATCCAATTCTGTGCTACCCGATCGACGGAAAGGAAAATTGGCCAGATATCATTTTTTAACATCAAGATGTTCAAAATACTGATCGTAGTTTGTCAGGCTAAAAGAAATGTAAAAAATTTATATCTTGTATTTAGATAAGTTTATGAAATCAAAGATTCTTTTTCGAACTTGAAAAAGATCTGTGGTATTAAATTTTGTAGACACGGTGTATACGTGTCATGACTGCATGTGTTATATATCGAGAACTATTTACCGCACAAACTTTAAAAAGCGGAATTCGGCATAAAAGAAAGTATGCAGAGGTCGGTGAGTGATATTGATACATGAAAACTGATGATGAATGATTACATAAATTCATTTGTTCTTTACTAAGTCCCTTCTTTCCCACATTTATTTGTGCCATTAGTCGCCCTTAACCCTCCTCCCTTAGTACACAATCTGCCATGTTCCTTCTTTCATTGCTTTAAACTGCAACGTTGTGAATTTGCACTAGTTTTTGTTTAAAAATTTCAGTTGGTATTCCATGGAGTCAGCAAAACGAAAAAGTATTAGATGAGAACACAAAACTTCACAAAGAACACAAAAAGCCCTTAAGAAATGTCTATCAATTTTTGATTACCCGGATGAAGTACATCTTAAAATAAAAATCAGCTGTTCGCTCTAGATTTCACAACTGAACATTTTTTAATAACCAATACGTTCGCTTTTTTAAAAAAAAGTGTTTACAGGAGTTTAAAACAGCTTTATATAATGCAAGAATGAAATGAAAACATAACTGGCAGTTTTATTGAAAAGCTTTGAGACATTTGCAATCAGAAAAAACAACTTCGAAATTAGATCGTTTTTTATATTTGAGTTATGTCTTCGTCTTTACACATTTATAATATAAAAAACAAATACCAGGTCAAAAAAGTTTTTTAGGTAACAAAGTAGAATTAGACAACTAAATGGCGGCTTCGGTTTTTGTATACCAATTAAAGTAAGTATTTTAAAAACATTAGTTGACTCTAGTAGAGTTTAGAACCCTGCTTCACTTGCGTGTTTGAACAATCCCTACTTGATAATGCATGACCGACTTTAGTTTTATAATATTCAGAAAGCTGCTTCGATTTTGTCAAAGTTTTGACGGTATAATTTGCAATTAGTATGACCAGGTATTTTCAAAAAAAAATTTTGTATCAATATTAAATTTTTATTATATATATTTGATGTTCAAAGACTTCAAATCAATTGTCGACATAACTGAGGTCATCTCGAGCGGTGAAATGTAATCTGCTTCGGCGAGGCGGCAAAGCAATATATGTAAACAGAAATCAATGCTTATATATAGTTAGAAAAACCATTGTCCTGAGGGGGAAAAAAAGATTCTATTTGAAACGCTGTACAATACCTATACTTTAACATCTCTCCATATGGGTTTTTAGTTGGGTGTAGTTCCGTTTCAATGGCGCAATCCTTAACGATCAAACATTTTTCCTACAACACGATTTATACAAAAGGCTGGATGCGCGCAGTCAGTAATTTCAAAGTTTAAATCAACTAAATATATACCAGTCTTGACAAACTAAACTTTGTCACATCATCCATCTTTGAAAGCGATCTAACCTTGTAGCTCTGCGTACTGAAAATTTTCATCAAGTGCATGCACTTTTTTTCTTTGGTTTGGTTGTCGGGATCTTTGTTTGATACATGTTCAGGTATTGTATGAATTTTTATATACTACAAAGAAGACTGAAGTAAAACTCATTTTAAACCCGCTTAAATCATGTAAACAATTTTGCTTATGCATGGAAGTAAAAACTTTTAGAATATATGAAGAAGTGCCTCTGGACCACTTAAAATATTTTTGCTTTGAAAGTAGCAAGCTCAAAGTGAGTTAGCACTTATCCAATAGAAACAGTATAATATAACTGTAAATCGTCTTATAACGTGATTTCTTTAAAATACGATTTTATCAATGTCATTTAATGAAACACAGTGCAAGCATACAAAAAATGTTCTGTAGAACAAGATTTTATCATTGCATGCCTGGACGTCTTAAAATATCTTTAACTTTAAAATGACACATTTCCGAAATAGACTTGTAGTTAATGGCTGTTTCGTTTCCAAAGCTCGCAGCTGTAATTGCATTTTTTAAATTCTCGGTAGCCTTATGCGAACAGCTTGGACAAAAGCAAACGCTTTTGCGTTCAAGCAACAAATTACAGGATTAAATGAAAATAGTATTTATAAATTGCTTTGCGGTTTCTTCAAAAAAGCGATAAAAGTCCTTAGGATTTGCTACAAACACATTTTAGGAACAGGAAGTTTCTGGTATTGAAACTGGTATATTTGTTGTTTCATACAGTACTAATTTAATATTCTAAAAAACAGAAACCAAGTTTATCATTTTACACTCCTGGATAAGAGCAAGAAATGCATAAATAAAATAACAATACTGCTCTTATATTTTAATATGGATTTCTCTTTTTACCTTTGTAATAAAACCGTTGTTTTCTTTGTGTTTGCCGGAGGCACGTAAAATTTAGAAAGCAGACACGACTTTACATTCCTATCATAATCCTCTAGGACTAAGAACTAAAAAGCATACATAAATGATGGGAAAATTTGCTTCCTTCCGATGACCTTGGTTCTATATTCGCTCTGTTTTCTATCTAAAAATGTTATTTGCTTCGTCTCCCAGATCATGTGGCCTATTTTATCCGCTGAAAGAATTCCAAGATGCATCAGCTTATATTGAGTTCGTAATAAAAAAACACAACTTACATTCTTTGATACTTGCTAGGTCAAATAGTGTGCGTTTTGAAAAGAAGAATGAAATGCTCCCTTTTGCTAAAATGCTTGGGGTTTTTAGAAGGAAGATTATTTGGGATTACACTTAAGAAAGACATCCCGGACTTTTTCAGACAACGTGACTGACATATTTCTTTGACATCCATAAAAAGCGGTATGATTTTTAACCCTTAATCATTTGTGAAACAAATAAAGTTGTTTTATAAACTTTGTTTACTTTTTCGGCAATTATAAAATGGGGATATTTAAGCGACAAGCCATTTGATTTTGCTCAATTAACTATATCATTTTGCTAGCGGCTTCACTTTACCTTACGAATTACATACACCGCCTATTTTCAACAAAAGCACACAGTGCCTCGAACGTTCGCTTGCGGAAAAAATGTGGAGTTTGCGTTTTTTTCTAGAAGCAAAACAAATGGGAAAGGATTTCTATAACATTTCTACACGTCGTATACCACCCACCGCTGATCTTTCCGCGACAACAATTCTTGTCGATCCTTCCTGAGTTCAAAAAATTTCGCACTGCTTGGAGATCTAAGCTTTCGGCGGTAATTATCGATAAAGGTTTTATCAGTGGGCGTGATTCTTTCCACAAATGATAATTCATTTGAATTTCCGGGGACGGATTTTACATTTCCCGAACAAATGCCAAATCTTTCCAAACCTCTAGACTTCCACATAAGCCAGAGTAAGTTGGTTTAAAAGGCTCATGATTAATCCGGAACTTAATCTTGTCTTGCGGGTTAGAGCGCCTCATAGAAGAGCTACGTCAGAGATACTGTTACATTTGGTTCTCCTGAATATTGCCAAAACAATTAGCGCCCGTAAGAAGTAGCCGCGAGCCAATCAATAGGCTGGTGCTTAACTTTATAAAAGGAGGAAGTTTCATTGCTCGTGCACTCACCGTTGATGTAGCGAATGCGAACCAATAACAAATTGCAGCAGTTCTCAAAAGAATTTTCTACACAAATTCTAAAAACGCTTAAAAAGAACTCAGGTTATTTAAGCCTTTTCCTTTAAGAGTCAAGCGCTTGCTGGTTCGACAGTGTGTTTTTATTTCTGGAGGAATAACGCGTGACATCATGCCTTCTTTCTCCGTGTACTTCATCCTATGCGTCATGATGGTAACAAGTTGTGCCTCTGTGCTGCAGTCCGGGCATTCAAGTTATGACTGGAGAAGAAGAGTTAATGCAACGCTAGAAATAGTACGCTCCCAAAATCATTGTCTGTTTAGCAAATCTAACTGCATAGCAGCCAGCCGTGTTCCCATGTCGAAAATGAACTTGTACACTGCAGAAGCTAGCTCAAGATCAGAGCGATTAGTGGTAATACTACCAGACAAATACAGGGTGCAGAAAAGAAGTAACAGGGACCAACATCCCGATTTCGTTGTTGCTATAGATCCTTTTCCTCAGGCATCTTTTGGTCACACCGTGCTTGTATTCAATATTTTTAAACTCAAAAGCGAAGCTGGTTGTAAAAGAATTGGAGGCACATTTACAGGTATGCAATTAATTTATCACAATCAAGTTGTTCCTACTCCCTTACTTATTGATTAAAGCTTTAATTAGTCGTGAGTTGTAAGATAGAGCTCACAAACGCTCTATGTCAATTAATTCGTGCTATGGAAAAGAAAAATGCAACTTATTTTATGTTAGTATATCTGCTGATGAAATTTTGTAGCAATAAGCATTGTTTATTCATTATTGTTACTTTTTTTTCTGAACACGCGTATTTTGCAAAAGAATAAAAAAAAAGATTACTGATGCAATAGATAAAACCGGTTGTAAAGAAGCAGGATTTATTGTGTAGACAGATACTCGAGTCATTTCTAGAAGTTCTGTGAGTTAAATGTTGCCGCAAAATTAAGATAAACAATCCGTTATCTTGCGGACATAAAATGTCATCAACAATATACTGAGTATTCTATTTCAAGGTACTAAGGCGTCGCGAAAATTTCTTTTTTGAGCCCAAGTAAAGCTTACTTAATCTGCTTATCTCTTAGCCATTGACGTAACTTAAATCGCCGATGTAACTGTCGTTTTTTATTTTATTTTAGCTTTTTCAGAATGCATAGCGCCGGCTAAGAAACGAAACTGCGACAACACAATTGAACGCAAACGTCGTAGATGTGAGATCGACTTTATTCCACTGGTATATTCCTCAAACAACCTGAAAAAAAGGGCGCAAAAATTGCTGTGCAGAGATGATCTTCTTAACTTTGGAAAATGCAGAGTAGTTGATCTTGCAACGCCAGTTCCTTGTGAAAACACTCCACGCTGTGGTAATCCCCTGGTAAAAAATAAAAAGTTCTGCTTCTACCACCAATGCGACTATGCAGTGCTGATTGGCGGAGCATGGAACTCGCAGACGAGTCATCCGCGATACAAGAAAAACCTGAAGCTCTTCTGGAATTTCTTACACAAAGAAAACAATTTTTCTGCTGAACATATTACAACATTCTACAGTCACGATGGAGCGATTGAGCGTAAGTACAAATGCAAATATTTTTGTTCGGTTTTCTTTAACAACAGTTTGATTGAAGCGGCACGGGGCCTAGTGAAAGTCTTAATACATATTAAAAGCGGCATATTCTGTCAAAGATATTTTAATGAATGCAGTATGAGGATTATTAGCACAAGACTGTTCTTCAAGTTCTTAATTAGCCTTTTCTTTCGGCATTTTTCTTACTAAACTAGCATTAAAGTATGATCTGTTCAAACCGGAAGCAAATATTTTAAAAAATTATTATATTTGTCTTGCGAGAGTTTTGCAAGGCCGTCCTGGTTTGATATTTGTCTTGCTGTCCAGTTTTATTTAGATAGGTGTTGATTTTGGATTTGTGACAGAGCAGTGACTCATAAATATCATCCAAGGTGATAACGTGTAAATAGTAGGCAAGAAGTGATCATGGACTAGGTTAATTGACTAGGAAAATGAGCTGCGGCGTAACCCTTGCTTGAAGACGTGTGCAATTTACCTCGTGTGTTGAATGGTCATTTTTTGTCTTTAACTTAACTATCATCACAGCATGAGGCTGTAACTCCGTAAAAAGGCCAGTGCGTCCAAATAGCCTCAAGCGGTATTGTATTTTTCTGAACGTGCTGCACACTTAATATTAAAAGGCTTTCAACAACAGCTAATCGAATTACTTTGTTCTTGCAGTGTCTCTGCATTTTCCTTGCGGTTCTGGTAGTATTAGGCGAAATTGGGATGCTCAATAGCTTTGGCTAAATGCCTGCACATCCCTAACAATTAATTCATTAACTCAGAAAGTGGTCATATTGTGTAAACCGATAAACCTGGTCATACTCTTGATTACCGACCAAATCTCCAAGGGCTTTCTGAATAGCCGGCGATAAGTATGTAAGCCCCTTGAGATGTCGGCAAGCTAAATGTAATAAATCGTTTTTTTTGTTCAATAACAAGCGAAAACAACGCTGTGATTCACTTTACACAGTCCTGAACAATTAGAGGTTACCACAGATGACGATTTAATCTTGAATAAAATATAAAAAGAAAATTCAAATGACCTTGGATTTAACTTCTCCAAAGCGCCGAAGGTAAAAAAAAAACTAACATAATTCGGCTTTGAACAGGCCGTAATGTCTTTTGAAAGGCGTTCACAACTCGTGCAGAGAAGCAATGCACGGCGCTAAGTTAATGAGCGCGGTATCGGCCCGCTAAACAATCACGCCGGTCAAATTTGCAAGTTAATGCCCGGTATTTAAGATCGGAATTATTCTTTTTGCCTGCACAAAGGAAACATTAACTATAGTCAATTCATTCTTGCAACGACAAAATGACTGCGTAAAAGCTGTCTTGCTGTGCAAAATTTTTCCGAATGAAAATGTAATATTTTTAATCAATTCTAAAATCCTAATTCCTTTCCGATCTGCTTACGTGCCAAACTATCGAATGGAAAAATGAGGTGTTCCGTGTACGTGGCAAATTTTTTTATTCCATTTATACACCAAAGCCAACAAAATCCTAATTAAAAAGTAAAAAATTAAATAAAGTTTGTATCTTATTTTTAATGTTTTTTAAAGCTGCATGGCTTTTATTTGTTCTATGAAATATTTAACATTTTTAGAAATAAAAAAACAAGAGTTTGGAAAGAAAATACTTTGAAAAAGTGTTACGTAAATTATTGTCAGCGAAGGAATATAACCGACACTCCCGTGCCTTGAGCAATTATTGTTTTTATTTGTTTTTAGAAACGTGCACTGCAAAACCAATTAACTAAAGTTGATCGGCATTGACCCCAAACATTTTAGATATTGCGTTAATTCGCACCTTTTTAAAAAAATTGTACCATGCGAGTCCTCACGAGTTTATTCACACAAAGGAATTAAAAAGAAATCTCTTAGAGCTAACACAATTCAATGAAATTGTTTAAGATATGTATCAGATAATTTTGATAAGTAAAGTATAGTAAAGAACCAATAAACGGTCAACATTTGAATAATAAAGGTCTTTTTTTTTACTTACACTGTAGCTTCCTACTTTTTACACTTATAGGTCGAAACCCGTTTAAGGTAATTCAATAGTTGTTGCCAAAGTTTAGTTTGGTCTAGCTACACACTTTTTTACCAATAAATTTTGCCGAGGCAGATTGTTCTTAATTTTTTGGCTGCTTCAGCCTTAATTTGTTCTTAATGTGTTCTTATTTCTGTGAGCTGTTTCAATTGATAAATCAAAACAAACACAAAAACAAAAAGACAAGGCATTGAAAAACAACGTTGATCGTCGGTATTTTTAGGAGATATCTGTACATTTATCTAAATTACTGACCACTGTGCATTTTGTCCTCTCTCGCAGTAAAATGGAAAACGGTGCAACTGTGTTTTTACCGTGCACATTGCGAACGTAAATTACAATATTCAGTTAAGTTTAAACTAGAAACATTTTCACTTTTTTTCAGCCTAATCCTGAACTTGTTCTTAATTTTTTCTTAATATTCGGCCATGCTTAGCCTCATTGTTATTATAAAGTTGTTCTCATAAAAAAGCGTGTAGTTCATAA
>ERZ1740055.635-NODE-635-length-10363-cov-10.516104_pt1 | contig 10363 bp, 3 predicted proteins | sample MGYA00581747_ERZ1740055 | MGnify/ENA primary metagenome ERZ1740055 (study PRJEB43018, sample SAMN04849739) | marine metagenome | isolation source: floating plastic debris | place: Pacific Ocean | collected 2008-08-28 | study: EMG produced TPA metagenomics assembly...
AACAACTATTGCTGTGGGTCAGAATATGCAAATTTGTCACTCACTCAGATGTAAATAAAATCGATAATTCAACGTGAGACCAAATGATATCGACTTTCCGAAATAATGCCGGAACTGTTATATTTACTTAACGAAGTAATGGCAAATGCAGCAACGAGCAACTCGAGAAGCAAATTAACTTGTATGACGCAACTGCTGAAGAACAGTCAATCAAAATAAAATCTTATGACTTTTCACCAAACACCATCCGTTCAAAATAGTTCCAAGTCCTTTAAATTGTATCCAAAAATGTGTTGCTGTAAAAGGAAATTAAACTATTTGCAAAATAATTCAAGTTTAATGTATCCACGACTCATTCACAGTTGCCTTTGATAAAACTAGTTATTTCCTGTTTTGAAATCAATAACAAATTCATAGAGTACAAATTCATCTGTACTTGTAGAAGTAACTTTTTTAGAAAAGAACGGTTTAACTTTGGTTTCACAGTATATGAGTGTAATTTTAGGTTGAGCTTTCGATTAGATTTTAACTAGAATCTTGATCACAATAAGTGTGGTCACACTGCAGTGGTTTTTCAATCTTCGACACACGTGACCACAGGAGACTGTCCCAGGAGTGGGGTAGTTGGTATCTGCCCTGGATACAGTTGAGATAACAAATTCAACTAAAATAAATTTTAGCTAGCGCTGTTAGCGGCAGTCAATTGTCTAGTAATTTTCATTCACAAAAAACCATTCAAACTCATGGAAACTTTTAATTCGCACAGTCGGTAACAAACAAGGGAAATTACGATATGGATAAACTCTAGATGTTTCATTTAAGGAAATAATGACAATGGTTACTTAATTGGTATAATAATAATAATAATAAAAGTAATAATAATAATAATAACAACATTAAAAATAACAATAATAATCATAAGAATATTAATTATAATAATAACAATGCAATAGAATGTCAAATAAATAACCTACAGGAATTAATTACAAATTCCACAGCTTTAAGCGACAAAATATGAACCTAACCGAGTCTATAATATCACATTTAAAACAGATTTGATATAACACTCGTTGCTATTGGTCAAAAACTGTGTGTTGCTTAGAGTCTACAGTGACAATTAATATGACAACAATTGTTTTTAAGGATAAAAAAAATTGGCGTCCGAGGATGAGATGAAATTCCCTGACTTCTGGTTGTATTTTAACTGCAGTCTCTGGAGTTTATTCAAAGGCCCTGTGAGCGACCTCATGGATGAATATAAGTTTTACAACAAAATTTTCCATTGCACAACAAATAAGTAGGAATCTAATATCAATTTTCATTGTTAGACGCTACATTGGAAGTTAACATTTTGAGAAAATAAAGTATACGTACCTCAAATTGAGTGAATATTTGTGTAAGGGAACAAATAAATTTTTATGTTTTATCATATAAATGGCTCCAAATTGCTATTTAGGGACACTGATTATAAAAACATTTTGAAGTGAAAACATACTTCTCCAGCTGTCCTTTTCCAAATTGTCCTAAGCTAAACCCCAAAACAAAATATCCAGTAACAGTATTTTTGACCTTTGGCCGACTTTCTCAGCTGCAGTTCATTTCTAAATCCGTATTTCTCCATTGAGTTGTCTGTTTTGTCAAAACGCAGCTCACAACCATAATTCACATAACGAAACACAAAAAAAGTCGAAAACACAACATTTTGACAAAATTTGAAGTATTTGCACCAAACTCTTCTTTATCTTGCCTCAAGGTGAAACCCACAACAGATCCAAAATGCGTAAGCATTACAAAACAATGACGTGGTAAAAATTGAAATTTTAATTTCTTTAGGTTTTTTCGGCACAGATTAGCATCAGCTTTAGAACATCAACTTGAGAAGCGAACAGTCGTAGGTTCCAGCCAGGTTGGGAAAAAATGCTTTTCCTTCTCAACTTATAGTTTAATGCATGCATTAATCATTCAATTAAAAGTTTACCGCCAAGTGAGTGAGTGAATGATGGAGTTCACCTCAACGTCATCCATGAGATAAAAAAATGATTATAATATTTCAGAACTTGTTGAATTCAAAAATACCTGCTATAAAATTTTAACTGAGTTATGTTCACGCGCGAGACTCGGGTTGAAAATGAAACAATCCGATTAGTATTGACAAGTTTCCTTGAGATTTTTCTATAGTATAAAACATATAGAACAGCCTAAACCGTTCTCAGAACTGTAATAGGGTCCTTAAGCAACGAGAACGGGAACGTGAACGACGACAGCTCAGAAAAATCACCTTTCTGGTTCGCTCTTTACTTCTTTGTGTGGGTCATTAGGGTTTTGTTTCTCTGCCTTAAACTTTGTGAATAGGAAAACGATTTAATGTTTCACTATGAACTAAACAAATACTGAGAAAGTTTTTTCTATTACGTCTTCTAAAAAATGTCTTTTCACGTTGTAACTTTAGCGAAAACTCCGTGCAGGTGCCCAGCTCGATACATTCCAACGTACAGTTATTGTATTTACTATTGTTCTTTGCCGTCCTCGTCGTTGTCGCCGTCCTCATTGCTTAAGGTCACTAATAAAGCACGTGGGAAATGACGAGGACAGTTGAAAAGCATGAGTCCTCGTCACTTCCCATGTGATTTATTACAGTGCGGAGTATGGTTTAGGCTTCTCTATAAAAATACAAATACAAAACTTTAATGACAACTCCCCAAGGAGCTTTTCAGTGTCATTTTACATGCATCAAAAGGGTCAGCATTTGGAGGGTCTCAGATAGTCCGCAAAAGTGGTTCACACATATAGTTGATATACTAGTAAATGCCCTCTAGGAATTAAACAGTAGACAGACCACAAATGCTTGGGTTCTTTTCATTCCCTCCATAGAACAGCGAAAGAACACGCCTACAGTTTAACATCCTTATCTGAGAAGATGCGAAGGTCTAACCATCTGGAAATGTTGGAGCAAAGGCGGCACCTTCTCCTCAAGACCATGAGTGATGGTCCGGTCAAAACCTGAACCCAAGCCTCCCGCACAATAGATTGGCACCTTACCAACTAGGCTAACCAGGCGGTGGTTAAACATAGAATGGGTCCATAACATTTCTGTATTTCACTTACCATTTCTTAAAGAGGTACAACTCGAATATCAACATAAAAACACTATCACTGTAAAAATGTTTTTGTATTAGTAAAATAATTAGCATTTCATGTACCTGTTAATGTGAGTTCTGAGAAATCTTTCTCAAGCCATTTCCGAGAACTGCAAAGAAACTCATGAAATTCCTTTGTATCTGTTGGTACACCAGAGGAGGAATGGGGCGAGTTGAGAAAACCAGGAGAGCCTGGTGAAAGGGAAGACCTTGAAGAACTTGGAGTAACAGGCGAACTCTGTGCAGATGCTGAGCTGAATGACACCAACATCCCAGCTGTACCCCAGCCAGGTGTGGAACCTGTCATTAAACTAGGGCCTTCTTGCACAGGCGACAGTGGAACTGTGACTATTGGGGAGCGGGTGTTTGGCTGTCCACCATCAGTGTCTGCTTCTTGTTCGGCCTCACGAATTAAAGCTTTAACGTGGTTAAGTGCCTTGCCTAACGTGTTAAGCTGTTTTCCATTGACAGACATGACTGATTCACTGTTTATAGTAGTCGCAGAAGATCCTCTGTTGCCAGCTCCTATGTCGCTGTCATTGTCTGAAAGGTCAGTCAATGTCATCTGGAGAGGTGACTCGGGATTGTCAGGATCAGAAAGACTAGAGCTTTTAGGTGAAGTGGTGGAAGTACTATTAAGAGATTCTGCAGGACTCCAGTTGGATTGATCATTGTCGCAGTCCATTATGATTTTTGTGCTTCAGAAAGAAAAAGATTTTATTACCATATGTCTTTGTTTCATCTGTATGTACATAATTCCCATTCACATGGGAAGATTTCTAATTAAGACCCGACAACACAATAATACCTGATTAGACCAGCCTTAACACTATTAGAAATGAATTGACTCCATTATACTAAGATGGTCTAGACTCCACTAAACTCAATTCAGTTAGACTATGTTAGACTAGGCTATACTAGAACAGTCTAGAGTAGACTAGACTAGACTCCAATTTACTTTAGTACTCCACACTCCACAATATTAGACTCAACTAAGACAGACTAGAATAGAATAGATTCCAATTTACTTTAATAGTGCTCCACACTCCACAATATTAGGCTCAACTAGGTTACGTAAGACTAGGGTAAACTTTACTACATTACAATGCAAGACCAAACAAGAGATGACTCCACAATAGTATACTAGACTCACGAAAGTAAAATAAACTGGTTAAAATTCCACTAAGCAAGAAGTCAACAAAATAAGCTACACGGGCCATATATAAAGTATACAATTTTATTTCACAAAACATAAACAACAACAGCATAATAAGTTATGTACCTGCTCACAGGGACACTGACATGCAGCTGGATAGCATCCACAACATCTAGGTACCCTCTGTCACGAGCTACTTGAAGAGGCAGTCTCCCCCGTGCATCAGCTACAACCAGGACATCACTATCACATTCCAAGAGCATGAGTACAACTTTTGTGTGTCCAAGAGCACAAGCCCACATCAGGGGTGTACAAGAAAACTTGTCTTTCCGCTGGGGATTGAGCTCTTGTTGTATGATTGCGCTTGTTGTTTGCTTCCGCCACTGAAGCAGATTCTGAACTAGTTTGTCAAAGCCTAGGGCAGCTGCAAGGTGTAGCACTGACATACCTCGATACAGAATTTCAGCCCCCAATGAACATTCAACTATTTCATGATTGCTGATAAAATGACAAGCACGCACGAGACGCTCTTCAAAATTATCATTACGTTGTCTAGAACTAATGCTGCAAAAACCCATTCCATTCTTTTGCTGTGCCAGATTTAATCTTGACTCAAGCTGCTCTAGTCTTTCCAAGATTGCTACCTTGAAGCGTCCTTCATCCATAGCTAACCATTCATGAAATGAGCCCTGGCCTCCAGGCGAATCTTTAACACGGTACTCAAAAACACAAGCATTACTGACAATAAAGCCATTGCTGGCAACCTGAAGAGTAACCAAACCAGGGTCGTGGGAAGGACAAAAACACCTAAGACATCCAGACTGAATCAAAGAAGCTGGGACACTACAACCATCAAAGAGACAAGTATAGGATGCATCACTGTTGTACCACTCCCCTGTTACCAAAACCTTGACACCGCCTTCGGGATAAGACCATTCAGGAGAGTAATCAATGATACTAGCAGAACCAGGAACACAGGGGCTGGTAAATTGGTACTGCGATGATTGTGAAGATAAACTGTTTGTGAAACTACTCTGTAGACTGTCATTGTTGGAACAAAGAGACTGAGCAACTGATATGCTATGGTATTGAGTGTCATTTGGTAAGGCAGCTTGCCCAACCAAAGAATCGCTTTGGAGCAGCAAATGATCAACACTGTTTAGTGAAATATCATTAGTAGCGAATTCTACATGAACCTGTGCACCACTAGTTTTAGGAGAATCGGATCCGACTGAGAAAGAATCATTTACGTTCAATAAATTATCTGATGCAACAACCTTGAAGGAAGTAGTGTGTGCTGAACGAAGATCGTTTTTTAGTTCAGAGCTTACTGTTTCCATGTTAATGTCATTCGAGATCAAATTTGATTGATTACCAAGTATTTGTTCATCACCAGCATCAGATTGTGTTTGTCTCTTCCTACCAACAGAAACATCCCCAGTCTTCTGCAATGGAACATGTGATTTATGAACAGTTTGTATACCCTTAAGGGCTGTTTGGTGCGCGCCAAATTTGTGTGTCGCTAAAAACTGTCCATCAACAGACATAAGTTGCCCGGGTCTTTTGTTTAAAAAAGAGTCTATACTGGGTGACCAGCTTGTTTCCTGAGTAGTCCCTGTTAAACTTTTTATGCTACTCTGGTCAGTACTACCAAATGTACCCCCTGCATAAAGCGATGTAGAAACACCAAAATCTTTTCTTGTCTGAAACCCACTGGGTGCCTCAGTGGAAGACTGCATGACTTTGTTTGTAACGGTACCGTTCCTGAACCCATTCACAACTCGAAGACTGTCATCAGTACTTGTTGCTCTTTCAAGTGTAGAACCTGGATTATTGTTTGCACTGCTTAGTTGTGGATTAGAAGAATTTAAATGCTCCATTAGATTTGCTGAATTACTCGTGCTATCAACATTCTCTGTACCCATCGTCGGTGGAAATCTTTCTGAAGAACTGTCTTCTGATGACAGGAAATACTCTGACAGAACATTAATGTCACTGTCAAGTATGTCTACATCGAATGGCTCTAGGCCTTGAAGGTCGCCAAAATCAAAACCAAGGCTCTCGGGACTTTGTCTAGGTAAAGACGGGGATCTCGCAGGTAGAAGGGTAACATTGCTATTGGACTGAGGTGTATTATTTGCAGGCAGAGATGTCTTGGTGCTTATAGACATCATTTGACTTGAGTTATGGCAATTTTGGAACACGTCACCTTTACCGGCTAACTGCACTGTTTGTAAACTCTGTCTACTTCCAGGAGAATAGGTGACGAAAGTGTTACTACCCGCAAAAGATCGCAAACCACTTTGAGGACTAGAATGGATTCCAAGCGTTTCTCTATGAGCAACAAGGCCATTATTACTTGAATAATACGGTGACTGGATGACTTCATCTTCAAAAGACATTGTTAGGTGGTTTTGAGAATGATTTGTTGATAAGGTATTATTCTGGCCAAAAGAGTTGCCTTCTTGGGTTACAATATGAGGAACCCCATCTGAAGGATGCTGTCCTGAATGTTGTCCAGCGAGAATCTTCTGGACTTCACAACCTGAATTAACTACTTTTTCTTTTGTATATGAAATACAGTTTGAATTTGATACCACCACTGCTGTATCTGAAGGGAACGATTGACACGAGACGTGACCCTGAACAGATCCACTTATAGTACGTCCTTGCTGTATCCCTCCATCTGTTACGTTCTTGTTGGGATGATTAACAAAAACGACCATTGATGAAGTCTGGCTGTCTGAATCTAAATTAGATCCACTTACTGAGCCAAAAACTCGCTGATTGTCACAGTTTTTTGCTAAGGCCAAACAATTATTAGTTGTTATCGACAGCTCACTATTTTGTGAATGGTTACTACGGAACAATGAAGATGTCGAATTGAAAGAGCCCTCTGAAGAAGCCGCCATGGTTACAGTTGTGTGCAAATGTGAGAAATCTCCTCTAGAAGAATCACTCACTGGTAAAGAAGTTAAGGCATTGCTTTCTGTACTTTTGCAAGGTGAATACGTACTGAGGGATGTAATCGCTTCAGCAACGTTCGTATTTAATGAATCTGCACTCACAGAAACCTCTCTATTGTTAAATTGCTGGGCAATGTTCTGGGGTTCTGATCTTGCAAAGCTATATGATAAAAGTTCGGAAGAGGAAGAAATATTGTTTGTTTTCACAGCAGTATTACATGAAACTTTTGGTGCTAACGGTTTTAACTTTCGAGGCCCTGAATGATGCCCTGAAACACATACCAAAGAACTAGCAGAAACTATACTTCTGTTGGCATTTAACTTCTCTGAGCTTTTCAAATTATAATTTGTCTTGTTGTAGGGGGATTTGCAATTGCTTTCGGTGGTTGTACTTCGACAAAAATTTCCTGCCTTGGAGTAAGGCACACTTTGTAAATTGTCACCTCCAAGACCATTCTCAATTATTTTCGTAGCTACATTTTCATCTTTTTTTGTTCCAGTAACTTGATTCAAAGGGGAAGTGTTTACTTGCGATAGTGCAATGGTACTTTCCTTTGTTGATGAAGACAAAGAACGAACGCCTGTAATCAGTTCCTGCAACAAATGTAATCATGAAAATTAAACTTTGTTATTTCCGCATCTGAAAACAACACAAGAAGCCCTATCCCAGATAAAATATATGTAATCCTTCAAAATAAAACTTATAGAAGAGTTTCCCGAGGGATTGTACCACCTTAGAAGTTTCCTTTAATAAAGATCACATTATAATTGAGTGAACACAACAGTTTTTCAAAGAACATTAATTTTTGATGATGCAAAAAGAAGCATCTTCTGTAAGTGTGTTTCAGTGAATGATGGTATATAATCACTCGCCCAAGAGCCTAACTAAAACAGCACATCCAAAAACTTTGCAATAAGCAGAACAGCCAATCAAACAGGGAGTTGAGACAACAAATCAGTTGTACTAATTAGCAACTGGTTATATCACCAACTGGTTACCCATGAAGCCTGGGTGGCCGTGGTTGGCACATTTGGTAAGATCCTTCTAGACACAAGGTCCCCAGGTCAATCATCGGCTTTGCTGAGATTCAAATATTTGTGCGACCTTCTTTTCCACTTAAGCTAACTCAGCTTTTCATCCTTCTGGGATAGGTAAATGAGTACCAGCATCTGCCCGGAGCTAACCTGCAATAGATTAGTGTCCCGTCCAGGGGGAGTCATAGACTCTCATCCGCTTAACACTACAGAAACCAGAGATAAGCACAAGCTCCATATATCTATCGTAGTGTAGGGCAGAAATCCCAATGTCCTGTGGTTTGTCTGTTCGACTGGGAGCAATCCTTTTATTTAAATGTATGTGATAACTGTAGTGGTCAATCTAAGTCTCTCGACTGTCAACCTAGAACACAATTATAAATCCCATTTGAGGATTTTCATATAGAAAATGCACAAGATAAATCAATCGTCTACTGTGTCGTATCAAAACCAAAGGCTCTCCAACCAAACATTCACCAAACAAACAATGCCAAACTGAAATTTAGCTTAACTTTTGTCGAATATGGTTGTGTCACCTTCACTTACAGGGAGATAAAATTGTTATTGTAACAGGGACAAACACCTACATGCAATCTTGGAGTGCACATTTTTAATACAGCATTTAATTGTAATAACAATAAGAATATTAACCTTACTGCATACGTTACAATTATCATAGGTGGAAAACTGAAAGCGACTTACAAGGTTCTTTGGAATACATTTAGATGGGATTCCTGAATCTGTAAAGACAACAAAAAAAATTTTAAATGTTTTGACAAAACGGAAAACGTAAAGTACAAGACATTTTCAAGTACTTGTTTTTTAAAAGCTTTTATGACAATAACAATGTTACAAACCGGTGTTTCAGTTCATTAGCCCGCCATTTTCAAGGCACAAAGAAATTGAAAAATTTAATAGCTCATACTTGCGCACTATTTGAACCTTATTGGATGTTAAGCGCTGGCTTGAAAGCTTTTATAAAAAGCATTTCATTCTAATAACTACAGTTAAGTTTGTTCATGCACTTCTTTAGCACCAGATAGTACTGCATTAACTCTTCACCATTTAAATTTCTACTCTAACTTTCAAAAATCTCGATTCTACATAATCTACCTTGTATCCTGAGAATGGCAAATGAATGATACTGAAAGGTCAGTTTTCGTAACCCTGATATATTTACATAAGATCATAATAGTAGCAACAATTATAAGTATTGAAAAAAATGGACAACTATTTCTAACGACATGTTTTGACATGCTTATGTCATCATCAGTTTTATTGATCTTAAACTTAAAAAAAGCCTTTCATATAAGTCATTGAAATCGCTTAAAAATGTAAAATGTTATATTGGTCAAACGTTTTCGACAAAAAGTCATCTTCAGGAGAAGATGACTTTTTGTCGAAAACGTTTGAGTTTTTAACCAATATAACATTTTAGCCTTTTGTCGAGATGCGAGTTCGTTTACTTACTTTGTAGAACCGGAAATTACGTTTAGTTTCAAGCGCCCAACGCGCGCGGAGGTTGGGACTGAGAGTGAGAGAGAGGACTGGGGGGAGTGTGAAGGAATATTGGAGCAATAAAGTTCTGTTAGTTTCTTGCAAAGATTGTAAATTATAATTATTCTTACCGTGAGCATTATTGTTGGGCGGACAATTCCCGACACTTTTTTTATCACATTTTACATTTCATGTAAGTAAAAATAAACCTGACCTTAACAGTTACATCATCTAAATACTTTAACTCTCTAACTTCCGTTTCACTGTATTGTAATGCATTACGTTATATTGTAAATAATTTATTCATATTACGTATTCTATACCAGTATCACGTATTACTCATCATTCTATTAAACTGATGATGGCATAAGCATGGCAAAATATGTCTTTAAAAACAGTTGTCCGTTTTTTTTTTTCAATATTTACAAAAATAGCTATTGATTAATTATCATAATACACAAATAATTATTTTTTGGTTCTAGTGTTTTATGATCCAGGCTGAGTTGTTCAAAAGCCAATACCTCATTAGCATACATTCTCAACTTTGTCATGGGGTTCCAAAACAAACATTC
>ERZ1740055.636-NODE-636-length-10356-cov-7.114067_pt1 | contig 10356 bp, 4 predicted proteins | sample MGYA00581747_ERZ1740055 | MGnify/ENA primary metagenome ERZ1740055 (study PRJEB43018, sample SAMN04849739) | marine metagenome | isolation source: floating plastic debris | place: Pacific Ocean | collected 2008-08-28 | study: EMG produced TPA metagenomics assembly...
CCTTTCCCTCTTTTTTTTTTTATATTTTTGTTTCCTTTTTTTTTTTTTTTCTTTTTTTTGTGGTGTTTTTTTTTTTTTTTTTTATAATCCCCCCCCCCCCCCCCCCCCCCCCCCCTTCAAGGTATACAGATATAAATACTTCAAGCAATCGAGTTTTCAGTTACCGTTTTAATATTTTTATCTTGTTTTTTTTTTACTTTACACTTTGTACTATATGAAGTATATCTATTAACTGAAGTCTTACACATAAATGCTATTTTGACAGAAGGTTGGAGAAATCGACAACGTATTGTTTATACGTCTGATTTACGAACAAGAGAACGACAGAAGCTCCACATGATGATATAGATTATGCCGAGCGCAATGAAAACGTACTCAATGATTAAAAGAGCGAATGAAAACACATACACGGTTTTGTTACAATATTTTGAGCTATTACGGTCTTCAAACTCGGGCAAGAAGACACGAAAAACAATGACACTGCCAAAAATGAACCAAGCGAGGTTGAAGATGTTGAAGAGGATTCCCGCCACATTAACACGTCGTTTGGCGCGGTCTTGTTCGTCGGCTTGAGAGGTGGAGCAGCATCCAGTTAACACGAGGACTGCACCAGCAACAATTAAGAATATTGGAATCAGCGGTTCGACAGCGCAATCTTGAAGATAGACACTTCCTATATAACAGAACATACATGCCAGTTAGAAATTCATACAGTTATATAGTACGTTTATCAGAAAGATAACTTTGGGAGTACGATCTGAAACTGTATTTAACGAAGACTTATTTTATGGTTGGAGTGTTCATCTAAATACTCTACATGAATTCATAAAAGTTCGTACGAAACATTTAGCACCAAACCAGTAAAAGAACCCCTTAAAAAGCCTTTTTTCTTAAAACATCAGTTGTAAGATTCTCTAGAGCAAAGGAACTCAAAAGGACAAAGCAGTCGCCCCATATAACAACGTATGCGAATTCAAACTGCAGTATATCATTAATATTTATTCTTTATACTATGGCATGAATTTAACGTAAACAATAAATACCTTGAGTTTGAATCTACTGTAAGGCTTTCATAGACTGTAATAATGCCCTATTTTACATTGTAGAAGGAAGGAGGCAAGATAGGATGGGGGATAAGGGGACTGGGCCCGCGCTGAATTCAACACTGAGTGAGAATTTTCCTCGTATTGAGGAAGTGATCTTTAAGTCTTAGATATTTTTTCAAACTTTACTTTTTAATAAATTCTTAGTAAAGATTTTCATCTAGACGGGACTAAGTTTCCATAGTAACGTGATTTTCAAGAGCCTGATTGGACAAAACTCGATCTCTAGTATTTTCTTCCAGTTTTATAAAACTTTGTAACTAATTTGATCATTTTAGCCTCAAGTACAAAACATTTTTACGGATTGGAATACCAAAGATCTTCTTTGAACAATAACGTCATTCTAATATTTATGACATCAAACTGAATAATGCGCAATACTCTTTACACAAAACATTTTGCTATAATGTGACAAAATTCAATCTTGCTTGGGCCTAGACAGATTGTGCTCAGCAACTTTTGACCAACTTTTGTATTGATATATCTGACGAGAATCACATGTTAAAGGAAACATCCATTTCAGTGTAAAAAATATTGATGCCGAGTACGTGGCGTGGATAAAAATGTTGCTCGCTGTTTCTCGTATGTTAAGCTTAGTGCTTAGTCATCTTCGGTTCACGACTGCCTGGTTACCCAGTCTTTCAAACCTCAATGCATCTCAAGACATACACTTCAGAGTAATATACGGAGCTATTTTTAGATCCAATTGTTCAAAAAGAACGATTATTATTGAAGGTATTTCATGAAATTTGTATTGTTTGAAATATTGATATATTAAAGTAGCAACTGTCAAAGTTTTGTTAGCAACTTTTAGTTGGTTTTTGGCAAAATTTTAGTAACTTTTTCAGTTTAAAAGAGCCACCGTTTCATAATTTTACCGCTGCATGTACATGTTTCATTTCTGTAGTATTTAAGAAGTTATCACATAAAGTAAAAGACTTGGAGTAAAGCTGATGAATTTACATAGAAAAAATCATCATGGTTGTTCAAATCTTTCATTTTGTTTACACACAGACGTTTTGCTTGAAAAAAAAAACAGTTTACCTTGGGAATTTTAAAATTTCTTTACATTTGTAATATAAGAGGAGTTCCAACTTCAAATTTATGCATTCTTCTCTTAGAATATGTAGCTGTGAACTGTCCTGCATCAGGTCAGAAAATTGGTGTGAAACCCCGATTATTAGCACTTATGACGTGATTAGATTAACATCTCAACATGAAATGCCGAAGGTACGAATTCCTTCTTGTAATCAAAAGTTAAGGGTTCTGTTACTCAACCGACCAACCGACCGATCATTAGAATTTCGTAGTCAGGCCCTTTCTCTTGCACTCGGCCGAGAGAAGCCGAGGCTTTATTTGATAGAGAGGAACAATGGCTGAATGACTGATCATTTATTGTTTCTGATGATCGTTTTTGTCGCTGATAGGTCTTCGCAGATCCCGCGTATCACTGCATTTTGTATATTGTTTTTCTGTAGATCACTCTATATTTTATTTGATCTGGCTGCAAATTAATTAGAGATTCTGCATGATCACGTGACTCAGACATTCCTTAGAATATGTGACACTTTGATACTGTTACATTATTTCTTTGAAGGGATTGAAAATAATTTTTGCTTTGATTTGATGATCAGCATGAGTTATACAAAAACATTTCTACTTATTTGCATATTTCGGATTTTGATTCATAATTTGTAAGTTATTAGCAAGTTTCATGGATTTATTTTAGAAAATATTTTATACTTACGAAGAAGACAAAGAACCTCACTTTATTAGACAAGAATACAAACTACGCATGCTCTATTGAGTAATATTTAGAGAGGAGTCCTGGACACTAAAGTGAATCCGGATACGTGTGGACGGGCTGATCTGATTCGTATCCGGAGACGTGTGGACGCGGAAATTTTTTAATCCGGAAAGAAAAGTTTGCGGATTCAAAAGTATCCGGATACGTGTAATTCTTGGCCGTAACGCCGTAGAATTATAGACATGGAAACAATACAAATGCACGGTAAACTCATGTTTGAATCAGAAAATTCCGTCCTCTACGGGTTATGGTTACAAATACAATGCTGACAATTATTGTTTGAAACAACTAAAATAACATTGGCGATCGTCTGAGAGAACGCATACTATTATTGCCGTTTGGAGAACACTCAGGAGAACGAATACTAATGTGGCCGTTTGGAAAACGCTCTGGAGAACGGATACTAACGTTGCCGTTTGGAGAACACTCAGGAGAACGGATACTAATGTGGCCGTTTGGAGAACGCTCTGGAGAACAGATACTAATGTTACCGTTTGGAGAACGCTCTGGAGAGCGGATACTAATGTTGCCGTTCTCGCTCGATGCTATCCGCGTCTCAGCGATTTTCTACTAGCTTACTATCACAACTGCCTCAGTTGTGCTTCCGTGCCGGTGGCATAATTTCAATCTTGCAAAGTTATTTTTGAAGGTAAGTGAAACTGTATATATATCGCCCAATTTAGTTTAAACCATTGTAAAGATTCATGAGTAGAGATATATTTATAATTTCTAGAGGAAAAACGTTTCCTTTCTTTTCTGACTCGATGACGATAGTACCCTGGGTGCCAGAGGTTAACTTGCTCCAAATAAAGCGAGCGAACAGAATAATACGAGCAGAGCGCATGTCACGAGTGACTTCTGATACTAAACAGTCTGTTGAAAGCGCCGAAACAATCAAATAACGTAGAAATGAAAGCGCAGGCTTGTGGATGTAGCTATATTAATGATAGACCTCAAGTATAGATAGCACAGACTGCATACTAGTTGCTAAATGATGAATTCCTTTGACACAGAAGAGAAGTGTTTACAGTTCCATGGCTCCACAAGTCTAAATTTACATTGCGAGTTTTATTTTTATTTGGTGTTATAAGTTCGCAAAATTGTAGAACGCTACTTATATACAAGTAAAGCAAGTGCTATATTTATAATAATATACGTCTGGAAAACAACTCCTGGCTGATATTTATTATAGCATCAACATAAAACGCAATTTATTTTACTAGTGAAGATAGACGCTTTGTTGTACCTTTCTGAGATAATTTAAGGCCTTTTGGGGCTTGAATTTGTTTATATTTTGGAATTAATAGCTTGTTAAGTCAATCGATTATTTTTAAAACCTTTGAATTTGTTTGCGAGATTTGGTAATTTCAGTTTAATTCAACATGTTGGTTTTGAAAGTCGAGTCAAGACATGTGATGTTTTATTTTTAAAACCAATGTCGTCAATTCTGCACAGAAAACAAGATGAATAAGTTGTGATTCACTTCAGTTATTTCTGTCCATAATTCTTGCCCTGAGTACAAATTACGTTTACTGCATAAATGATACTGATTATTGACATCAAAATGCGAGACAAACTTTATGTCTTTCTTCTGGCTTCAAGGCGGCTATCTATAGCTAGTTTGCATCAGATGAATTGCAATAAAATCAATGAAGCGCCGGTGTATTTACTTTCAAACCAAAAATTACCGAGTGCGAGTGGATATCGGCATTTCGTTCGCCTTGCTCACTTTAGGCGTCACGCTCGTTCGGAGAGAGTCTGCCTCTGGTACCCAGGGTAACCAAATATAAACCAAAATTTGGGAAAAAACAAGCATTCTTCGTTCTCAAATTGATTTCGAGAACCAGCGCTTGGTTGTGTTTTGTGTCTAGATTAAATAAACAAATTTTGAACACCGAGTAGCAAAACTGACGTTCTGACTATTAGGGTAACTATTTTGTTTTCTCAAAAGAAAGATGAAGTTTTTATTATGACAGCTCAGCAAATGATAAATATAAAATCGTTAACTCAACTCTCAAGCGTTATTACCATACATTCCTATCTTATATAACTATAAAAGATAGCAAAAGAATGAAACAAAAAACAACCACATGTTGAAATTCACATTTATTTCGGATGCCACCTTATCCTATGAACAAGCTGTAACACTCACACTCCATTCTAAGCAGGTCAGGCAGGAGACATTTAATGTGAGAATTCGGTTTGCGTAATAGATTAGGTCATATTTTCGTCGCTTTATTGTAATGGTTACGAACAGGATATGTCTTTGTAACTATTAGAGTATAATCCACGTGTTTGCTGAACTTCAGTCAGAACTCCATACAGCAAAGATTCCTTGACGGCGGGTTCTGAAAATTTCGCTTGGTCGCTTGCCAGAGCAAAATTCAATTCCCCTCTCTCTCAAGGCCAGGCTACTTTAAAAACTTGTTAGTTGCTTTTTAAAATTTCTAATCGCTTAAAGAACCGTGTGCCGCATTTTGACAAATTTAGAAGAGGTTGAATAAATTTTTGAGGTCATTTTATAGCTCGATATACAATGGACTGAATATTGGTTTAATCTCTCTTTCAAGCATTTCCTTATTTTATACAAGGTACAAAATGAAATAAAACTCTCATTTACTGTGTAAAAAATACGAAAAAGGCCAATTTTGTTTACCAACTTTCCATATGACAAAATCGTGTTTCCTGTAAAAAATTAATTCATCTGTTTTGTACAAATACTTACCGATAACAATCATGCAGATGGGCAATATAGCCAGACAGCACGTTATTCCAAGAAGCACTGAAAAGAATCGTATTAAGAAAAAAATACACGTTACTTAGCTGAGATACTTTGTTTTCTAAATTTCGTCTTAAAAATTCTTATATAATTTCTATATGTTATGCATTTATAGCCGGTGAACAATACGAAAGTCAAAGTATTCGTGTTCTTTTTACAACTGCTGTTTTCTGCCTCATAAAAAATTCATGCCAATAGAGCACTTATTCGTTCATTCAATAAATAAATAACTGCCTAAGGACGGTTTGAGCTCCAGCAGTCGCTGTTATAGAATAACCTGACAAACTTTGCTGTAAATGTTTGGATATTTTAATGGCCTTTTAAATTTTCGGCCGCATTTCATCAAGTTTTTGTTTCCGTTTTTAATTACTTTTTTAAAGCTCTTAAATAAATAGTCAGAGCTCAGTATTTGTAAATAAGCAATGTTGATTACATTAAACAGCAAGTTGAACAAGAGCATAAAAGGAAATACGTACCCGGAAAAGAACAGATAAAACAGGCTGCCAAGAGTCCCGAATTGTCTTCCGCCATGTTGTAATACAACTTGTATGAAGGCCTCGAACCTGTTCTTTTCACTTCACTACAAATTAAAACTGATAGTTAAGAGTTTTGCACTACGAAATAACAAAAGAAAATTTAACACAACAGCAAAAAATATTCAAGAGAAGTTCTTCTAGGGAAGAGAAAATACAAAATATCTGTAGCAGAAAACATTGGTATACAAAGGACATCAAGATAAGTTATTGTTGTAGCCAAGGGCGAAGAGTGGGTGTTTTGCTCGATTTACTATTAAGACTAATAAATATGTTTTAGGAAGAGAGCCTTCCGAGCAACAAAAAGGAAAAGTGCCATTTTCAGCCAAACAAAATACTATTTGTACTTTTTTATCATTATTCAATTGTATAAAGTAAAATTTATTCAAACTCAATAATTGTACAAAGCAGTGGCTACCCCTAAGTGAGTAATATCTAATCGCTTTAACTTGAATGTCGCCCCTACTGAAAATGATTTTGATTCTGATATTAGTCATAGATCATTTTTTGACTAGTTGGGACAATAATTAATATTAGCTGTCTTCAATAAAAATGCGCGAATGCCAAATGCTCTGTTATTTGTGCTAATGAGTTCAGAAGACAATTTTTTTAAACTGTCAGTCAGATGCAGTACCTAGGTTTCTAAACAAAAAGTCTTATTATTAGCTCACTTATATCGTTCGAAACTTTCAAACTTTTAAGGAACTAAGAAACCGATTTTATAAGAAGAGCAAAAGAAAAAAAAAAGAAATAAACTGCTTTTCGTTTTTATTGGTTAAACTGCATGATTCTCAAATGCATCAATGCAAATAAAACACAACTTAAGTCAAAACTGTACGCGTGCGTTTTTGACATCGAATCGCTTTTCCTCGCTGCCTCTCCGACCTGAGACGACCAATGAATGGTACCATATTACTATAAGATAAAGGACTCGTCTGGTACAAAACCAGGGTTATTATTTTAAGTTACAAAATTGCAAAAAGCCTCGGTAAAGTATTTTTCTTTCAATGCAAAGGTTTGCCAGTACAGAACAGACGGTGTTGCTTTATAAATAAAACCTCGAAAAGACTGGTTTTTTTTTTCTTTTAAGGTTTCAAAACGATTATTTCTTTTTAAAACCCAGCCTTGTCACTGTTAGCTATATTGATAGCCAAAATTTTCCAATACTAACCTTAAAAAATGAGCAGCTTGACAAACGAGAGCTTACTTGTAGAAACCGCGGGAGAAAACTGAATAAAGAAAAAGTTCTTTTGTTCCCAAGCCACCTTACAATCTATTTCCGGTATGAATTCTATTTGGCGCTGTGCATCTAAGGACACGTCATTTCTATGACAGTAACAAAACCCATTCATAGCTTCTCCAATGTTGGTGTGAGATGAGTGGGGGAAATTTAACTTCTAACTCTTGACTCTTGACTGGATAAAGAAAACAAAAGTAAATCTGCGATACGGCATCAAAATAAGAAAAGCGATAAAAAAAATTCTGCCAAAACACAATTAAAATAGTCAGAATTAGACCATTATATACCGAAAACTCATAAAATCACTGACGTGAAGGAGAGGATATATTATGATAAATATATAAAATGAATAAACTGAATGTTCCGTAACTTAAAAGACGTTTTTGAAGGAAAACACGTTTGTTTCAATGGTTTATTTATTCAATGCATGAATATCTGACATCACTGCCATCTGGCAATTAAGATGTGCTTCCTTACAATAGACGATATAAAATCAGCTATAAAAAATGAGCTCCTAAAATACTTTTTCTCCATAACCCTTTCTAAAGCCGCGCTCTTGCTGAAATTTCGTCTTTCGATGTTTTAAAACCTACAATTTGAACTTACAGTGTCAAACTTACGTGCATTATGGTTAAAAAAAAAAAACTGTCAACCATTTGGTGTATCTTTATTTTTTCTGCCTTTGCCTTTAAAAACAACATGAATATAAGCGATGAGTATATTTTTTTCAGTCCAGCTCTTAACTCCGAATCACATCAGGCTAACACATGTCAGATTACACTGTCAAAACTTTAAAAGTATAAATCTTAAGCATTGACATTTATATCAGTTTTTCCCTCCTAGTAACTGAACTGTAAAGCTACTCATTGTTTTAATAGGAAGCTGGAATAAATTTCAAATCTAAAAAGAAGTCATTTTATTGTGAAAAGCCTACAGATACTAAAACAATTTCAAGTCTTCTTTTTCAGCAATACCTTATCGTATTGTATTCAATTTTTGTTTTTACAAAGATTTCTATTCTGTTCAACATTATTTGAATTATTTTGTAGCACTGCTTATGAATTTTCACACACTTTGATGAGGTTTTCACAAGACTATGATCAAAACCATGGAAAACATGTCTCATTTCTTTTATAAAATTATTTTTCGTCGTAGCAAAGAGAAAGACGATATACGAAGTGCATATGTGTGCTTCAATTTCATTCATAAAACTGTACATTCTCACAACTTGGAGACAGCCAACCATAATTTTTATTGCTTACGCCATTTTCGTGCTTCATCGCGCTATGAAATCCCAATTGTAGACCACTCAAAACGCACGTACTATCCAAATTATTTCATAATATGTTGTGAAGGTTGTCCAAGCAAAAATTTATGCTTCGATATTTTTTTAAGGTTGTCCTAGGAATAACTGCGCTTGAAAAAAAATCTGATGTCTTTTCAGAGCAAACAATTAGAAACAAATGACAATGGTAACATTTTATGTCAGTACTATCTGAAAAATATAAACTCCGAAGCCGCGGCCCCGAGCTGTTGACACAATAGCTGTAAAGAATCAATGTATTTCTCCATTCTTCTAGCAGTCCCATCATTTCGAACAAACCTCAGGGAATTTTGTCGAACAATTATTTGTATGTAGATATATCTTAGTGAACGATATCCTACAATCACTGATATAGAGAGAAGCCAAAAAAAAAAATTAAAAGAGCACTTAGCACTTTCACATTACAATTTTAAATTACTCAAGTCTCAACATCATAATTTGTACTATCGCACTTGGTGACAGTACAAACTTGTTGCACTTTGTAATACCTCTTGCGCTTTGTAATAAACTTGACGCACCTTGTAATAATAAAAAAGTTGTCGCGCTCTGTAATAACAAGTTGTCACACAAAAGATATTTTATTCAAATACCAGCATACTTAGATCCAATGACAAGAATTCTGTTACTGAACTATTTGATAACAAAAAGACATACAAGATTAAAAGACTTATATAATAGTTTCGGCCGCACTCCAGCGACCATCTTCAATGAATGACATAGATCAGTGAATGCATACTAATTTACATAGATATGCTAATTAAAAAGAGAGAACGGTGTTGACTATATATGTTAAAAATGATGAATTTAAATTTTTGTCTTCAGATCACGCCAACTATAAAAAAAGAAAGATCTAGCACCGAAGCTTTGTTTAGTAAAGAACAGACCTAGCTTGAATAAACAAGTACAGTCAACACCGCTCTCTCTTTTTTATTATAATTAGCATATCTATGTAAATTAGTATGCATTCACTGATCCATGTCATTCACTGAAGATGGTCCGCTGGAATGCGGCCGAAATATTTGTTAATAACTATAAGTCTTCCCGTGTGTCTTTTTGTAATTAAACTGTATGCCCGTTTAAACGTTTTCAACTATTTGATTCCTTTCTGCCCTCATACGTAATAGCGATTATTTGAATTATTTTGTGTACATAGAGCCGACACTTACAGTTATCTAAGGAACCGTATCTAAGTCGACGTTCATTGTTTCAAACCCTTCTAACTCGAATCCCCGAATGCTTACAAGGTCGAAGAGATTTTTAACCTCTTTTGGTAAGCATTTGAAATATTTTTAACATGAAACCTTCATAAATCAAGCAGTAGTAAACAAAGATTAGGAAGTGCGTTCTATCGGATATGTAGTGGCCTGTAGTGTGATCATGGAAACTGACTGGATTGTGTGAAGAAAAGCGAATAGAAAATTTTGGTATACATTCTTAGCAGGCTGAGTGGACTTGAATTTTGTGTTCATGTAGCTTGGGAATGTTATATTTTGAGACGTCGTACATGACCCCCATCCGAAATGTAAACAAATTCTTGGGAATGCCCAGAAGGACTGGAAATCATCCGAGT